>ERZ808240.3571-NODE-3571-length-14938-cov-3.079285_pt1 | contig 14938 bp, 8 predicted proteins | sample MGYA00521084_ERZ808240 | MGnify/ENA primary metagenome ERZ808240 (study PRJEB31516, sample SAMN03275571) | gut metagenome | biome: mammalia-associated habitat; material: feces | host: Papio cynocephalus | place: Kenya | collected 2012-08-06 ... | reverse complement strand
AGTAAGCAGCACAGACCTCAGTTCCGTTCCCGACGGAGAAAGAAAAATCCTCTACCTCATCGCAAATCGCCTTCTTTGTGCGACAAATGAGCCATATATCTATGAAACCGTTACGGCTGAAATCAGTTGTGGCGGTTATTCTTTTGTAGCAAAGGGCAGAAATGTCATTTCTGAGGGTTGGAAAGCTATTGAAAAGGCGTTCAGAGATTTTCAGAAGTGCAAGGACGATACCGAGGAAGATGTGGAAACTCTCGCTCTCACAGAAGGTCAGGTTATTGAAAGACCTGTTTCCGAGGTGAGCGAACACTACACACAGCCTCCGAAGCACTTTACAGAAGATACGCTGCTTTCCGCTATGGAACGTGCCGGAACGGACGAGATTACCGAGGAAGTGGAACGTTCGGGACTTGGTACTCCTGCTACAAGAGCGAGTATCATTGAAAAGCTTACAAAGTCGGGATTTATCAAGCGTGAAAAGAAAAACCTTGTCGTTACAGATAACGGCACAGACCTCATTTCCGTAATGCCCGATATTATCAAGTCGGCTTCTATGACGGCAGATTGGGAAAATGCTCTCTCCCTTATGGCACAGGGCAAGTTCACATCACAGCAGTTTATGGTGGATATTGAAAAGCTCGTTGATGATATTATCGGAGTTGCAAAGGAAAGCGTAGACGAAAGCAAGGTATCAAGAAACGGCGGAGAGGCTATCGGCACTTGCCCAAGATGCGGTAAGAATGTTGTTGTAACTCCGAAGGCGTATTCCTGCGAGGACAGAAACTGCGGCTTCGTTATCTGGAAGAACGACAAGTTCTTTGAAAAGGCACGAAAGCTACTCACAAAGGAAATGGCAGCAAGCCTTATCAAGAACGGAAAGATTGCTGTTAAGGGACTTTATTCGGAGAAGTCAGGCAAGAACTACGACGCAACCGTTTGTCTTGACGATACAGGCAAGTATGTGAACTACAAGCTCGAATTTGCTCCGAAGAAGAAAAAGAAATAATTTTCTGAAATAGGTTGAATTTCTCCTACAATTAGTGTATAATAGAGTTAAGGAAGGAGGAATTCACTATGACAGTAAACACAAACACATTGGTTTCAATCACAGAAGCCAATCAGAATTTTTCCAAGGTTGCAAGGCTCGTTGACCAGAATGGCTCTGCCGTTATACTGAAAAACAATGTTCCTCGGTATATCGTACTGGAGTTCTCGGAAGTAGAAAAGGTACAGATGGCAGCAGATGAAGATATTGCGGATATTTCTCAAAGACTTATCGCCAAAAACCTTGAAGCGTACAAGGAGCTTGCAAAATGATAAGACTTACAACTAAACAGGTAATATCCATTCACAGCTCTTTGATTGAAGCAACGGGCGGAACGGACGGTGTAAGAGATATGGGACTTCTTGAGTCTGCTCTTGAAGCTCCGTTTCAGACATTCGGAGGAAAAGACCTTTACCCTGCACTTATTCAGAAAGCCGCACGGCTCGGACATTCACTTATTTCAAACCATCCGTTTGTTGACGGCAATAAAAGAATAGGTATTCATACAATGCTTGTCTTTCTTGCCGCAAATGGAGTTGAAATTGAATGTACGCAAAAAGAACTGATAGATGTCGGTTTATCCCTTGCTGACGGTACAATGAATGCGGAAAAATTATTGATTTGGCTCAGCTCACACAATTAAACACTATGGAAAAGGAAGTGCTACGGCACTTCCTTTTTTTGTTTGAAAGGAGGCATTATGCCCGAAATTGAAAAGGAAAAATCAATCATTCCACTTTACAAGAATGATATGATGACCGCCAAAGAAAACGGCGAAATGGCAGATTGGCGAAGCAGTTTCAAGGAAAACTGCAACTGTGCAAAGGCTATCGACAAGGCTTTGAACGAAAATTACGCCGATAATCACCTTGATACCGACAAGGCTCTCGATACGGTGGTTGCTGAGTACGGAGCAGAACGAGTTACGCACGTTCTTGCGGCTCAGGTGGTAAATCACGATTGGGACGGTCGTTATCACAACGATGTCAAGGCTTGGGCGAAGGAACAAACAAAGGAACTGTCTGCCGAATTTATGGAAGATAGCCGAGATTATTACCTTAACGCCCACCCTATTCTCATTGACGGTCTTGCAACAACGGTAATGAGAAAGGAAAAGGAGCTTGAAAAAGAACCTCCAAAAGACCCACCCGATAAAACATCCGAAAAGGATGTTACGGAGCCGTCCAAGGCCTTTACAAAGTCAAAGGATAAGGTAAAGGAAATCACGGATAAACTTGAAAGTGGTATTAAGGAGCTGTTTGAGGGCAAAAAATTCAAGGAATACCTTGATACAATGTCGAAATTCCACAACTATTCCTTCAATAACACAATGCTCATCGCAATGCAGAAGCCTGACGCCACTTTGGTTGCAGGCTTCAATTCTTGGAAGAACAAGTTTGAAAGAAGCGTAAACAAGGGCGAAAAAGGTATTCAGATTTTTGCCCCTGCACCCTACAAAATCAAGAAAGAGCAGACAAAGCTCGACCCTGATACCGATTTGCCTGTTCTTGACAAGGACGGAAAGCCGATTAAAGAAGAAGTTGAAGTTACAATCCCTGCCTTTAAGGTCGTCAGCGTATTTGATGTATCGCAGACAAGCGGCAAGGAGCTTCCTACTCTCGGAGCTGATGAGCTGAACGGTTATGTAAAGGACTATGAAAAGTTCTTTAATGCCGTCCGTGAAGCTTCTCCCGTCCCTATCAAGTTCGCAGAGATTGACGGAACGGCAAAGGGTTTCTATCATCACGAGGACAAGGTGATTACCATTAAGGAGAATATGTCCGAGGTGCAGACCATTAAGACAGCTATACACGAAATCGCTCACGCTAAACTCCACGACCGTGATTTAAAGAAATCCGATATAGACATGCCGAAGGACAGAAGCACAGAGGAAGTTGAAGCGGAAAGTATCGCATATACCGTATGTCAGCATTTCGGAATTGATACTTCCGATTACAGTTTCGCCTATGTCGCTTCTTGGGGATCGGGCAAGGACACGCCTGAACTTAAATCCTCTCTTGAAACTATCCGTTCAACAGCTTCGGAGCTTATCACGGCAATATCCGATAAGTACCTCGGACTTGAAAAGGATAAGACACAGGAGCAGACAGCCGATAAATCCGAAAAGTCGAATATTATCGGCAACACAGCCTATGCAGATATTGAAGATAAGCAGTATCTCTGTTTGAAAACAAGCACGGCTGAAAAGGTTGCGGAAAAGCTCACAGAGCAGAATATACCATTCAGCGGTAGAATTAACGGAGATAAAACCACTCTCACTATAAGCAAGGCGAATATTGACAGCTACAAGGTGATTATTGCCGAAGTAACGGGAAAAGAAAAGGATACTCCCACACAGGAACAACCAAAGTCTGAGCCTGAACAGGATAAACTGAAGAACGACAAGAACATTATCGGTAATACAGACTACAAGTCCATCAGCGATAAGCAGTATTTCAAGCTTGACACGGAAACTGCAACAAAGGTAGCCGAGAAACTCACAGAACAGGAAATCCCATTCAGCGGTCGTATCAACGGCGATAAGACCACACTTACCATTGGCAAGGATAATGTCGAAAAGTATAACGCTGTTGTAGATGAGATTAAGGGACAGACAAAGGAAGCTCCCGAACAGCCAAAGACTGAGCCTGAAAAGGAGCCTGCTAAGCCCCAAAAGAATAATATCATCGGAAACACAGCGTATAAGGATATTTCCGATAAAGCTTACGCAAAGCTCGGAACGGAAAAGGCACTTGCCGTTGCGGATATTCTCGATAAACAGGGCGTGAAGTTCAGCGGAAGAACGGACGGCGATAAGACCACGCTTACCATTTCAAAGGCGGATATGCCGAAGTATAAGGAAGCACTTGCCTCTGTAAACAAAACATTTTCTGTTCAAAAGTCAGATGAAGCCCAAACGCAGGATATGACACAAGCGCAGGAAAACGCTCCCGAAATTCAGGAATACACGGGAACGCTCCCCGACAGCAAGATTACCATTGAAGAACGAAATGCCTACGGGTACGAAAGCAACGAACTTCTGCCACTTACCGCAGAAAAGGCTTTGGAATTCTTCGATAACGATACGGTTTCTGTATATCTGCTCTATCCCGACGGAACGGAAGCTCAGGCAAACGACCGTTCCGACATTGAAAATCACAACGGCATTTTCGGTGTTGAAACTGACGAATGGTTACGCTATGAAGCATTTCAAGAGCGTATGGATAAACTTGCAACCGAAGAACCGTCAAAAGAAGCTCTGCTTCTGAACGGAAAGGAATGTGCTGCCGGTATCTATCAGCTCAAAGACATTCCCGAAAACAGGGATTTGCACTTTGCGGGTGCTGAATATCTCGATAAAAAGGGTATTACTCCCGACAGAGATAACTACACGCTGGTTTACACCTTCCCCGTAAATCCTGAAGATTTGCAGGATAAAATCTCATTCCTCAATGATGTTTACCACAAGTTCAATACAGACCACCCGAAAGATTTTGAGGGACATTCGCTGTCTGTAAGCGATGTGGTCGTTATTCAGCAGAACGGCGAGTTGTCGGCACACTTTGTTGACAGCTTTGGGTATAAGGAACTTGAAAACTTCGGAGCTGTGAGAGAAAATCCGCTTAAAGCCATTGAGGATACCGTGGAGCAGAACGACAACAGCTTTGACGGTGTTATCAACAACACGCCTACAATGGACGAGCTTGAAGAAAAGGCTTCAAGGGGCGAGGTTGTTTCTGCTATGGATATGGTAAATGCGGCAAAGGCTGATAAGGAAAAAGCGAAACAGGCAGAACAGCCTGATAAAAAGCGTTCTATCAGAGGATATTTGAAGGACGCTTCAGAGAAGCCAAAAGAACAGCCAAAAGAAAAGACAAAGGAAAAAGAGAAGGGAGTTGAGCTGTAATGGAATTTTCCGTAGCAGAGATTAACTTTATTTGTATCGTCAAGGGCGATAACCGTGAGGACACTATCAATAACATTTTTGACGTCCTCCCTGACCTTGAAGATAAGGAAATGATAGAGATTGCCAAAACTGTAATCGGTAAGCTCGAAAATATCTCCGACAGCGAATATGACGAGTTCGCTTTTGAAGATAATTACGCAGATTAAGACACAATGCCCCTGCTTGAAAAAGCGGGGGCAAACATTTTAAGGAGGAAATATCCGATGTTTTTTACAAAGACAGTAACACCACCTATTATCCGCAAAGAATTCGACGCTTCCAAGTACAGAGGTGTTGATAAGGCTGACATCAAGGCAATTCACCTTGCTTTGCAGAATGGTGAGAAGCTCACAATCGACCGTTGCGGTCATATCTTCACCGCCGATGGCAGATGGATTGCCGACGGTATGGAGCGTTGCTGAAATAGTTTCTGAAAGCTATTGACTTTTACACTTTAAAGTGCTATTATAGAAAAGGAGGAAGAAATGTCAACAAAACTTCAAGAGTATCAGGCTCGGCTAAATGAGAGTACCGAACGACTTTGGAAGGACAGTAACGAATATATGTCGCTGCTCCGAACATCGTCAAGGCTCTACAAGTACAGCTTCAAAGACCAAGTTCTGATACATTCACAGCGACCTGACGCAGTAGCTTGTGCCGAATACGACACTTGGGGACGAGAAGATATTACAAACCGCTATGTAAAGCGTGGCAGTAAGGGTATCGCACTCATTGCAGACGATAACGGCAAAGCAAGGCTCAGATATGTCTTTGATTTCTCCGATACGGCGGCAAGGGACGAACGCTCGAAAACACCGTTTTTCTGGAGCATTACTCCCGAAAATGCTGTTCTGAAACAGCTCGGAACAAACGCAGTTACGCTCGATACGGCTATACTTGAAAAGGCTCGTGAAATTGCAAGAAACTACTCAGGCGATTACCTTCACGACCTTATGAGAGAAACCGACGGAACATTCCTCGATGAGCTTGATGAATTCAATGTTCAGTCGAAGTTTGAAAGTCTGCTTGAAACAAGTATCGCATACACCGTACTTACAAGGTGCGGATATGAAGCCGAAATGTATATTGAGCCTGACGATTTCCGAGGAATACACGAGTTCAACAGCATTGAAGCAATATCTATTCTCGGCAACGCCACAAGCGACCTGTCGGAACAGATTTTAAGAAGCATTGAGCGAACGCTCAAAATCGAAAGGAGTAAGGAAAATGACCGAAGCATTACCGAAAATAATGACAGAGAACGGAATTCAGTACACTCTGGACGAGAGGATGCAGACCTATCTGCCCGACTTGGAACTTCCCGTACAGAAGGAAATCGGGAAATACGGACTGATGAGAAGAACTTATCTGATGAACAACAGGAAAGGGACTTATCAGGCAATGCTCCTGAAGGGAACACTGAACAGCCACTTGGCGGAGATAGACGAAACAGCGAGCCGCAGACTCTCGGAAATTCTTCCGAAAATGGCGAAAGAAGCGGGAGCGACCGAGGAATTGAAAGCGACAGACCAGATGGCTTGGGTGGGAATGATGAACGCTCTGAAAGCTCAGACAGAGGAAATGATAATCAGCGAACTGATTTACAGTTAAATGAAAATGAAGCAGCATCGGAAACAATTTCTGATACTGCTTTTTCTATGCCCGAAGAAAAAGTGCTTGCCATTATCAATCATTACGATGAAATGAATGTAAGTAAGCAGGAAACCCTTGATTTCTTCCTTGAAAACGAGGACGGAACACGCAGAGCCGACTTTATCAAGGCGGCATACGGACACCGTGCGGTAGAATTTGAGCTTGACGGCGAAATTGTCGGTTACAGAAAGCACGGCGACGGTTTTGAAATGTGGGAAGGCTCTCCCGAAAACTCCACCAAGTTTTCTTGGGATGTTGTTCAGGAGCTTACTGCAAGCCTTATCGAGCGACACGAATTTATCGACCTTCCCGATTTCTTTGATATTGAGCCTGAAATCGAGGAAACAGGCGGATATGACGAGCCTATGCAGTTATCCCTTTTCGGAGATTTTGACGATGAGCCTGTTTTCCCTGCCGATAACTCCGATTTTGATTATTCTCCAGCAAGCGTTTTTACGCAGGATATGATTGACTATGTTCTCCGTGCAGGAAGCAACGAACCGCACAGCTTGGAGAGAATTGTCGCACAGTTTGAGAAAAACAAGGGCGTGGAAAGCAATGCCGAGTTTCTCCGTAAGGAATTCGGCACGGACGGCAGAGGTTTCCTCTATGAAAGTCCTGACGGTCTTGACAAGGCGAGATTTTCCGCTTGGTACGACAAGGACGGTATCACTATCGGTATGGGTGAAACTGCATTTAACCGCTACGGACGTGTTTCTATGACTTGGGAACAGGTTTCCGAGCGTATCAGCGAGCTTCTGAATGAGGGCAGATTTGCTACACAAGACATTCTCAAAGCAGCAGAGCCATACGACCGAAAACAGCTTGCGGATAAGCTGTGGTATCTTCATCAGGATGTGGAAGTGGAATATTTCATTCCCAACTACTTTTTTATAGGCGGTTTTGATGTAAGTACCGACAAGATTGCTGAAGCGTTACAGGGCGAAAAGCCTGTGCAGGAAATGATTGACGGAATGAAAGACCTTATGAAGCAGTACGAAGCTGACCGAGATGTACTCCGTTTTCATTTCCATGACCTTCCCGAAATCCTTGAAAAGCTCAAGGACAGACAGCTTGAAAGAACAAAGTTTACTGCCGAGCCGTCATTTACGGTTAAGCACAAGTATTTCATCACCGAGGACGAAAAGGATAAACTTGTTGCTTCGGGCAGTAATGTTGCAGGCGGCAAGAAAAGAATTGCAAAGTTCTTCAAAGAGCCGCACACAGCAAAGGAAAAGGCTGATTTTCTCAAAAACGAATACGGTATCGGCGGCAGCGGTCGTAGCGGATACAACACTTGGCACGACTCTAAAGGACTTGTGATGACAAAGGGCGACCTTTCAAGACCTGACGCACAGGTTACAATGAAATGGAACGAGGTTGCCGAAAGAGTATCAAAGCTCATAGCGCAGGACAGATTTATCACGCAAAAGGATATTGACGATGAAATCCGATATGCCAAGAGAGTGATTGCCAATGCTTCTGATAATCCGCTTGAAGAACAGAGTATAAAGCAAGCAAAAGCTGTTCTTGAAGAATACGGTGTAGAACTTGAAGAAAAGTCTGAGCCTGTAGAAGAAGCCATTTCCGAAGTCAATGAGGAAATCGAAGAATACGGCGAGGGTGAGGAATTCACACTCAAAGTCGGAGATAAGATTGAGCTCGACGATGGCGTATTTGAGATAACCGAAATATCCGACAGCATCGACGATACAAAGTACCAGCTTCGTGACCTCGGCAGTCTTTATCCTATCTTCCGTGTTATGTATGAAACAGAGCTGTACGAAAACGGCTTTGCTCTTGTTGATGAAGTTCCTGCAAAGGAAAGTGTTATCAACGAGCCTGCGCCAAATATCTCCGAAGTGCCTGAACTTAACGGCGAAAAGCACGACTTTACAATCACGGACGAAAACCTCGGCGTCGGCGGTGCAAAATCAAAGTTCAAGGCAAATGTTGAAGCTATCAAGCTCCTTAACGAGCTTGAATTTGAAAACAGACGGGCAACTCCCGAAGAACAGGAAATTCTCTCCCGTTATGTCGGCTGGGGCGGTCTTGCACAGGCTTCAACGCTTAATGCACATTACACCTCTCCGACGGTAATCCATGCGATATACGAAGGTCTTGAAAATCTTGGTTTCAAGGGCGGAAATGTGTTAGAGCCTGCAATGGGCGTCGGAAACTTCTTCGGCGTTATGCCGGAAGAAATGCGAAGCGGCAAGCTGTACGGCGTGGAGCTTGACAGCATTTCAGGCAGAATTGCAAAACAGCTCTATCAGAACGCAGATATTCAGATAAGCGGATTTGAAAAGACATCTTTCCCCGACAACTTTTTTGATGTTGCGGTAGGTAATGTTCCTTTCGGACAGTATAAGCTTGCTGAAAAGCGTTATGACAAGCTTAATCTGAACATTCACGACCATTTCTTTGCAAAGTCGCTTGACAAGGTTCGTGCAGGCGGTGTAGTCGCTTTTGTAACTTCAAAGGGTACGCTTGACAAGGCAAATCCGCAGTTCAGAAAGTATCTCGCACAGAGAGCCGAGCTTCTCGGAGCTATAAGACTGCCGAACAACGCTTTCAAAGATAATGCAGGAACGGAAGTAACCTCGGATATTATCTTTCTTCAGAAGCGTGATAAAATGCTTGACATTGAGCCTGATTGGGTACACCTCGGTCAGACGGCGGACGGAGTTCCTGTAAACAAGTATTTTGAGCAGCACCCTGAAATGGTGCTGGGCGAAATGAAGCAAGGCGTAGAGTTCTCTATGTACGGCAATGCCGATGAAACAGCTTGTGTTCCCATTGAGGGAGTAAATCTGAAAGAACAGCTCAGGGAAGCTATCAAGAATATTCAGGGTAATATCCCCGAAGTTGAACAGGAGAACACGGAAAAGGTTGCAGAGAGTATCCCTGCCGACCCGAATGTGCGTAACTTTTCCTATGCGGTAGTTGATGACAAGCTCTATTTCCGTGAAAACAGCCGTATGTTCCTCAAAGACGATTTACCGAAGGCAACTGAGGAACGTATCAAGGGTATGTGCGAGCTTCGTGACTGTGTAAGAACGCTGATTGACTATCAGCTCAATGAATACAGCGACTATGATATTCGCTCACAGCAGACGGAGCTTAACAGAGTTTATGACGATTTCACAAAGAAATACGGTTTAATCAACTCTGCTGGTAATGCAAGGGCATTTTCCGAGGACAGCTCCTACTACCTTCTTTCTTCTCTTGAAGTTCTGAACGAGAACGGAGAGCTTGAACGCAAGGCAGATATGTTCACGAAGCGTACAATCAAGCAGAAAGCACAGATAACAAGCGTAGATACGGCTTCGGATGCTCTTGCGGTATCAATTTCCGAAAAGGCTCGTGTAGATATGCCCTTTATGGAACAGCTCACGGGCAAAACGGAAGAACAGCTTGTAAACGACCTCAAAGGCGTTATCTTTCGTAATCCTTCCAACAAGCAATGGGAAACAGCCGACGAATACCTGTCGGGCAATATCCGTGAAAAGCTCGAATTTGCGAAGAAATCGGCAGAGGTATTCCACGAGGATTTAAGCGACAACATTGCTGCTCTCGAAAAGGCAATGCCGAAACCTCTTGAAGCAAGTGAGATTGATGTCAGACTTGGTGCTACTTGGCTTGATACGGATATAATCAAGCAGTTTATGATTGAAACTCTCCAAGTTCCACGATACTTGCAGAATATGTTTGATGTGAATTTCTCGAAATACACATCGGAATGGCAGATTGACGGCAAGAATGTGGACAGAAGCAATGTAGCTGCCAATATGACCTACGGTACGGCAAGGAAGAACGCTTACTCCATTATTGAAGATACGCTCAATCTCCGTGACGCACGAGTTTACGACCGTGTGGAACAGCCTGACGGTACGGTTAAATCCGTTCTCAACAAGAAGGAAACTATGATTGCTCAGGAAAAGCAGGAAGCTATCAAGCAGGCGTTCAAAGACTGGATATTCAAAGACCCCGACCGCCGTGAAAAGCTCGTAAACAAGTACAACGAGATGTTCAACAGCTCCAGACCGAGAGAGTATGACGGAAGTCATATCACCTTTTCGGGTATGTCCCCTGAAATTCAGCTCAGAACACATCAGCTCAATGCTATTGCACACACGATGTACGGCGGAAACACCTTGCTCGCTCACCAAGTGGGGGCGGGCAAAACCTTTGAAATGGTAGCTTCTGCTATGGAAAGCAAGCGACTTGGTTTATGTACTAAGTCGCTTTTTGTTGTGCCAAATCACCTTACAGAGCAGATGGGAGCAGAATTTTTAAGGCTCTATCCTGCTGCTAATATCCTTGTTGCTACAAAAAAGGACTTTGAAGCCAAAAACCGCAAGCGTTTATGTTCGAAGATTGCAACGGGAGATTACGACGCAGTTATCATCGGACATTCACAGCTTGAAAAGATACCCGTATCGGCAGAGCGACAGGAACGAATGATACGCAGGCAGATAGAAGAGATTACCGAGGGCATTGAGTCGCTGGGAAGGTCACAGGGCGCAAGATTTTCTGTAAAACAACTCGAAAAGACCAAGCGTAATCTTGAAGCGAAGCTGAAAAAGCTTGTTGAAAATCCACAGAGGGACGATGTTGTAACCTTTGAGGAACTTGGCATCGACAAGATGTTTGTGGACGAAGCACATTCATTCAAAAATCTGTTCCTCTACACCAAAATGCGAAATGTGGCAGGTATTCAGCAGACCGAGGCACAAAAGTCGGCAGATTTGTATATGAAGTGCCAGTATCTCGATGAAATCACAGGTGGGAAGGGTACCGTCTTTGCTACGGGAACTCCTGTCAGCAACAGTATGACTGAGCTTTACACGATGATGAGATACTTGCAGGCTGACAAGCTCAAAGAAATGGGTATGCACAATTTCGACGCTTGGGCAGCAAACTTCGGTGAAGCTGTTACAGCGATTGAACTTGCTCCCGAAGGTACGGGATACAGGGCGAAAACAAGGTTTTCAAAGTTCTTCAATCTCCCCGAACTCATCAATGTATTCAAGGAATGTGCGGATATAAAGACAGCGGATATGCTTAATCTCCCTGTTCCTGAAGCACACTTCCACAATGTAGTTGTAAAGCCGAGCGATATTCAAAAGGATATGGTTTCGGCACTCTCGGACAGAGCAAAGGATATTCACGATAAAAAGGTACAGCCCGAAGAAGATAATATGCTCAAGGTCACAAATGATGGGCGTAAAATCGGACTTGACCAGCGACTTATTGACCCTCTGCTCCCTGACGACCCGAATTCAAAGGTAAACACCTGTGTTTCCAATGTCTTTGACATCTATCAGAAGAATGACGATAAGAAGTCGACACAGCTCATTTTCTGCGACTTTTCTACCCCGAAAAACGACGGTTCTTTCAACCTCTACAACGATATTCGCAGTAAGCTCGTTGCAAAGGGCGTTCCCAAAGAGGAAATAGCCTTTATTCACGAAGCTGACAGCGAAGCCAAAAAGAAAGAACTTTTCTCAAAAGTAAGGCAAGGTAAAGTCCGTATTCTGCTCGGCTCAACAGCTAAGTGTGGCGCAGGCACAAACATTCAGGACAAGCTCATAGCACTTCATCATCTTGACTGCCCTTGGCGACCAAGCGACCTTGAACAACGCGAAGGTCGAATTATCCGTCAGGGAAACGAAAACAAGGAAGTTGAGGTTTACCGATATATGACCGAAGCGACTTTCGACGCATATCTCTATCAGACGATTGAGAACAAGCAGAGGTTTATCTCGCAGATTATGTCAAGTAAATCTCCCGTCCGTTCCTGCGAAGATGTGGACGAAGCGACGCTCTCTTATGCGGAGGTAAAGGCTCTCTGTGCAGGAAATCCCTTAATTAAGGAGAAAATGGACTTGGATGTAGCCGTTACAAAGCTCAAAGTATCAAAAGCCAACCACACATCACAGCAGTACACCATTGAGGACAGCGTAAGAAAGCATTTTCCTGAAAGAATTGCAAAGACCGAACAGCGTATAGCAGGTCTTGAAGCTGACCTTGCACACTTCAAGGCACAGCCTGTTGTAACCGAGGGTATCTCGCCTATGACGATACTCAACAAGACCTTTACCGACAAGGAAGAAGCGGGCAAGGCACTTTTACTTGCCTGCAAGCGGATAAAGTCAAAGGAAGACCTTGAAATAGGCTCATACAAGGGATTTGATATGTCCCTTTCGTATGACAGCTTCGCTCAGGAATTCCACCTCGAATTACAGCGTGAAATGTCCTACACGGTAACGCTCGGAACTTCCGAAAGCGGTAATATCCTCCGTATCGACAACGCTTTGGATTCCATTGAAAAGCGTATCGAAAACAGCAAGGAACAGCTTGAAACGCTGAATGAGCAGTTAAGCACAGCAAAGGCAGAGCTTGGCAAACCGTTTCCGCAGGAAGCGGAGCTTACAGAAAAGCTCGCCCGACTTGCAGAGCTGAACACTCTCCTTAATATTGACGATAACGCCATTGAAAATGCTGCTGTTGCGGCAGAAAAGAAGCCTGATATTCCGATTTCGGCTGACGAAGTAAAGCCGATGAGGAATTTATCACCCGAAAAGAAGCCGTCTATTCTCGGCAGAATAAGGGAAATGCAGTCGGCTCAGGCTGGCAATGCGCCAAAGGAAAAGACTCCGACAAAGGAGAAAACCTCTGAAATCAGCTAAAAACAGCTCCTCTTGTCTTACGGCAAGGGGAGCAATTCTTTTTAGGAGGTGGCATTTTGAATTTGTTTGAAGCTGTGAAAGAGAATGTAAGTCCTCGTCAGATAGCCGATTATTACGGCATTGATGTGCGTAATGATATGGTTAGCTGTCTGTTTCACGATGAGAGAACACCGTCAATGAAGCTGTACGACGACCATTTCTATTGCTTCGGCTGCTCCAAGCACGGCGATGTTACGGATATGGTAAGTGAGCTGTTCGGAATATCCCCGAAAGAAGCGGCAGAAAAGATTGCTCACGATTTTGGCATAAGTTATGGTAAGCAGCACGGCGAATACAAGCCAAGCAAAGGCAGCGTTATTGCCAAGATACGACGGGAACAGGAAAAAGCAAAGGAAAATCATACTTTCAGAGTTCTTTGCGACTATCTTCATCTGCTTAAGGACTGGCATACAGAATTTGCTCCGAAATCGGCAGACGAACAACCAAATCCGTTATTTGTAAAGGCATTGACGGAAACTGACTATATTGAAAGCCTGCTTGATTGCTTTATATCAGGCACTAAAGACGATGTTGCGGATATTGTCAAGGATGAAAACGGCAGTATTGCGAAGATAGAGAAAACAGTAAGACAGTTCAGCAAATCTTCTGCTGAACTTACAATGTAGAGAAACCCTCTCGGCAGTTACACTTCGGTGTAGCTGTCGGGAGGGAATTTTTCTATATTTATCTTTTTATAAGCCCTTTTACGATTGAGGCAATATTATCAAGCTGTTCCTCGTCCAGCTTCTTCAAGTCTGAAATGAGGTCATTCAGTTTTTCGGGCGTTTTGCATTCAAAGTCAAAGAAATCTTTGGGCGAAATATTCAGATATTCGCAAATATAGAAGAAGCACGCCATAGACGGCATAGCTTTTCCGCTTTCAATGTTATTGATATATCCCGGATTTTGACCTATTGAAAGACTCATATCACGGGCAGAAACGCCTTTCTTGTTTCTGAGCTGAGCCAGTCTTAATGGAAATTCATCTTCATACATAGTATATCACCGCCCTTTATTATATTGTATACGATAAACAGTTGAATAATATTGGATTTATTCCGTTAAAAGACTTGATGTATTTGAATGTATATGATATAATGAGTTGTAGTGTTGGAAATAAAACTACATCAAACAAATACGTGAAATTGCGGAGTGTTGCTTTTTCCACGATTTTTATGATATAATAGTGGATATATCAACTATCAATAGAAAGAGGGAGTACAAATTGAAGCTTAATTTATTAATTGACATAGAGTTAAATGATAGCGAAAGAGCAGAAGCACAAAATGATTTGCTTAAGTTCTGCAAGAAATATATGCTGTTTAAAAACGTGAGTGGTACAGGCGACGTCATCGAAGCGAATATCTGTAATGCTGTTCTTATCAAGGACTGCGGTTTTCCACTAGAACTTAATAAGGCATTTTATGCTAATGGTATTTGTTGTTTAAGTGATTTATCACGTTTTAGATATGCCGAAATGTATGATTTTGTTTATGAAGTATTACGAAATATGACTATCACTTTCCCTCAGCGAGCAAAAGTCCAGACAAACGGACAGATAGA
>ERZ808240.3569-NODE-3569-length-14942-cov-12.078189_pt1 | contig 14942 bp, 13 predicted proteins | sample MGYA00521084_ERZ808240 | MGnify/ENA primary metagenome ERZ808240 (study PRJEB31516, sample SAMN03275571) | gut metagenome | biome: mammalia-associated habitat; material: feces | host: Papio cynocephalus | place: Kenya | collected 2012-08-06 ... | reverse complement strand
CCCGCTTACCGCCCCTCGTAGCCCGTTCTTGGCAGGCCTGCCGCCGTCACGGTGTCGATCCCTGGTGCCGCAGCAGCAAAACCATTTCGCCTGAAAAATGGCAGGAAATCAGACAGCGCAGTCGTCTCCTGCTGCAGACGGCAAAGCCTATCATGCAGTCTATCCATGAAATTATCCGCAATTCTCACTTTCTTTTAGCCTTAACAGATGGCGACGGCTATGTTCTTTCGACTATCGGTGATGACGCCATCTTGGCCCGTTCCGAAAACATCCTGTTCCGCCGCGGTTCTGTTTGGCGCAATGACTAAGTAGGCACTAATGCTCCCGGCATCGCCTTAGAATACAATCAGCCCATTCAGCTTACCGGTGCAGAGCATTACTGCGCTGACCAGCACAGCTGGACCTGCTCTGCGGCTCCTATACACGGTGCCGACGGCAGTGTCATCGGCAGTCTGGATCTATCCGGCATGGTAGAGGCGGCACATCCACACACACTGGCTTTAGTCGTGGCGTGTGCCTTTAGTATCGAACGAACCATGCTGAGCTATCATCAAAGTCATTTTATGCGGGCTGCTGCCAACAATATCCGAGAATCCATACTGCTGCTCAACGACCGGCTGCAGCTGCGCTGGGCAAATGCCACAGCACAACGAGAGCTGGGACTTTCTCAAGCAAAGCTGGCAAAGCTCGATTTTCACCAGGTTATGTCTTAAGTTGATTGGAACATGGCTGATGATGCGTCTCGGCATGCTCCGCTCTATATTGACGATCTGCGCGTTGCTCTCCCCGGCAATGTACGCCGTTTCAGTGCCACGATTTCGCAGACATCCGATGCCACCGGCAAGACATATACTATTATTCTGCGCCGTCAGGAACATCTCTTCCGTTCTGTAAACCGTGTTTCCGGCAACCAGGCCGCCTACACCTTTGCAGACATTTATGCAGCCGACCCGCTTACAAAGCAAGTTATCGCCCGGGCCAAGCAGTATGCCCATTACGACGGCAGTGTCCTCATCGAAGGCGAAAGCGGTACCGGCAAAGAACTCTTTGCCCAAGCCATCCATTCCGGCAGCAGCCGCGCCGATGGTCCTTTTGTTGCCGTCAACTGTGCGTCCCTGCCGCGTGACCTTGTGGAAAGTGAACTTTTCGGTTATGAAAAAGGCGCGTTTACAGGCGCATTACGGGAAGGCAACCCAGGAAAATTTGAGCTTGCCAATCACGGTACGCTTTTTCTCGACGAAATCGGCGAAATGCCTATCGAGTTTCAAGCAAAACTGCTGCGGGCCGTAGAGACGCTGCACATCCGCCGTATCGGCGGCAAAGAAGAAAAAAAGCTGGACGTGCGGGTCATCGCCGCGACCAATCGCCATTTAGAGGAAGAAGTAGCAAAGGGCGCCTTCCGCGGCGATCTGTATTACCGTTTAAATGTTCTGCGTCTCGATATACCGCCGCTGCGCCAACGCCCCGGTGACATTTCCTACTGTGCCGAAAAGTTTTTATCCCGCTTCAATAAACGGTATCCGGACCGGCAGCGCAGTCTGGCCGCCGATGCCATGCCGGCGTTGCTTCAGTACAACTGGCCCGGCAATATACGCGAACTGCAGAACGTCCTGGAACGAGCATTTTATACCAGCCGCGGTCCCGCTATCCGAGTCGATGATTTTCATTTCTCACCAACTCATCATGCTCTTTTCCCAACCTATACAGTCCCAGCCAACTCACAGGAAACAGACAGCAGTGAAGCTGCCGAATGCCTGCAGTATTTAAAAGCAGCACAGGGACACGTAGATGAAGCAGCAGCTGCTATGGGCGTCAGCCGGGCAACATTTTATCGTCTCTGCCGCCGTCACGGCATTGTGCCAAAACAAATCCGCCGCCACAAACAATAAATATCAAAAATATCATTTGTCTCAATATATTGTGAGATTTTTACGAGAAAAATGATACATTTGAAACAAAAATATCTGTGCCATATCTTTTTACAACCTATTGCACAGATATTTTTATATGGAAAAAACCGTATACTATGTACTTTATTGTTACAAACAGAAAAACTGTTTTCTTTGGCAATATATTTGGCATGTAAATTTCATATAAAACAGCAACAGCCACTCATGGTTCATTTCAAAGGAGGAAATACAGTATTATGGCTAATAAAATTACGTTAAACGAAACATCCTATTTTGGCAAAGGGGCTATCAATGAAATCGTCACAGAAGTAAAAAGCCGTGCCTGCCAGCATGTCGTAGTCATCACCGATAAAGACCTGATGAAATTCAAGGTAGCAACAAAGATTACGGATTTATTCGATGCTGCCGGAATTGCTTACACCGTATACGATCATATCAAGCCAAACCCGACTATTCAAAATGTCCAGGAAGGCGTAGAATTCTGTAAAAAAGCACAGGCCGATATCATCGTCGCTGTCGGCGGCGGTGCTGCAATGGATACGTCAAAAGCTATCGCCATCATCCTGACAAACCCCGAATTTGCCGATGTACGCAGCTTGGAAGGGGCTTCACCGACCAAAAATAAATGTTTGCCAATCATTGCCGTTTCTACGACCAGCGGTACGGCTGCCGAAGTTACCATCAACTACGTTATCACCGATCCGGAAAAACACCGCAAATTCGTTTGCTGTGATCCGCACGATATTCCTATCGTTGCCGTTATCGATCCGGATATGGTTGCTTCTATGCCGAAAAAACTTTGCGCCGCTACCGGCATGGATGCCCTCGTACACGCCATCGAAGGGTATATTACCAAGAACGCTTGGGAAATGACCGATATGATGCATCTCAAAGCGATTGAAATTATCAGCAAATGGCTGCGCAAATCGGTTGAAGGCGACATGAAAGCTCGCGAAGAAATGGCTCTCGGTCAGTATATCGCCGGCATGGGCTTTTCTAATGTAGGCCTGGGCATTGATCATTCCATGGCACATCCGCTGAGTGCTTTTTATGATATTCCCCATGGCGTAGCCTGCGCGATTCTCCTCGCTCCGGTTTTGACATTTAACGCGCCGGCTACAGGTGAACGGTACCGTGAAGTAGCCCGTGCCATGGGCGTCGCCGGTGTCGATGACATGAGCCAGGAAGAATACCGCCAAGCAGCTATCGCAGCCTGCCAAAAACTGGCTGATGACGTAGGAATTCCTCGTAAGCTCTCTGAATTAGGCGTACAGGAAAAAGACATTGATTTCCTCGCCGACTCAGCCATGGCCGATGCCTGCACACCGGGCAATCCAAGAGACGTAGAAAAATCTCAGATTGTCGATCTCTATAAGTCCATTTTGTAACTTCTATATTGTACATAATTTCACATAAAATCTAAAAAGGAGTTGTGACAATTCGCCTTGGCGTTTTGTCATAACTCCTTTTATAAGTTTTCCAGCAATTTTATTTCATTTTTCAAAATATATGTTTCATGTTCCGGCGGCTGGTCATTGACTACATAGCGAAACACAATATCCATCGCCTGGTGCCCTTGACGGTACGGATGCTGATAAATAATCGTCCGCAGTACGCCTTTTTTCATCATCTCAACAGTCGTCGGCGTGCTGTCAAAAGCGACAATAGTAATGTCTTTTTGTTTTTTTTCGCTCATTACAGCCCGGCAGGCTCCATACACGCCGCCGGCAATGATAAAAACAGCATTCATTTCCGGATACGTCTGAATGAGTTTTTTCGTCTGTTCATAGGAAATTATTTCATCATCATTATTTTCTACGGTTTCTAAAATGCGAAATCCCGGAATCTGCTTCATGCGTTCGCAAAATCCCTGCAGGCGAAGCTGATGGCCCCATACGCGTTTATCCCCCATGACTACGCCGATGTCTGCACGATCTCCCTGCAGAAGCTGCAGGAGGGCGCATGCCGTTTCGCCGCCGTTAATATAGTCACTGCCTACATAACACTGCCTTCTGCAGTGTTCAATATCGTTATTCAGCGTAACGACAAATACGCCTGCATCGACAAGTTTATTTAACGCAGCTGCAATTTTTTCGTCATTAATAGGGCTGATAATCAATGCCTTGATATGGTCTGCCAATTCATGGATAAAAGACAGCTGGGTTTCTACGTCATACCCTTTCATACTGCGGGCTTCTACCTGCAGTCCGTATATCTGATAGCGGTTTTCTGCCGTCTGCAGTCCCCGTATAATTTCATCATAAAAGACATTGCCTTCTGATGTCAGGATAATCCCTACCACAGGGCGATGACGCCGTGCTGCCAGTGCTTTGCCGGCAGGGTTGGGCCGATACCCCAATTCCTTTACCATTTGCAATACGGCCGCTTCTGTTTCTGGTTTGACCCGCCCGCGGCCGTTTAACACGCGATCGACAGTGCCCCGCGAAACGCCGCATAATTCAGCAATTTGTTTGATTGTTACCATGTTGATCACCTACAAAAGCGCATTTATCTTTCGGTGACTATTGTACCAAAATTCCTGCAAGAGGTAAAGTTATGCTATACTTCTAAGTTGTCGCCTACGAGGCCAATCCATGCGCCGTCTGCATCCAAGCCGCTTTCTTTGTGTGCAATCAGCCATTTGTTCAGCGCAAAGAGCAACGCATTTTCTCCGGTTTTCTCCGGAACGGCCGGCAGTGCTTCATTGGTTCCTTTGGGAAGGACGACACCGCAGCGAAATTCCTTGCCGTCAACGCTGCAGGGTGCAAAATGCAGTGTCGTACCGTATAATTCTACTGCTGTACCTGCCGGAACAAAAAACAGTTCCATCTTGCTGGTATCATATTGATTCGTACGGTAGTCTATATCTTGTTGTCTGCCAAGCATAAGTATCAAATCTGTAGCGGCAATATCTACTTCGGAAGACCGATGGTATTCGACAGCATTCAGTTTGACATTATGACCGCTGCAATGGCCAAATTCAATGGGAAGTCCGCCGTAGACTTCATTTTGCAGCTGTGTAAATACTGGCAGTTTTTCAAAATCGGCAACTAATGGTTCGTACATCGTCCCGTCTTTTACTACGTTTACTTCACGCATGGCATGGATAAATTCCTGTACCGGTATATCCAGCACACGGCCATACGGACGAAATGCTTCATCTTGTACTTGTTTCATTGGTACATCACCTCATAAAAAATTTTTAACAGCCAATATGGCGCAGTTTTTTACCTTCCATCAGATTCTTTTCAATCTGTTCCAGCGATACATTTTTAGTTTCCGGCACAAAGAGGAATGTCAGCGCAATAAAGAAAGCGTTGAGCAGCGCATAAAGCCAAAATGTCGAAAAAGAACCGAGCGCATCCAGCATACTGAGAAATGTAGCGCCGACAATAGCACAGGTAATCCAGTTGGTCATCGTCGAGCAAGCTACGCCAAATTCACGGCTCTTGAGCGGTTGAATTTCCGAGCACAATACCCAGACAATAGGGCCGGCACTCATCGCAAAGCCCGCAATGAAGAACATCGTCATCACAGCGGATAAATAGCAAACCCATTGCGCAGGATTTCCCATTTCAATCAAAGACATGCAGACGCCCATAATAACCATAGATACGGCCATGACGCCGAAGCCTACTTTCAAAGCCGGTTTGCGGCCTGATTTATCGACTGTATATACAGCAATGAATGTCGCCAATACAAACACCAACCCGTTGATAACAGTTCCTATCATTTGGTCTTCCGTACTGGAAAAACCGCCTAAGCTCAAAATTTTGGGAGAATAATACATGATGACATTGAAGCCGGTAAACTGCTGCATAGCCTGCAGCAAAACCCCAAGGAACACAGCACGGCGAACGTTTTTGTTCGTTTTAAAGAGGTGCCAGCCTGCCTGCTTTACTTTCAATGTTTCACGGATTTCATTCAACTCATGCGCAGCTTTGGCTTCATCGCCATGAAGCATGTTCAATACGCCGGATGCTTCCAAAAAACGGCCTTTCGTAGCCAGCCAGCGTGGGCTGTCCGGCAGTGAAAACACCGTGATAATCAATACAACAGCGGGAACAGCAATCACCGTCAGCATCATACGCCAAGAGCCGCTGTAACTAAAAGCTGTATCCGATAAGAAAGCTGTCAAAATTCCTACGGTAACCATCAGCTGATACCCGGAAATTACTTTGCCGCGTGAATCTTTATCCGCCATTTCCGCCAAATACAGCGGTGCGGTATACGAAGCAATCCCAACAGACAAGCCCAATATCAGCCGGAAGCCAATCAGCATATTGACATCGACAGCAAGGCCGGAGCCAACAGAGCCGATAATAAACAAGGCTGCCCCTGCCAGCAGACTCTTTTTACGGCCAATCCGTGCCGTAAGGAAAGAAGCTACAATAGCTCCAATGGCCGCTCCTACCATCATACAGCTGACCACTCGTTCCTGGGCAGCACTGGAAAGACTCCACTCTTTTGTAATAAACGGCAGCGCCCCGGCAATAACCCCCTGATCCAAGCCAAAAAGCAGACCGGCCATCCCGGCTGTGAAATAGATAAACTTCCGCACATGCATAGTGCTTTTTAAAGCCGCTTCCGATACCTGCACCGGTTCAGACATTTTATCCGCCATGATACGTCTCCTTTCTTTTTCCTACCTACTTATAACGAAGCTAATTCTGCATAACAATCCACTAATTGGCTGTATAATTTTTTATACAGTCTATGTCCCCGCTTGTAATACGCCTGTGCTTCCGGCTGGGGACTGCAGGTCGTATTCGTCTGGATAAAGGCATCACAAGCCGACGGTACATCTGCAAATATTCCGGCCCCGACACCTGCCAAAATAGCCGCTCCCAAAGCCGGTCCTTCCTGCGAGGTAATTGTCTTGACGTCACAGTTATACATATCCGCCAGCATTTGACGCCAAATTCTGCTGCGGCCGCCGCCGCCGCAAACCATCATTTCCGTAACGGAAACACCCATTTCCTGTAAAATATCATGACAGTCCGTCAATGAGTAGCTTACGCCTTCCATAACGGCACGCAGTATATCAGCCTGTGTGTGAATCGCAGACAAGCCAAAGAATACGCCGCGGCAGTCCGGATTCAGATGCGGTGTGCGTTCGCCCATCAAATACGGCAAATACAAGAGACGGTTGCTGCCTACAGGCACTTTTTCTACGTCTTTATTGATTAAATCGTATGGATCGACATTCAGCTTAATCGCATTTTCCATATAATTTGAGCCCAATGTATCACGAAACCATTTCAGTGATAAGCCGGCTGCCTGCGTAACACCCATCACATGCCAGCAGCCTGGTACGGCACAGCAAAACGTATGCACGCGGCCCTTCGGATCAATGCGGATATCACTGGTATGGGCAAACACGACACCGCTCGAGCCAATCGTGGTAAATGCTTTGCCATCTTTTACAATACCCGTTCCTACAGCTGCCGCTGCATTATCACCGGCACCGCCGACGACAACCGTGTGCGTTGAAAGACCCGTCTGGGCTGCAAACTGTTTGGTAATCGTCCCGGTTACTTCCGGCGATTCATATACCTTAGGAAGCAGTGCCGGATCGATATCCAAAGCATCCAGGACTTCCTGGGACCAGCAGCGATGAGGCACATCCAAAAACTGCATGCCGCTGGCATCCGATACTTCCGTCGCATATTCACCAGTCATGCAAAACCGAATGTAATCCTTGGGAAGCAGAATATGGCGGCAGCGGCGGTAATTTTCCGGTTCATGGTTGCGCACCCATAATACTTTTGATGCCGTAAAGCCTGTAAGTGCCGGATTGGCCGTAATTTCTATGAGCCGCTTGGCACCAACCCTCTTTGTAATTTCTTCACATTCTTTGCCCGTACGCTGATCACACCAAATAATAGAAGGGCGAATGACTTCATTATGTTCATCCAGCATAACCAAGCCGTGCATTTGACCTGAAAGGCCAATTCCCTTAATATCTTCAGCAGGTACGCCGGACTGCTTTACGACTTGTGATATTGTTTGCACGACTGCCAAATGCCAATTTTGCGGATCTTGTTCAGCCCAGCCATTCTGCGGCTGATGCATGGGATATTCACAAGATGCCGATTCCACCACCCGGCATTGTTCATCAAACAAAACAGTTTTTGTAGCCGATGTACCAATATCAATTCCAATCATGTATTTCATATATGGAACTCCTTCCCTGTGCGTGCAGGCACATATACAGTGTATACAATATATGCATTACTTCACTTTTTTCCAAATCAAAACAGTATATATCAAAATATGCCAAAACGCTTTTTGGCGTTGTGTGCCTAGGCACATATTCTTTGTTACCGAGTATATCATGATAAAAAATCAGGGTCAACTCTTATCCCTATACTATGTTTTATCGCTATAGCCAGCATTATACCGTTACTTTTTGCGTATACATGCAGCGTATTCTGCCGAAACAACTCTTTTTTCATTGACAAACGCAAACCGTCATGATACCATCGTTTTATATTTAATGTGCCCAAGCACATTTTCGACGGTATTGTGAAAGGAGTTACCTACTACTATGATTATGGAAAATATTCCCCGCGTAAAATGCGGCATTATTTCAGTCAGCCGAGACTGTTTTATTATTTCTCTTTCTGAAAATCGCCGCCAAGCCATTGTGAAAGCGTATGAAAAAGAGTTTGGCAGTCTCTATGAAGTACAAAAAACAGTTGAAAATGAAATAGATATGCTTGCTGCCGTAGATGAAGCCAAAAAAGCCGGCTGCAACGCCCTTGTCGTCTTTCTCGGAAATTTTGGCCCGGAAACACCGGAAACATTGATTGCACAGCAGTTTGACGGCCCTGTCATGTATGTCGCCGCTGCAGAAGAAACGGGCAAAAACCTCATCAACGGCCGCGGCGATGCCTACTGCGGCATGCTGAATTGCTCGTATAATTTAGGACTTCGCAAAATCAAAGCGTTCATCCCGGAATATCCTGTCGGTACTGCAGAAGAATTAGCACAAATGATTGCTGAATTCCAGCCGATTGCCCGTACGCTTTTGGGTATCAGCCAATTAAAAATCATTACGTTTGGTCCCCGCCCGCAGGATTTCTTTGCCTGCAATGCACCGATTAAGCCATTGTATGATTTGGGTGTAGAAGTCGAAGAAAATTCCGAACTGGATTTATTGGTTTCCTATCGTGCTCATAAAGGGGACGCCCGTATTCCTGATGTCATTGCTGACATGTCCAAAGAACTTGGCAAAGAAGGAAATCCTTGGCCAGATCTTTTGGAACGAATGGCACAATATGAATTAACGCTGCTTGACTGGGCTGAAGCGCACAAAGGCTCGCGCAAATACGTAGCTTTTGCCAATAAATGCTGGCCGGCTTTTCCGACAGAATTTGGCTTTGAACCGTGCTATGTCAACAGCCGTCTTGTTTCCCGCGGCATTCCGGTTGCCTGCGAAGTCGATATATACGGCGCTCTCAGCGAATATATCGGCATCTGCACCAGCAATGACACCGTTACACTGCTCGACATCAACAATTCCGTACCAAAAGATTTATACGAAGAAGAAATCAAACCGTCTACATCTTATACTTTGCAGGATACCTTTATGGGATTCCACTGCGGCAATACACCGTTATGCAAATTGAAAAAAGGCGGTGTAAAATATCAGCTTATCCAAAATCGTTTGCTGGAAAACGGCAATACACCAGATATTACACGGGGCACGCTGGAAGGCGACATTGCAGCAGGTCCAATCACGTTCTTCCGCCTGCAAAGCACTGCCGACTGTCAGCTCCGCGCCTATATTGCCCAAGGGGAAGTACTGCCGGCAGCTACACAATCATTCGGCGGCATTGGCATCTTTGCCATTCCGGAAATGGGCCGTTTCTACCGTCACGTTCTGATTGCCAAACAATTCCCGCATCACGGAGCCGTCGCATTCGGTCATTTTGGCAAAGCGCTGTTCTCCATTTTCCACTATCTGGGCGTGCAGGATATTTCTTTCAACCAACCCAAATCAATGTTATACAAAGATGAAAATCCCTTTGCATAACTTGATATATATGATTTAATTTTCAACTATTTTTCCGTGCAGTACAAAACCACCAGCCGTATGACGTGGCATAGTCATACGGCTGGTGGTTTTGCTTTGTATTATGGCTTATGGTTGGATTTTGTCTATAGCCGCATGGGCTGCTATGCTAGATGTTTTTCATAGGTTTTCTCACACGGATTCGTTCAATAGTCGGTCGATTTTGTTCATTTCTTTGTACGACATCAATTTGAAAATACTTCAAATCCGCAGAAAACTCTTTGGCAATGCGTTTTGGCAGTATCTCACCTTGCTGGACAGCCCGATACAGCAAGGCCACAAATTCATACCGCGTCATCGTCCGGTCACCAGAAAATCTGCCGTCTTCGTACCCTTCCACGACACCTTTCTTGGCAAGTTCCGTTACATAATCATATGCCCAATGATTGGCCGGAATGTCAGGGAAAATCGGTGCGGAAACGGTATCATGCGGTGCTGCCGCAGGCACATGCTGCAGGAAGGAACGAATTTCAGCAATTTCTTTGCGGAGTTCTTTGATTTCCTTCGCCATGGCTACTCGGGATGCAGACACATGATTGCCCTGCCCGATTTTCAGACTGATGCCGGCGTTTACCATGTTGTCACCGCTTCCCACATTACCGCTGATACTAATCATCGTATCTTCATTGGGTCTGTAAAAAACACCCAGCGCGACGGCATTTACACCGCGATACCGTCCTATGCCGGCAGCAAAATCCCATTTATCATCGGGGTCAAAATCTAATGGATGCAGCGCTGCCATCGCGGCGGCATTGGCGCCTATTTTATTTATCCGTCTGCTTAATGTTTCAACAGCCTGATTTGTCGCATACAACTGGCTACCATTGACAGCATCAGTCGAGTCATACTGCACACGCCCTGCCGCTACATTGGTCAGCGTTCGTTCTTTTCCTTGCGCACCAATACTAACCGTTGAGGTTGGTCCTGCGCCTGCAAACCCGTAGTATGCACCATCAATAGTCATACCGCGTGTTGCTGTTGCTTTTTTCGTAGATGAACCACTGCCCAGCGCCACATCGTTGTGATGATTGGCTTGTGCCTGATTTCCCAACGCAATGGCGTTTTCCGATTGATTTTGTACTTGTGCATCTATGCTCGATAATGAATTTTGTTGATTCATCGAAACGGCTGCCAAATATTTTTTGCCATTAATCGTTAAGTCTTTCAAACTTGCATTTTCTTGGGATGTAGTAGAAACGACAGAACCTGTATTCAATTTTTTGCTCGTTGTTCCATTGCCGACAGACACCCATGTATTTTCACCGGCCGTTCCGCCGCCGTTTTTATATGTAATCGTGCTACCCTCTACGACGTTCTTATCACGCTGTATCATAGAGATTGCCGCTTCATTCTCACCGGTCGTCATCTCGACTTTTTCAATCGTTTTGTCATATATTTTTTTATCATTATCTGTTAAGTCTGTCAGTGTTTTATTCAGGCTTCCAATAGTCAGATCCGTTTCACGGGTAAAATGCCCGCATACGATATTCTTATCTGGATGGACGTCACTTCCATCTGCATTTTTATGGACTAATACTGGATTCACTAATTCTTTGTAAACAGCATGTGCCGTTTTCTCATATTCAATTTTTTCTGTTCTATCTATCTTTACTTCTTCTGCACCTGTAAGCGTCGTATGGCATAACAGCATACTTAAAAGCAAATACCCTAGTATTCTTTTTCTCGTGGGCATCGTTTCCTTGTTTGTTTTCTTGCCGTGCAAACTCTTTTTTCTTAACCTGAAATTCAAAATCCCCAACTTAGTTTCTCTCCTCATTTATTTTTTATACATCACGCTTCGCCTGGCGTTGAACCAGTGACGGCGGCATTCTCCACAACAAAAGATACGTCGTCTGTCTTTGGGATCGGAAATATTTACCACTTTTCCGCACTCGCGGCATATGAATTCCCGCTGTACCAATACAGAGCGAACATTTTTAGAATGTTTCCAATACAGCTTTTCACATCGCTGCGAACAAAACTTGGTCCGGCAGTCGCGATTATCTGTAACTCTGACTTCTTTTCCACACCGCAAACATGAAAATTTTCGTATAGCCGGTATATGACTCGGACTTTCTGCCCGATTATCATTGATACCGTGGTGATTGGCATACCTTCTGCAGACATAGCCGCAATACCGCTGCGTCACGCGTGTCTGTACAAATTCTTTGCCGCAAACTACACATTTCATAAACACACCACCTGGCCTTTATGCTGCACACTACGTCATTATCTTTGTTCTCCTCCAAAAATAAATTCAAAATATGTTTTTTGAAATTGTCGAAATTTTCGTTTGGCTAGTGAAACAGAATAGCCGGACACTTCTACATAATCCGGTTTTATAACACGAATTGATTTTTGATTAACCAAAATTCCCTTATTAGGTGATACAAACTGCCCCGGTACTTTTATATCCAACAATTTTCGTACAGACAACAACGTCTGTCTAATTTCTATATGTGAACCATCCAGCAGATATACTTTTTGTTTATGCATATTGCTTTCAATATAACAAATTTCATCCACTTCAACGACTTGAATTCCTCCTCCATTAAGTTTCAATACAATTTTTCTACTGTGCAATACGGATAACCGACTCTTTACTACATCCATTGCCCGATCAAAACACTCTTGGTTTAACGGTTTTAACAGATATGACGTTACATTTAAAGCAAATGCCTCAATAGCAAATTCTTCATTGGTAGAAGTCAAGACAATTTCCGCTTTGATTCGCAGTTTCCTAAGTTCAGCTGCCAATTCAATACCCAAAATGCCTGACATGCGGGCATCTAAAAAAAATATGTCATAATTCAGCTTTTTTTCAATAGCATCCAAAAAATCAAATGCATTGGTAAATGTTTCACACAAAACAATACAGTTATGTCGTTTAAAATATTGTTGTGCCATATGTTGAATTATTTTAATATGTTCTTCACAATTGTCGCAAATTGCGATTCGTAACATATATGCACCTCCTCATCGATTAAATATGGCATGAAACATACGCCTTGATAAGCAGGTATTTTGTATTCACCTCCCTAAAACGCTAATCACATGTTATATACGAGCCTCGTTAAGTCATACATACATAATAACGTATAAAAAGACCTGCTTTATATTTCACGGCATGAAATACCCATTATTCTTCATAAAAAGACACGGGGTATCTTATATCGTTATACTTCTCTTTTTCATGAGCCTTTTTGAAAATAAACGTTTTACTAGCTATGCCATCAGTATTATATCATGTAAAAAATACGCTGTTCTATAACCAAAACGCAACCTTGCGTACTGTATTTTCTATATTGTTATATAGTTATCATCTTAAATTCGCATTTATTGTCTTAGCGTATTTCTCATTTAATGATTTTAACGTTTTCAGTATTTCCCTTTACGTAACAGCTATTTTTTTATGCGTATTTAACCTAAACTATCGTTTAATTTTTTATCTTGATTCTCTGCATATGACTTTTGCGCCCAACACAAAAACCGCCTCTTGAAAAAAAGGCGGCTTGTATCCACATAATGTACTTATATTTTCATCTATACTGCACAACACACTGGCAGACACGCATATATGTATATCATTGTTTTTCAGTCAGAGTCTCTATCAAGTTTCTCAATTCTTTGAGCTGCTCTTCCTGTAAAGCAAGTTGTTTTTCTTGTCGGCTAATTTTTTGCTGCAGCACATCATAATCAGCCTGTTTGACAACTGCGTTTTCTTTTGCGCCGCCGGCACCGATTTTTACCGATATGCCTGCATTGACCATCGGATCTCCATTTCCAAATGTACTTGCTGCCGATACGATCACATTCGCATTCGGTTTATAGAATGCACCCAAGGCACCCGCATTGGCATTCTTGTAATGACCGTATCCTACAGCAAAATCCCATTTATCATTCGGATCAAATGCCTGTGTATGAAGTGCTGCCAACGCAGCAGCCCCGGCACCAACTTTGTGAATGCGTTTGTCAATATTGCCGATCTGACGGCCTATGTCATGAATCCCTTTCGCCAATGCCATATCCGCATTTTCACGGGCAGCAGCTTCTTCTTGCACAGCTTGGTGTACCATGCCGCCAGTAACTAGTTTGGTGTTGTCTTTTTCCACCTTCGCCCCGTTCACCAGTTTGTTGGTAAAATGCTGGACTGCTTTTTCATCGTCCAAGAAAGAAGCTCGCTGCATCGCTTCATATACAGTGCCACCAGTTACCAGTTTGGTATTGCCAGCTTCGACTTTGCCTCCATCACTCAGTTTATGAATATAGTTATTGACTGTTGTTTCATTATTTAACATGCTGCCGCTGGCAATAGCAGTATCTAGCTGTACCAAATTTTCAGATAAGTTGTTTGCGGCTTTAATATAGTTATATTTTGCATTATCATCTAACGAGCCTATTTTCTCATATACCTTGCCGCCGCTGACTAATCCTGTATTACCCGCTTCAATCTGTCCCACATCCAATTTTTCAGTCCATTTTTCAACAGTAGCTTGATCAAAGAAGCTGCCTGTTTGGATATTGGCAATCGCATCGGTATTGTTCTTAATCTGCCTATCCAGGGCATTTAGATTAGCTGCTGTCGTATTATCTGTCTTCACATACGTACCGTCAGTCGGGCGCACTTCTGTGTAAATCGTTCCGCCCGTTACCAAATGGGCATTGTCTTTGACAATTTTTCCGCCGTCTGTTAGTTTCTTTGTGATGTTGGTTATCGTCGTGTTGTCAAAGAAATCTCCATTTTTAATGCTGGCAATACTGTCCGCATTCTTAGCAATGTCATTCGTATTGTTAGCAATAGCATCGGTATTCGTCTTTATCTGTGTATCCAAGGCACTCAAATTTCCAGCCGTCGTGTTCGATGTTTTCACATACGTGCCATTTGTCGGGCGCACTTCTGTATAAATCGTGCCACCGTTTACCAAATGGGCATTATCTTTGACAATTTCTCC
>ERZ808240.3568-NODE-3568-length-14944-cov-3.980858_pt1 | contig 14944 bp, 8 predicted proteins | sample MGYA00521084_ERZ808240 | MGnify/ENA primary metagenome ERZ808240 (study PRJEB31516, sample SAMN03275571) | gut metagenome | biome: mammalia-associated habitat; material: feces | host: Papio cynocephalus | place: Kenya | collected 2012-08-06 ... | reverse complement strand
TCACACGGTCATCATTCGCTACTGTGTAGAAAATAAGCTAATTTTTGAGTCGGCAAATTACCACAATGCGGTGTTTGTGGGGCATGACAAGGACGGCAAAGCGAGATATGGCGCTTTGCGCAGCACCGTCAGCAGCTACAAGGGAGAGTTGTCCGGCAGTGACAAGCATAGGCCGAGGAAGAACTCGTTTCAGCCGACCTTCCTTGACGCAGAGCAAATGCAGAAGCTGTTTGAGGTTGTCAAGGGAACGCGGCTGGAACTTCCGGTTTTGGTTGCTGCTTTTTATGGACTGCGCCGTGGTGAGGTGCTCGGGCTGAAGTGGGATGCGATCGATTTTAATCGCGGAACGCTGACCATCAAACGAACCGTCACAGAGGCAACGATCGACGGCACCATGAGGATCATTGAGCAGGATTCTGCTAAGACCAAATCGAGCCTGAGAACGCTTCCGTTAGTGGGTAGCTTCCGCGACTACTTTCAAAAGGTAAAAGAGGCCCAGGAGCTAAACAAGAAGGTTTGCGGCAATTGCTATAACTACGATTACGACGGTTATGTTTTTGTGAATGAGCTGGGAGAGCGCATGCGCCCGAGTTATTTGACGGAGCACTTTCCCAAGTACATAGCAAAACACGGGATGCCCAAGATGCGGTTTCATGATCTGCGTCACAGCTGCGCCAGCCTTCTGCTGGCCAATGGCGTGCCGCTGAAGCAAATCCAGGAGTGGCTCGGCCACTCGGATTTCAGCACGACCGCCAATATTTACGCCCATCTCGACTACAGATCCAAAATATCCTCGGCACAGGCCATGGAGCAGGGAATGCTTCTTCCGAGATCAGATGATTTCGGGAGCCGCTGGGAAAATATAACCGAGCAGGGCGAGATAACAGAACCGGATTTGAACCCGGTTTTTTGACTAAAAAACACGCTGTTCTAACGCAAAAACGGCCAATTCTAACGCCGTTCCAACGCGAAAATCGGAAAATTCAAGGAGTCGGGCAAAAAAGGAAAGTCCAGCAAACCCTTGAGTTTACTGGACTTTTTTGGCGGATAGGGTGGGATTCGAACCCACGAGCCGCTTGCGCGACTACCTGATTTCGAGTCTTGTTCGCACTTGGCACTTTCGTGTCTGCTGTGGTCGGTGGCGGCAGTTTTGGAAACGACAAAAACCCTTGTGCTGCAACGGATTTTGGACGCGCCGACCGGTATTGACCAGTTCCATATCAGAAAAAACCAGAGTTCAAATTGAAATGAGAAATGCCCCAAAACGATCGATTTTTTTGCGCGCTGGCAAGAAAATACGCAAGAAGAAACCCCTTGTCCGGTATGGCTTTGCGGACAAGCTCTCCGGATTAAATGCAAGGAAAACCGGCTCAAAACAGATTATACGAAGCACCCTTTCGGACCGAAACACAGAAAGGAGTCTTCGTTATGAAATACGACGCCAAGGAATTCAAAAAATACCCGGAGATTATGAACAAGGAGCAGATGCGGATTGCCTGCCACATCAGCAAGCAGACGGCGCTCTATCTTCTTCAATTCAACCTGATTCCTCACACCTGCACCGGTAAGAAAACCCGATGCTATGCTATCAAAAAGAGCGATGTGATCGCTTTTATGAACGACCGTGAGGTAAACCCGGAAAAATACATAGCGCCGAAGAACTGGTACAAATACGGAAACGAAATGGTTCGGCCCTATAAAATTCGCATCCATCCGCCGTGCACCAAAGACGAAAAGAAGCTCCGGCGCTACTATGAGAGCAAGTTGGCCGCACTGCCGGATGTGATGGATGTGGCCGCCGCTGTGAACTTCACAGGATATAACCGCCGCACCGTCTGCCAATGGATTCGCGCGGGAAAGCTGAAAGCGCTGGCGCTGCTGCAGAAGTACATGATCCCCAAATGCTATCTCATCGACTGGCTCTGCTCGGACGATTACAACAACACCAACCGCAAATCCCGCCGGCATATCGATATGCTTTGGGAGGCGCAGAAATGGAGAGATTGATGCGGACAGTTTCCCCTGCTTTCTCAAAAAGAGGCACAGCGGCATCATTTCCTTGGCGTCTGTTGAAAAAACGCCGATTTTGTGATACTATAATAACAATAAGCCGAGCATTTGCTGAAGCCACCGAAAAGCCGGGAGGGAACAAAAATGAGCAGTAATTTCCTCAACGATGAAAACAAGGGCGATATCGTCATTTACCAGTCTGAAAGCGGCGAGACAAAAATTGATGTCCGGTTTCAGGATGAAACTGTCTGGCTGACACAGGCGCAGCTTTGTGAGCTGTATCAGAGCAGCAAGGCCAATGTCAGTGAGCATATAAAAAACATTTTTGAGGAAGGCGAGTTAGAGCAAAATGCAGTTGTTCGGAAAATCCGAACAACTGCCGCAGACGGGAAAACCTATGCCGTAAATCACTATAATCTGGACATGATTATCTCTCTGGGATATCGCATCAAGTCCTCCGTTGCAACGCAGTTCCGCCGCTGGGCTACCGAGCGCTTGAAGGAATACATGATCAAGGGCTTCGCCATGGATGATGAGCGCCTGAAGAATCTAGGCGGCGGCAGCTATTGGAAGGAGCTTCTTGACCGCATCCGGGACATCCGTTCCTCCGAAAAGGTGATGTACCGTCAGGTCCTCGACCTCTACGCTACCAGCGTGGACTATGACCCCAAAAGCGCCGAGTCGGTGGCTTTTTTCAAGATGGTGCAGAACAAGCTGCACTATGCCGCCCATGGCCATACCGCCGCAGAGGTGATTTTTGAGCGAGCCGATGCCGAAAAGCCATTTATGGGGCTTACCGCATTTTCCGGGGATTTTCCCACGGCGAAGGATATTGCCGTCGCAAAGAACTATCTCTCCGCGGACGAACTGAAGATACTGAACAATCTCGTCTCCGGATACTTTGACTTTGCGGAGATTCAGGCGATGCGCCATCGACCCATGTACATGAGTGATTATGTGGAAAACCTGGACCGCATCCTTGCCTCCACTGGAGAAGCCCTGCTTACCGACGGAGGAACCGTCAGCCACACGCAGGCGATGGAGAAGGCAAAGGCGGAATACAGGAAATATCAGGCGCAGAATCTTTCTCCCGTGGAGGAGGAATATTTGCAGACCATTCGCAGCATTGAAAAGACGGCAAAAGAGGGCCAAAAACGCTGACTCCGGAAAAGCTTTACAAGGAAGTGATCCTTTTTGAGCCGGTATACTGCGGAGGTATGGGTACCGGCTGTCGCAAAATTCTTTTGCAAACCAACTGAATGCTATGGCGGGAGAAAACGCGGATTTTCTGCGATTTCTCCCGCTATTTTCAGCTATTAAAGCTCCAACACGCACGACTTTACGGCCCAGATAAGAACAGAGCGAGGTTTTAGAAACTTTTCAGTACAAGCGCCAGTCTGTTGATTGATTCGTGAGCCCGGACGAGAGCATCACGCATCTTTGGCCGGGTGAAAAAGAACAATCTTCGGAACAATATCAAAAATCTACGGAATAATGTCGTTGTACTAGAGGTAGCTGTCCGTGCCACGGAAGTTCTTGGCCTCAAAGCCCTTAAAGTGAATAAATGTGGTACAGCCCGCCGGTCAGTGACGATCGGTGGGCTGCGTTGTGTCTATTGTTTCATTCGCTTTTCGAGCTTGGATCGTACTTTTTTGAAACAGCATTTTTTCCCTACAGCGAAGAGGACTCCAGCAATAGCTGTTGCAATTACTGCACCCGCTATTCCGTAGACCGAACGCCAAGAAATATTGGAAAATTGTGTTTTGACGATTTCTATGGCAACTATCAAGAGAAGATATGGAATACCCGCGAGTACAAGTGTGGCAACCCATCTCCATACGGAAACTTTCTTGTTAAAATCATCCTCTTGACGTTTTTTGTCGTTTTCCTCCATTGTTGAGATACGAGCCTTCAAAGCTTTGATTTCATCCGTAGAATTTCTTTCGAGATTCTTGAACGCCTCTTGGGTTTGCGCATGGGCTGCAGCTTCATCTTTATACTTTTTCAGAGCCTTTTCTTGTATATCGTCATATACTTCCAAATAAGTGTTGGAATTAAAGCGAGCATAATCCCCTTTGGTGATATCCATCAGAGAATCGAGCACTACTTTATGAGTACGCAAGAACAAGAACTTCTTTTCATCAATGGCATCTGCATTACGCGCCTCATCCAATGATTGGATATACTTATCAAGCATAACCTTGTCAGGTTTTAAAAAAGCATAGCAATCTGCAAGCAATTTCTTCTTTTGGTATTCCAACAATTGCATCGGACTGTCTAACCAAAGAATAGCCCCAAACAAATCAGCAGAGATACACGCAGGAATATGTCCAGACTGAAGACTCTTGTTGCTTTCGTACTTTTTGCTAACGTTTGCAATGGCGTTATTCGAGGTTAGCATAATATGCTTAGCATTTTGCAATCTGGTTGCAGTTTGTCCTTGACGTTCACGGTAAATCATTATGATAGACTGTACATCAATTCGAATACTGTCTTGCTTTTCCTGCGACAATTCATAACCGTGATCAAGATATCGAGCTTTGACCATATCAAACAGGCAAATTTCATCCTCTTGAAACTTATCCTGAAAAACATCATAGGCGGTTTCTTTTACAGTTATGCCTAATTCATTTAGTTTTGTTTCGATATTATCACAAAATTCTGAGATTTCAGTTTCATTCATCTGTGAATCGTGGAAGAAGCGAGCCGCATTATTTGCCTTTCTCAAATCATACAAGGTGTTTGTTGCCCAGCCAGCAGCTCTTGCAATGATACTATCTACTTCCTGAAAATTATGATCCAACACATGAACGCTACACCTCGCTTTCAGCATATCGGAAACAAGCTGTTTATATGATTCGGTTCTGGAGGTGTCATCCATTCCAAGCAAAGCAAAAATAATGGGAGAGTCTAAGTAAACATGCAGATCAGAATAGTCTGTTGCAGTTTCACCAGCATGGAAGAGCGCTTGCTTTGTAATATTGCTTGCCGAGAGGGCTGCTACAAAAGAGTACACTTCGGTCTGCAGCTGTCCCTGTTCTTTTATAAAGCTATGCCATCCATATTCATAAGGCAGCATGCCAGCTTGTTCATCAACTTTTTCACCGGACAATATTTTCTCGTCGGCATCATCCAAAATGTCCAACACAAATGCATTGATGTCCAGTGAGGAGATATCGATATCCTTTGCTCGACAGTATTCTGAGAAATCCTTGATTAGACGCTCCCAGAGCGCATCAAAGTCTGTTTTACTAAAGCAATACTTGGCAATCTCGTTTACGACCACACTATACTTGCCATGGTCTTCAATAAAACTCCCGTTCTGCACGCCAACCCCCAATACTTGCCTAATAAATGGTAACGGAAGTTCCATTGTGTAGCGTTCTTCAAATTTGGCCGCTATAACGGTGTCTTCCACTACAGATAATCGTTCCTCAGAAATCATATTCGCCATAAACGAAAAATATGTATCAAGGATATTATTACCCAAGAATCCGGATTTATATGCAGCATACAGTTTAATTATATTTGCCATTTTGACCTCCATATTTCTTCTTTAAGAAAGCCATAAGTCTCTAATGCTATTTTGATTCATGCTGCTTGCACTGCATCATGTAATGTCCTAACTACTGCAATCATAGCCGGCAGATTTACGCCAAAAACCTCATTCAAATCGTAATTATTGAACGGTTCGGAGTTGACCATATCAGCAAGCTCAACATCGCCGTTCTCCCTGACATAGTTGATAATCGTGCGCAAAAACTCCTGCTGCTGAGAGTTCAACAGATTGCCGCTTAGATAGTCACTGAATTTAACATTGACCGCCTCTTGGCTTAGACCGATCAGGCTACGTACAAATGCTGCCAAATTGCCGATGTTGGTTGCTTCTTCATATTCAGCTTTTGTTCCGAGTTCATGCCACAGAATGCGTTCAAGTTCGGATAAATCAGCATTAGTGATAGGTTCCAGATTGTGAATCTTTCTGATAACGACGCTATCCAAATGCTCTGCAAGATAATCAATGACCTTCTCCCTGTATGTGCGGATGTCTATCATTGTATCTTCTGGCTGATATTCAGCCTCATCCACTTCGTCGGAAATATCAATGTCAAATTTCTTTTTACCGGAACCGGCAAGGAATTGCATCAAATCCCGCAAAGAAGAACGGTGTTTTTCCAAATCCTCGCTCATTACAACTTTCAGCGCTGAAGCCTTCTTTAAGACTTGGGGAACGGATGCCTTTTCGGTCAGTAGATACTGTGCAATCAGGCGGATGTTCTTCACATGCTCAGAAACACTTTTAACACCGGTACCGGACAGCAAAGCCTTTTCAATGTGATACATTCTCACATCAAAAGCAACGCTCAAATGATCTCCGTTCAAACCGCTATCAAGCAACGGAGAAATATGAACTTTAGCCTCTTTGACCATGACAGGTGAAAGTGATACCCAAGTGTCGAGGTTGTAATACTTGTCCACATACTGCATAGCCTCACGTACCTGAATACGGTTGCTATGCGATTTGATTTTTACGACCATACCATGCAATTCCGTTTTGATCTGGTCATAATAAGCATGGAACCATGCATCTTCCTGATACTCCAGCTTCTGCAGTTCCAAAAGCATATCAAGCCGAATCTGGAACAGGCGCTGTGACAGCGTAAGCATTTCCTTGCCGTCTTTTCCGTCCGGATGTTCACCGAAATACTCGAAGTTGCCGCAATAGTCGAAGATCTGGAATCCGCTCTTATTTTTGCCGGGACCATAGATGTTCTCACACAATCTGGTGCCTCTACCTATCATTTGGACAAACTTGATCTTAGACCGCACCTTTTTGAAAAACACCAGATTCAGGACGGCAGGGATATCAACGCCGGTGTCCAGCATATCAACAGAAACTGCAATGCGGAACTCAGCATCTTCCTCGAACTTCAGCACCAGATCATCGCCATAGTTCACAGAATAGTCTACCAACTGGCAAGTGTTCGCAGGATACTCCGGGTACAATTCGTGGAAGCAATCCACAATCATTTGGGCGTGTTTGTGGTTGTAGGCAAAGATAATAGTCTTGCCGAGAGTTTCTCCTCCGTCAACACGATACCCCCATTGCATCAGTTCCTCCAGAACTCTGCGGCAGGTATCCTTGTTGAACAGGTATTTAAAAATCTCATTACCGGGAATATTGAAATCGGGAGTGGGAGGATCTTCCTCCAGATATTCATCTAGCTGAGCCTTTTCATCTTCGGTCAGATTGTTGTAGTCAATACCTTTAGACAGCATCTTGGAGGTACGGTTGATCACATGATAGCCAACCAGATACTTTTCGTTTACAGCATCCTCCAATGTGTAGTCAAAGTTGGGAATTCCGGCCTCGCAGCCAAAAATTCGATATGTATTGGCGTCCACATCATTTTTCGGCGTCGCAGTCAGACCGACAAGGAAACTGTCGAAATACTTGAAAATGGTGCCGTAACGGTTAAAGATGCTGCGGTGTGCTTCGTCGATAATGATCAGATCAAAACGTCCGGTAGAGAAACGCTTGTCCTCTGCATCTATGTAGTTGATCATTGTCTGGTAGGTGCAGAACATGAGGCGTGCGTTGAAATCCTTTTCGCCGCTTGCCGATAGCTCACATACGCTCATGTTGGGCATCAACTTTGCAAAATTGCGCTTTGCCTGATTGACCAGAGAGGTTCGGTCTGCAAGGAACAGGACATTCTTCACCCAATTATTCCGAGTGAGCACATCAACCAGAGAAATAGCCACACGGGTTTTGCCTGTGCCGGTAGCCATGACCAAAAGGCCACGGCGGTGCTTGGCATTCAGCCATTCACAAATGTTGGTGATGGCCATCTTCTGATATGGACGGTTGGTGATTTCATCGTTGATGGTTAAGTCAGTGATATCGCCACGGGTTCTCCGCTGAAGCATCAGTTCCAGATCTTCCATGGTGTGGAATGCCATGACCGGGCGGTCAGGGTAAATACCATCGATGATTTTGGTACTGTAGCCGTTGGTGTAGTAGAGAACGGGCTTATAACCGTACACTTTTTTCATGCACTCGCCGTACAAATCCACCTGATGGCGGCCTTTTTCGGGGTCTACGGAAGTTTTCTTGACCTCAATGATGGCAAGCGGCTTGCCGTCCTTACCATAGAGAACATAATCGCAGAAGCCAAAACCTTGTGCGTTGGGCATTCCGTCTACTTTGATCTCAATACCGGCTTTTGCGGGCTGAACAAGGTTTTCAACATCCAGGACATCCCAACCGGCTTCCTTAAGGTACAGATCGATGTATAGTCTGCGGGTAGCAGCTTCACTCATGTAAGGTGGTTTCCGATAAGCAGACTCTGTCCCGCTCTCTTTGGAGGCAATCAAGCCAAGCAGATATGCAATGTTATCATAGGCAAGCTTGGATTCCTTTTTGCGGACACTTCTGCCGTGCTTGGCATTCATGCCGAGAATGCGGACATAGTGGAGGGCGTTTACAGTGTCCGCATCATTGATATAACCGGTCACGACAGGGCTGTCGATCAGTTCAAGCAGAGAAGCTTTGGACGGCTTTTTAGCGCCGGCCTTGCCGTAAATAAAGTCAACAGCATCCTCTAAAAGCGCACGGCAAAGCAACGCACGGTCAAGGTGCGTCTCAGCCTCCTGCGCTTTTATCAGTTTAGAATTCATTTGCCCTAATGTCATAACGGTTCCCTCCGTTCAGTATAATATTGAAAAGGGTGTTTGTTTTATATATTGCTTCGACAACTTTTGATTTGTCGACCCGTTTAACAAACGGAATTAAAGAATCTTGTAACTCTCTTGGTGGACAGATTACCTTGATTTTGCCAAGTCGTTCCTTTGAAATATTCGACATTGATTTAGCTGATCCACCCGATATAGCTTGTATGACAGGCCGGAACTCCTTGCAGTTGATGAGTTGCCACAAAAACACAGCATTTACTTTTTCATTGGGAACCAACCTAAATATCAAATCTGGCATCATCAGTTTTGGAGGCGTATTCTGTACATAAGTTGCCGTACCTACCAGTTCGGGAGTATTCTTCCTGGTAAAAAGCAAGTCACCAGCATGAACTTCGGAGCTTTCTACAAACAGGCTTTCATCAAGCAATGCTTTGTTTTCATTGGGCCTATAATCGCCGTAGGTAGCCGCACTAAGTTTAAGAATTGCCGGGTTATCACCGTCTCTGGGCTTATCGGAACATATGAAGCTTTTCCCGTTATCGATTCGCTCCAAACATTCTTCAAGCTGATATATGTCCCACTTCATGGGATTACTAATTGGGTTCCCGAACAGTTCGACAAATCGGGCTTTAATGAGGTTGTCCAGTTCGTTGAGTTGCTGTCTGTGTTTCAGAATAACTGACTCTGCTTTTTCGAGAATCTCTACGATTTCCGCTTGCTTATCCAGAGAATCGAGATTGAATTTTTCATTCTTGTAGTCTCGAAAATATATGTGAGGGATCGTTGCACCCGTGAAATACTTCTCCAAATGCATATGTCGAACCACATAATACAAATACTCTGGCAAAACATTGTCTTTCGGCAAGAGGTACTGCATTGTTCCAATGACAGAAGATTTTGCAGGATGCAAAGTTGTCCTGCCGATACCTGCGCCATCTTTTACTATTGCCACATATGGCTTTTCCTGATGATAAAAATCAACATTTCTAATATAACCGGCAGCACCATAAATAGGATACTCACCAGTCATGCTCACAACGTCTGACTGTTTTAAGTTTGAAGCCCCTTTTTCACATACATCCTCAAGTGTTACTCTCATGATTCATCCCCACAAATCCGAAGTTGTCAGGCTATATACTTCTGATGTGAGGTTTTGACGTTAGTTTGGTTTACGATAGCGTATTGCATGGTGGTATCGATCTGCGAATGTCCGAGGATCTTCTGTACCTGTTCAATGGGCATTCCCTTGTCAATGGCTCTCGTAGCCATAGTGCGGCGGAATTTATGAGGATGAATACGGGATAGCCCCAAGCTGCGTCCCAATTCCCGCAATCGAATTTCAACACCGCTTATTTTCAAGCGAGAGTGCGGCGAGTCCAATGTCACAAATAGAGCAGGGTTACTATCGATACGACTGTCCAGATACTTTTGAAGGTGAATTTTTGTTTTCGCATCAAAATATACTCGACGCTCCTTGTCGCCTTTGCCGTAAACAATACATTCCCGCTGATTGAGATTTACATCGGAAATGTTAAGGTTGACCAGCTCCCCTACACGGATTCCGGTGGAATAGAGCATATCAATGATTGCCACATCTCGGATCTGGGTACAGTGATCCCGCATCAGTTCAATAGTTTCATCAGAAATCACTTCTTTGACCACAGTTTTGGTCTTGATTTTATGGATACGCCGCATAGGGCTTTTCAGGATGTAATCCTCTTCTTCCAACCACGAGAAGAAGCTGGAAATATTACGGCGAACATTATCGACAGTCACCTTGCTGCAGTTGTTGATTTGCTGATAATCAACAAGGTAACTACGCACCTCATCTGTGGTGATTTTCCTCACCGGAGTAGAGATATGCGCCAGCAGGTGTTCAATCGTTCCCTGATAATACTTAATTGTTCGATCTGAGCATCCCTCTATTTTCTTGGCATCCAGGAACAGTTTCAAATAATCGGAGTTCGCTGCCGATTCCTTTTGCGGAGCTTTGTCTGAAAGCTGCTTCAGCAGCACTTCCTGAAGCTTCTTCAGCTGAGATATGTTCAGATACTCAGCCATCTCATTCATAATGTTTACAAGTTTTTCTTCCATTATGGCACACCTCGTTCTTTGTAGTGTACCAACATCCTGCATCCATTATGGTTTATTAAGTTTTAGCCGAAATACTCCTGCATCAGACTGTCAAACAAAGTCTGAGCTTCATCCAAAGCCTTCTGCACGACAACTTTTGATTTGTCGGTCTGATTGATGAACTCGGCAAACTGCTCCTGTAGTTTCAACGGAGGTACCAACACGGGCAATGCACGCAGTTGCTTCATGTTTATACTTGCAATTCCGGTTGTCTGCTTTGCACATCCGAGAAAATATCGTTTAGCCTTCTGATGTTGCAAATACTCCGAAAAGTATACGGGAAGAATTCTCTCTGTCTGTAACCGCACACGGAAAATATGGTTCTGGTGAATAGAATTCTTCAGCGGCTTGGTAATTACAGATCCACGCCCCAGCTTATCCGGATCTCCACCTTCAGTCATCAACACATCATAAGGCAGCAGACGATACTGTTCAATTTCCTGCTTTGTTGCCATTATTGTCTTTACCGTAGTCCAATCAATATATCCGTCTTTTACATTTGAGACAGCCATATAAGGCACTTCAATCAGCTCTGTCTCACGAATTTTCCGACCTTTTGTTATTCCTGATACAACATCCGCCAGTGTATCCAATGTAGATTCTTGCCATGCCATATCATTCAAGAGCATATCGCCAAACATCTCGACAAATCGGGCTTTAATGAGGTTGTCCAGCAAAGATATTTCTTCGGTACGGCCAGAAATGACCTTTTGGGTTTTATGTACCACATTCAAAATATGCTCTTGCTCTGAAATATCAGGCAGCGGAACAGTGTATGCCAACAAGGTTGGCGTTGGCAGACTTCTCCGACGTGCAGTTGAACCACGGAGCTTTGCCTTATAATAGCTCAATGCGCGGTCACACCGCAGGGCGTATTCCAGAAATTCAGGCAAAATCAGTTCCTGATTGATATCCCAAATACCGTACGCAGGACTTACAATGCCTGCGTCAACGATTCGCTGCGCAGCCAATACACCTTCATCAATAGGAAAGCTGATAACCAGCTGGTTTCTATTTACAACCTTGTAATCAGATCTGTCCTTTGATGCGATTATTTTATTGAATTTATCATTTTGGAACACTAATCCATCATGCATCGTCATCGATAGAACTGGATAGTTGCCTTCCTCACAACGCACTATTTTTGCCTGGTGGATCAGTGTGCCGAGCTCAACCATCTTATATTGCCTCATTATTCATCCCCGCAAATCCGAATTTATAGTCCTAACAGTTTTTCAAGCTCGTCCATAGTCTGACCGATCTGCATTTCCAATTCACGCAGATTGGTCATAATTTCCTGCGTGGACGGGTACTCAACTGCAACATAGTCAACCTTCTTGTACTTGTTAATGGAGAGATCATATCCATTATCTACAATTTCCTGCTTCGGCACAAAGAAGCTCTGCTCAGTCCGCTCGCGATCGGCCTCAGTCTCACGATTATGGAACCGGGCGATAATGTCCGGGATATCGTTTTCCTTGATCTCAGAACGCTTATCGTCCAGACTGTACCCGTCAGCCTTCATATCATAGAACCAGACATTTTCTGTGCCGCCGGCATTGGTCTTGGTGAAAATCAAAATGGCCGTAGACACTCCCGCATAGGGCTTAAACACACCGGATGGCATGGAAATCACAGCCTGCAGTTGCTGATTTTCTACCAGCTCATGACGGATTGCCTTATGAGCCTTGGATGAACCAAAAAGCACACCGTCTGGCACGATGCAGGCACAGCGACCGCCAACTTTGAGCATCTTCGTAAAAAGCGCTACAAAGAGCAATTCTGTTTTTCTGGTCTTGCAAAGACCCAACAGATCTTTGCTGATTTCCTCCTGGAACACGCTTCCGGTAAAGGGAGGATTGGCCATGATGAGAGAATACTGATCTCGTTCGGTATTCTCTCCGGACAGAGAATCCTGATAGGTGATATGCGGATCCTCCACACCGTGGAGCATCATGTTCATGGCACCGATGCGCAGCATGGACTGATCGGTATCAAATCCGGAAAACAGGCTGGATTTGAAGTAACGCATATTCTCTGTTTTCATCAGTTCCTTTTTCTGATGCTCACTGATATAGGCTGCGCTGGACAGCAGGAAACCAGCAGAACCCATAGCCGGGTCGAGAATGGAATCCTTGAGGGTAGGCTGCATCAGCTCCACCATCATGTTGATAATATGGCGAGGCGTGCGGAACTGACCGTTTTCCCCGGCGGCTGCAATTTTACCCAGCAGATACTCGTAAACATCGCCCATGATGTCCTTGTTGTTCATATCCATGGCATCGATGCCGTCCACGACTTTTGCAAGCACCTTTGCTGTGGGAATCAGGAACACGGTGTCCTTCATGTAGCGGCTGAATGCTGTGTCCTTGCCTTCGCCGATGGTTTTGATGAAAGGGAACACATAGGTCTGGATGTTGGTCAGCATCTCGCCGGGTTCAAAATTGTGGAATACGTTCCATCGGAGATTTTTGTATTCCGTTTCCACCCGGGGATTTTCGCTGATTACACACATGCCGTCCTGAAACACCTTATTCTTCAGGGGAACGCCAAGCAGACTTGCATTGGCTTCTGCCTTCAGCTGGTTGTCATCCAGCAGCTTCATGAACATCAGATAAGTAATCTGCTCCAGAACGGTAATGGGACTGGTAATGCCGCCCGTCCATATCGTATCCCATATGGAATCAACTTTGTTTTTCATTTCGCCTGTAATCATATCAAAATCCTCCAAGGCTGTTTTCGTATTTTCTTCGCACCGGTGGCAAACTGCATTTTTACAGTTTGGGTACCGCCGTGTGAAGAAAATTGCGGGTGTCCAGAGGGATGCAATCCCTTATGTTCACGCTGTTGGAACGGTTCTTCAGAACATAAATCACTCCGGCAGGCGTATCTTCACTTGCAGGAACAACCGAGTGCAAGCCGAAAGGCATCTTGTCTATGTCGGGGTGGTGCTTGATGTAGTCAAGCAGATCGAGCCGGAACTCGTTTAACCCCAAGTCCATAATAGGGATGCCCATTGTCATATATCAATGACGCTGCTAATTCTCCGGCATTTCTATACCGCTGATATTGCAAAAAGTGATAAATTCGATTCTTACATCAAACCAGCATTTCCCATTTTCCGTATCTCTTGCCGCTTTCTCTGCGGATATAGTTTTTATCTTGCAAGGACTTCATAATTCGCTTTACACTTCTGATTGACTTATCGGTGATGTCCGCAAGCTCCTGCTGCTTGATGGTCGGATTTTTCTTTATTAAATCCAACACAGCGAGTTCTTCTAAAGTGCAGTCCAAAGTGCCGAATTGGCACTTTGGGACTTGCTGTTTGGCACTTTGGGACTTATCGACATCCACATAGTCAATGTGCAGATAACGGTTCTTCAGCTCGTGCTCTGTGCCCAAAAGGAGATTGCTGAAAAACATCTCCAAGAACTTTGTGGTGGAGTGAACGCCCTTTTGCAAATTCGTATAGTTCGCTCGGACCAAGGCATTGCGGAAGTACCACGAATTCTTTTCAAAGGCGTCGTTGTTCACACGGAAACCGAAGGTTTTCATATACTTGATCATAAAGACGGCGGTGGCACGGGTGTTTCCCTCGCCGAAGGGATGAATCTGCCAAATATCTGAGGCAAATTTCGCCAGATGCTTCACCGCTGCATCTACGGACAAGCCCTCATAGGAGAACTGCTTTTCGGTGGCAAAATCGTAATCCAGCGTATCCTTGATACTGTTCCAGTCCGCATAGGTCACGGTATCGCCGTTCAGCACCCACTCTTTCTTGGTGATGTTGTACTGCCGAATTTGTCCGGCGTGACCGAATACGCCCTCAAACAATCTGCGGTGGATGGAGAACCACTCGGCAGGCGAGAATTGGAAGGCTTTTTCACCCAACAGCTTTGCGATTCTAGCGGAAACAATGTCCGCTTCTTTGGTTTCGTTCTCGATTTCGGTGCGGGTGGTGCGCTGCTCATAATAGCTATGAATGCGCTGCTGGGCTTCATCAATGGTGATTTTGCCCTCAATGTGATCCTTAGCAGTATCCAGCAGATAGGCAGAGGTGTTCAGCCCGTCCACCGCCTGCAAGCCGATGGCGGTCTGCCACGCC
>ERZ808240.3567-NODE-3567-length-14944-cov-10.052186_pt1 | contig 14944 bp, 13 predicted proteins | sample MGYA00521084_ERZ808240 | MGnify/ENA primary metagenome ERZ808240 (study PRJEB31516, sample SAMN03275571) | gut metagenome | biome: mammalia-associated habitat; material: feces | host: Papio cynocephalus | place: Kenya | collected 2012-08-06 ... | reverse complement strand
CTCTTTCAGGTCGGCCAGAATGGCCTTGCGGGCCTCGAGGGTGGTCATGCCGGCATACTTGCCGCAGTCCAGCACATGGGGCTCATTGACGGTGTTCTTGCCTGCGGCAAACAGAGCGTCGGCAGCAGCCTTGTCGGCAGCGCCAGTCATGTGGCCGTCGTAGGTGAAGACCCGGACGATGGGCAGGTCATGGCGCAGACCCACCTCAAAGTCGTTGGGGTCGTGGGCCGGGGTGATCTTGACGACGCCGGTACCCTTGGTCATATCGGCGTGCTCATCGCAGACGATGGGGATCTCCTTATTCAACAGGGGCAGGATGACATGGCAGCCATGCAGGTGGGCATAGCGGGGGTCGTCGCCGTTGATGGCAACAGCGGTATCGCCCAGCATGGTCTCAGGACGGGTAGTAGCCAGTTCCAGCATCTCGCCGGTCTCCTTGACCGGGTAGAGCAGGTGCCAGAAGTTGCCGTCCTTCTCCTCGTACTCCACCTCAGCATCGGAAATGGAGGTGTTGCAGTGGGGGCACCAGTTGACCATCCGGTTGCCGCGGTAGATGAGGCCCTTGTCATACAGGCGGACAAAGACCTCCTTGACTGCCTCAGAACAGCCCTCATCCATGGTGAACCGCTCGCGGTCCCAGTCGCAGCTGCTGCCCAGCTTCTTCAGCTGGCTGACGATACGGTTGCCGTATTTGGTCTTCCAGGCCCAGGCGCGCTTCAGGAAACCGTCGCGGCCCACCATCTCCTTGGTCAGGCCCTCGGCACGCATGGCCTCCACGACCTTAGCCTCGGTAGCGATGGATGCATGGTCGGTGCCGGGCACCCAGAGGGCGGCGTAGCCCTGCATCCGCTTGGTACGGATGAGGATATCCTGCATGGTGTTATCCACAGCGTGGCCCATGTGGAGCTGACCAGTGACGTTCGGAGGGGGCATCACGATGGTGTAGGGTTTCTTGTCGGGGTCGGCCTTGGTGTGGAAGTAGCCGCCATCCAGCCAGAACTGGTAGATGCGGTCTTCCACCTGGCTCGGATCATACTGTTTTGCGAGTTCTTTCATAGTATCCTCCCAGATGAATAAATGGAGTGGGACGAAAAAAGCCGTCCCACGGAGCGTTCCATGGGACGGCTGTAATATAACCGCGGTACCACCCAAATTGCACACGGCTTTCTGCCGTATGCCCCTTGATGCCCCGATAACGTGGGGCAGACCCGGAGGCGACTACTCTTGTTTCCCCGCCTCTGCTCAAAAGCGACAGCACGCCGCACCGCCATACCGGGTTTTCAGCAGCCCCCGGCTCTCTGGATGGCAGGTCATAAAATGGCGCGCACTCTTTTTCCTTGCATTTATAAAAAGAATATAGCGTTTTTTGTGCGTTTTGTCAATCACTTTTTGCTTTTTGTACTGATAGTCACTCGCTCTTCCAGCGCTGCCATATCTTCCAAGCCAGTTCCGGGCAGAACAGAAGAAGCAGCACCTTTATCCGTTCTTTTCTATAGCGTCTCGGTACTTTCAGCGCTGCCACCCCGCAGTGACGCGCGGTTTGTATCATTTCTTTTTTTAGCATGTCATCCCGGTATTCACTCTTTGCCATATGGAAGTAGACATTACTGCACGCCATTGCTTTTCTGCTCCGGGCAGATTCTTCCATTGAGGGATACTTTGCCGTCATTTCAATAATGCGTGTCCATGCTATTACCTCACTGTACCACTTCGCCCTGGAAAATTTCTGGCGGGTCGCAGAGCCTCTTCGATAAACATAATGATACAGCGGTGCCTCCACGAATGCCATCTTTCCTGCTGTCAGAAATGCCTGCGTCCAGAAAAGGGTGTCTTCTCCAATAGACAGTGACAAATCAAACCGTAGTGTTTCCAACAGCTCCCTATAGTACAACGAACGCCAGATCTGAACGCACGAATGGCGGTTCTGATATGAAAATTTCTCCAGTGTCACAATGATGGGCTCTGGCATCTCTGTCGGCAGAGATGCAGAGAAAACCACCTGAGCACTGTCATTCCTTTCGCTTTTCACATCACAGACAGATAACTTTGTTCCTCCCCTTTCCAGAGCACCGTAAAGCCATTCCAGATATTGAGGCTCCACATAGTCATCTGAATCCACAAAGGCAATGTACTCTCCTTTCACCCGTTCCAGACCAAAATTGCGTGCAGCAGATACTCCCGCGTTTTCTTTTCGGAAAATCCGAACACGCATATCTCTCTGCGCATAATCCTGCATCACAGCCCAGCTATCATCCGAAGAGCCATCGTTTACCACGATCAGTTCCAGGTTCTTCCATGTCTGGCTAAGGAGACTGTCCAGGCAGCGTGGCAAATATTGTTCCACATTGTAGACGGGGACGATCACGGAGATCAATGGCTCCTATGTTTTCATTTTTTCAGCCCCTTTCGTGCGATATTTATAAATCGTTCTTTCAAAGCCTTAAACTCTGTGCTCCTGCCGTATAATCCATACATCGTCACTGCGAACAGAACCGTGTACAATACTCCCGTCAGGATAAATCGGAATACACTGTCTACCGGGAAGTAATGCACCCAGCCGTACGAAACCGCTGCAAGCAAGAACATAATGATGACTCGGCAGAGATATTCTGCAAAATACTGTTTCAGTCGTTTCTTCCACTCTTTCCGCATACCATAGCGCATCAGAATGTAGGGCTCTATCCACACGCAAGTGCAGATACTGCTAATGATCGTACCCCCGATGACACCGGCGATCCCATAATACTGCACCAAAATGAGAGAAACGACCAGATTTATGATCGACTCTACGACTGCCTTGTACCGGTCATACCAGAACAGACCCTTTGCCTCCCGGAAGAGCAAATTGATCTGTCGCATACCCGTGATCCAAAATTCTGCAACGATGATTCCTACAGTCGTCATCGGGAAGCAGAACTGCCACCCAAAGAACAGGCCAATAAAGGCGTTGAACAACGTAAAAAGTCCTCCCGCCCAATAGGAGTAAAGAATAAAGAACATGAACTCAAGTTGTCGGTACACATCATAGACCCTTGTCTCATCCTCAATGGCACCCAGATTTCCTATGCTGCCAGTCATCGCACTTGACAATTTTGCCATAAAAGTGTTGATTGAATTAGTGACCAGCTTATAGTTTGAATAGATACCCACCGCCGACAGGCCAATAAACGAAGACATGATCAGACTGTCAGTATTTCGCACCACAACAGTCGCTGCCTTGTGGATACTCATGGCACCAATATTCCTCAGAATGCCCTTTCGCTCTTCCTTTTCCGGGAGTTCATGACACTCCTTCAGATAAGGGAACTCCCGATCCACCTTATAGGAAATAATGATGTTGGGGATAAACTGCATCACAAACTGGATGATCAGATAGAGAATGAAGTTTCTCGTCAGAACCAGCGCAACGATCTGGAAGATGACCCTTAGGCAGTCTGTAACCTGTCCATATGCACTTTTGATATAGGCTTTTTGATTGGCAAGGTAAATCGAATTTTTATAATTCAGCAGATACGAGCAGGATGAATTGAGGACATAAAGCATATAGATGAACCGGATATGCTCAATGCCGCTTGAATCCTTGATAAAAAAGTGCAAAAACGGCAGCAGTATCAGACCCACCGCCAGCACACAGGCTGCAACACCTCGATAGAGCCATTTATACAGATTCATCAGACGGGCAATCTTATCTTTGTCATCGTTTGCTGCCGGCTCATACATACTGAAGATCATAGCAGTGCCGATACCCAGTTCCGCAAAGTTCAGGATGCCCAGCACATCGGTAAACAGACCGTTGACGCCCAGATACGCCGCGGAGAGATAACGGATGAAGATCATCCGGCTGATAAACTGCAGCAGCATATTCAGCATCTGTCCGCCGACATTTACGAGCATATTGATGATGGTATATTTTGTCCGCATTCTTCTACCCTTTCTCTTTTCATCGGAAACTCCACGCCCAAACATATAACTGAGGCAAAACTGCAAAGAGCAGAACTTTCTTTTTAAACTGTATTACTGGCCATCTTCGTACACCACCAAAACACTTTTCGGACATATGCCGTCGTTTCGCCCCAGAACTGTTATTTCTCCGGTATCAGTTTCCTCTACACATTTTTGTCCGCATGCTTATGCAGCCCCTCAGTGCCTGCACCAATGGCCGCATCAGCCATTTAATATTCCACTGTAAATTCTGCTTTTTCTAAAAAACATTGACCTCATCCAGCCGCTGCTTCACACTTTTCTGACGCATAACGATGCTCACTGGCAGATTACTGGCATAACTTTTTCCTTCTGTTTTAATGCTTCAGTTTCTCCACCTTCAGTTTTAATTTTCTTACCAAAGCATATAAATATGGCGAAACAAAATAGAGCAGTATCCTTGCTTTGTATTTTTCATGTCGCGGCATCCACATCAGGCCCCACAAACGTCCCCGTATCCGGGCACGTTCTCTCTTGTAGATGTCACGTTCATCCTCTTTTATCGTCACCTCGCCAAGTCTTATCTGTACGAGCTGGTCCAGCAGGCCGTTGCAGCTCCGGAATGCCATACGGTTCAAACCGTGGTCCTGCGCAAAATCCATGCGGTCAAAAATGCCCCAGACTTTGTCCAGACACTGTTTCAGTGTTTTCTGGGCCATGATACTGCCCTCACGCTGCACATAGTAATAAAAATCCTCGGGAATGGTCACGATGCGCTCACAGGCCCAGTAGAGATAATGAGCCACATATTCGTCCTCATGGAGCCGCCCGAATGGAAAACGGATGTTTTCGAACAGTTCTCTGCGATACAGACGATTCCACACCGTGATATAGTACCAGTTCTGGTTTCCGCCCAGCCGGTCCAGCATCTGTATCCGGTCCAGCACCTCGTATTTTGTGATAGGAGATCTGCGGTTCACGGATACCCCCCCCCGTAAATCCACATAGGTATAGCTGCATACGGCGATCTGTGCATCATTGCACACCATGGCGGCATAGAGCTTTTCGTACATCTCCGGCGCAACATAGTCGTCACTGTCCACGAAGCCGATGTAATCGCCCCGGGCTGCCATCAACCCTGCATTCCGTGCCGCTGAAAGCCCAGCATTCTTCCGGTGGAGCACCACCACCCGCTCATCCTTTTCTGCGGCCGCATCGCAGATGGCCGGGCAGTTGTCCGGTGAACCGTCATCCACAAGGATGAGCTCCAGGTCCCGGAAGGTCTGGTTCAGGATAGAGTCGATGCACTTCTGCAGATAAGGCTCCACTTTATAGACCGGTACGATGATGCTCAGCATTGGTTCTGCCATCGGTTTCTCTCCATTTTTCTCTCCGCCTGAACCGGCAAAGTTATTTTTACTTATCTTATTTATAATAACATCCAACTCGTATTCTTTCAACGATTTACAGCACTTTCGTGCAAAACTCACTCTGCTTCCAGCAGTTCCGTCTTCAGGCGGGCGATGAGCCGCTCCATCAGGGCCACCCGGTTGAAGGGGGTCATGAGGTAGAAGCCATCTGCATAAGGCAGAGCCTCCCGGGCCATCTGCATGGAGATCTCCAGACCCAGAGCCTCGCCCTGCTCCCGGTCAAGGCCGGCGAACCGCCGGATGATATCTTCCTCCACATGGATGCCGTTGACCTCGTTCTCCATAAAAATGGCGTTCCGCTGGCTGACCACCGGCATGATGCCGGCCAGGATCTTTGCCCTGCCGCCCAGCACTTCCCGGGCGTGCCAGAGGTTCTCCACTGCCTGCTCCGAGAGCACGGGCTGGGTCAGGAAGCCGGACATTCCATTTTCCAGTTTTTCCGCTGCCCGGCGCAGTTCCACCTCAAAATTCCGGGCGTTGAGGTTCAGCGCACCGAACACCGTCATGGGGGAGGGCATCTCACGGCCCTCTCCGGCCAGAGACACGATATACTGTGCCAGCTTGCGGGAGTTGAACTGATAGACGTTCTTCACCTCATCCCGCTCTGCAGTGGGGATGGGGTCGCCGGTAATGGCCAGCACTTCCCGCACGCCCTCAGCGTACAGGCCCAGAAGCAGGGCCTTGGTGGCGTTCAGGTTCCGGTCACGGCAGGTCATATGGGGCAGAGCGCACATTCCCAGCTCCCGGTGCACCCGGCAGGCCACCAGAGAGGAATCCATCCGGGCCTGTGCAATGGGGCAGTCCGCAATGGTCAGCAGGTCCGCGCCTGCAGCCTGCAGCCGCCGGGCACCGTCCAGATAACTGGCCAGGTCTGCCGTTCTGGGGGAATCCAGCTCAATGGCGATGACCTTCTCCCCGGCCTTCAGTTTCCTCAGGAAGGGGTCATCTTTTTCCACTTCCGGTGCAGTAACGGTGGAAACTTTTGCTGCCGGTGCCGCCTCCCGCTCCGGCAGGGCGTCCAGCTCTGCCCGCAGAGCCGCGATATGGGCCGGCGTGGTGCCGCAGCAGCCGCCCAGAATGCGTGCACCGTCTGCGGCCATCTGACACACTTCCCGGGCAAAATACTCCGGCTTTCCCTGATACCGCACCCGTGCCCGGGTGACCACCGGATAGCCTGCATTGGGCATCACCGAGAGGGGCAGCGCCGTACCGCCCAGTCCATGCACCAGTTTTTTCATGGCGCCCGGGGCCGAGACGCAGTTCAGACCCACGGCATCCACCACGCCGCTCTGCTCCATCCGATGGAGCAGTTCCCGGAACAGCACACCCTCCCGGGTGTACCCATCGGGCAGAACTGCAAAAGACACCAGCACAAAGGCGTCCGGCACCTCCGTGCGGAGCGCCCGCACTGCCTCGAGGATGCCGACGTCCGAACTCATAGTCTCGAAGAGGAAATTCTTTGCACCCAGTGCAGCAAACTTTTTTGCCACCGTCTCATATACCCGGCCTGCGGGGGATTCTTCGGTATCCGGGGCCGGCCCGAGGTCGGCAAATACAGCGGCACCGGTCTCCGATGCGGCCTCACAGGCCAGTTTCCAGCCTGCCTCGGCCAGCGCTTCCCAGACGGGGATATGGGCCATCCGGGGCAGGCCGAAGGTATTGCTCTTGATGGCATCTGCTCCTGCGGCCAGATATTCCCGATGCACCTTCCGGACGCCCTCCGGGTCGGTGAGGTTGGCCTGCTCGCACTCGGTGCCGGGTGCTGCTTTATAATAGGTACCCATACCGCCGTCGAAGAGCAGCGGCTTCCGGGCAAGGTGTTCTCTTACATTGATCATGGGGTGGTTCTCCTTTTCTCCGGGGGAGATTTTTTCTTTTATCATCTTCAGTTTAATGAAGTTTGCGCACTTGTCAAGTATTTTTGCCCCCGGATAGCCCATTTTGCTTGCGCCGGAGCGGATTTTGTGCTATCCTATGCATACTTTACAAATCGTTGGGAGGGTTTTGCCATGCGCCATGCAGGCACTCAGGAGATCGAAACGCCGCGGCTGATTCTGCGCCGCCTACAGCCCGCCGATGCGGACATGATGTACCATAACTGGGCCAGTGACCCGGAAGTGACCCGCTTTCTGCGCTGGGAACCCCACAAGAGCCCGGCCGAGACCCGGGAGCTTCTGACCGCATGGGCGGAACTCTACCAGAACCCCGATTACTACCAGTGGGCCATCGTGGAAAAGGCCACCGGGCAGGTGTTCGGCACCATCAGCATCTTCCGCTCCCCTTCGGCAGAGACGCCGCCCTCCGAATGGCCCGGACTGGACCACACGAAGGGCATCTGGGAAGTGGGCTACTGCATGGGCAAGGCATGGTGGAACAAGGGTCTGATGACCGAAGCCTGCAAGGCAGTTGTTGATTACTGGTTCAAAAATACAGATGGTAATTGGCTTTTCTGCTGCCACGCCATCGGGAACCCCGCCAGCGGCAAGGTCATGATGAAAGCCGGGTTCGTCTATGACCACGATGCTGTCTATCACAAATTTGACGGCACAGCGTTCTCCTGCAAGTGCTATGCCCTCACCCGGAAACATTATGAAGAGTTATACTGTTCCGAAAAATAACAGAAAGGAATCATTTTGAGCGAACTTTACGATATTTTAGTGGAAACTCCCCCGACGAAAGTCATCCTGCTGGCCCTCGACCAGGGCCTGTGGGACTGCGAGCGGAGCCTTGCCGAACTGGCCGCCCTCTGCGAAGCCAATCACATGGAAGCCGTGGCCGAAGTGACCCAAAAGCGCCAGACCCCCGAGACCGGCACAGTGCTGGGCAGCGGCAAGCTGGAAGAGGCTTCCGCAGCCGCTGCCCAGCTGGGTGCCGAGTGCGCCGTCTTCGACGGCGAGCTGACCGGCAGTCAGATCCGCAACATCTCCACGGCTCTGGGCGGCATGGAGGTCATCGACCGCACCATGCTCATCCTCGAGATCTTCCGCAGCCGTGCCGTGACCAATGAGGGCAAACTGCAGACTGAACTGGCCCTGCTGCGCTATCGTCTGCCCCGCCTGCAGGGCATGGGCGAGAGCCTGAGCCGTCAGGGCGGCGGTGGCGGCGGCGGTGGCGGTGCCCGCCGTGGTGCCGGTGAGACCAAGCTGGAACTGGACCGCCGCCACGTCCACGCCCGCATCGATGCGCTGGCCGAGAAGCTGGCCGAGATGGAGAAGCGCCGGGGCGAGAGCCGGAAGGCCCGTGCCAAGACTGGAATGCCTGTGGTCAGCCTTGTGGGCTACACCAACGTGGGCAAATCCAGCCTGATGAATGCCCTCTGCGGCCCCAGCGTGGCCGAGGCCGATATGCTGTTCGCCACCCTCGACCCCACCAGCCGGAAACTGGTACTGCCCAGCGGCATGGCCGTGCTGCTGGTGGACACCGTCGGCTTCGTCTCCCGCCTGCCCCACAATCTGGTGGAGGCGTTCAAATCCACTCTGGAAGAAGCCGCATGGTCGGACGTCATCGTGCGGGTGGCGGACGCCGGCGATGAGCAGCGGGAAGAGCAGCTGGCCGTCACCGACGAAGTCCTGGACGGCCTGGACTGCGCTGACATCCCCCGCCTGACCGTCTACAACAAATGCGACAAGCCCGGGGCCCTGAGCTTTGACCCCGACATCCTGCTCACCAGCGCCAAGACCGGTTACGGTCTGGACAAGCTGCTTCAGAAGCTGGATGAGACCCTCAGCGACCGGGTGCACACCATCCGGGTGCTGCTCCCCTACGATAAGCTTGGCCTCGCGGCCCCCATGCGGGAGCGGGGCAGCGTGCAGGTGGAGGAATACCGGGAAGACGGCCTCTATCTCGAGGGCATCGTCAAGACGGAAGACCTCCACTGTTTTGAGGGCTATCTGGTCTGACCTATAAACGACCACAAGCAAAAAGAGACCGCCGTGTTTCAGACACAGCGGTCTCTTTTTATATAAGGTACATCACCCTGCGGCAGGGGTCACACCCTCCGGGCCCAGCAGCCGGTCATACCGGCCGGTGAACACCCGTTCCGGCAGTGCCGCTGTCAGGGCGAGGGCGGCGGAATAGCGCTCCTCCTCGGTGAGGGGCTCCTCCACCGGCGGGAAGTGTGCAAGCACCTCATCCAGCTGATGCTTCACCTCACGGGCCACAAAGATGCCCCGGTCGGTGAGGTATATTTTGCCGTAATACTCCTTGACGATCATCCCCCGCTCCATCAGCAGGTTCATCACCCGCACCACCGAAGGCTTGGTCACGCCCAGCTTCTCGGCAATGCTGCGGGAGCTGATGTCAAGATGGGTCTGCGAGACCTCATAGATAGCCAGCAGATACCGCAGGTGCGCCGACGTCAGTTCCATCTCGTATCACTCTCTTTTCGTTTTTGCAGAAGGGGCGCGGGCCAAAGACCCGCGCCCCCTCTCTTTGCGTTATTGCTCAGTGGCAGCCGCCGCTGCAGCCATCGCAGCTTCCGCCGCAGTCACAGCCACCGCCGCAGCCGCTGCACCCGCCGCCATGCTTATGGGAGTGCCAGGTGATCCAGCCCACACCACCCAACACGATGGCTCCGACAATAATGGTCGGCAGGTTGAAATTGGCAGCCAGAAATTCCATCATAACAATGCACTCCTTTCAGCGCGTTTTCAGAAGAGGAATCAGCTTACTTGATTTTGGAAACGTCGATCTTGACTTCCGTATCATTGATGTACTTGTTGGGACGGAACATCAGATACAGGAATGCTGCAAAGACAGCCACGGCCACGATGGTGAAGAAGTTGAAGCTGACCTCACCGGTGAACAGGCCGCCGATCTGGTACACGACCAGAGCAGCGCAGTAAGCCAGCACGCACATATAACCAATGGCGATTGCCGTCCACTTGCCGTTGTTCATCTCACGCTTGATGGCACCCATAGCGGCGAAGCAGGGGGCGCACAGCAGGTTGAAGATCATAAAGGCGTAAGCGCTCAAAGCAGTGTAGTCCTTGGCGACAGCGGTCCAGATCTCATCACCGTTCTCAGACAGCTCGCCGCCGAAGTGATACAGAACACCGAAGGTACCGACAACATTCTCCTTTGCGATCAGGCCGGAGACGGAAGCAACGGTAGCTTTCCAGTTGCCGAAGCCCAGAGGCGCGAAGATCCATGCGATCTTGGTTGCAATGGCGGCCAGCACGGAGTTGTCCTGATCCTCGACCATACCGAATGTGCCGTTCTCAAAGCCGAAGCCCTGCAGGAACCACAGAACGACCGTAGCCAGCAGAATGACGGAACCTGCACGCTTGATGAAGGACCAGCCGCGCTCCCAGGTGGCACGGAAAACGTTGCCCCATGCCGGCACGTGGTAAGCAGGAAGCTCCATAACGAAGGGAGCTGGATCACCGGCGAAGAGCTTGGTCTTTTTCAGGATGACGCCGGAGCAGATGATGGCAGCCATGCCGATGAAGTAAGCGGAGACAGCCACCAGGGAAGAACCACCGAACATTGCACCCGCGATCAGGCCGATGATGGGCATCTTGGCACCACAGGGGATAAAGCAGGTGGTCATGATGGTCATGCGGCGGTCACGCTCGTTCTCAATAGTACGGGAAGCCATGACGCCCGGGACACCGCAGCCGGTGCCGACCAGCACGGGGATGAAGCTCTTGCCGGACAGACCGAAGCGGCGGAAAATACGGTCCATGATGAACGCGACACGGGACATATAGCCCACATCCTCCAGGATGGACAGCAGGAAGAACAGGACCAGCATCTGAGGCACGAAGCCCAGGACCGCGCCGACACCGGCAACGATGCCATCCATGATCAGGCCGTACAGCCAGCCTGCCACGCCGATGCTCTCCAGGAAGCCGCCCAGTGCATTGGGCACGATCTCTCCAAACAGAACATCATTGGTCCAGTCGGTGGCAAAGGTACCAATGGCCCAGCCGCCGTCCGCAATGGAAGTACCCATGGACAGGGAATACATCAGGAACATGATCAGCGCGAAGATGGGCAGGGCCAGCACGCGGTTGGTGACGATCTGGTCGATCTTGTCCGAAATGGTCAGGTTCTCCACACGGGCTTTCTTCTTGACTGCCTTCTCGACCACACCGTTGATGTAAGCGTAACGCTGGTTGGTGATGATGCTCTCGGCGTCATCATCCATCTCGGTCTCGCAGTCCTTGATGTGCTGGTCGATGTGAGCCATCAGGTCAGAAGGCAGCTTCAGCTCCTCCTGCACTTTCTCATCGCGCTCGAACAGCTTGACGGCATACCAGCGCAGGAAGCGGTCATCGACCTTCCCCTGAATAGACTCTTCGATGTGGGCGATGGCGTGCTCGACGCTGCCGGTAAAGACGTGAGGCAGCTCGCCGGTCTTGCCTGCCTTGGCGGCAGCGATCGCAGCCTTTGCCGCAGCCTCGGTGCCCTCGCCCTTCAGGGCGCTGATCTCAACGGCCTGGCAGCCCAGCTCGGCACCCAGCTTCTTCAGGTCGATCTTATCGCCGTTCTTGCGGACCAGGTCGATCATGTTGACGGCCATGACCACGGGGATGCCCAGCTCGATGAGCTGAGTGGTCAGGTAGAGGTTGCGCTCGATGTTGGTGCCATCGATGATGTTCAGGATGGCATCGGGCTTCTCCTTGACCAGATAAGTACGGGAGACCACCTCTTCCAAGGTGTAGGGAGACAGCGAATAGATGCCGGGCAGATCCTGGATGATGACATCCTTCTCGCCCTTCAGCTTGCCTTCCTTCTTCTCAACAGTGACGCCGGGCCAGTTGCCAACGTACTGATTCGAGCCGGTCAGATTGTTGAACAGGGTAGTCTTACCACAGTTCGGGTTGCCGGCCAGTGCAATTTTGATACTCATTGCGTTCCCTTTCCTCTCTATGGAATCAAACCACTTCGATCATTTCGGCGTCGGCCTTGCGCACACTCAGCTCGTAGTTGCGCACGGTCAGCTCCATCGGGTCGCCCAGAGGGGCCACCTTGCGGACGTAGATTTCCACGCCCTTGGTGATGCCCATGTCCATGATGCGGCGCTTCACCGGGCCCTCGCCATGCAGGCGGGCCACGGTGGCAGTTTCGCCCACCTTGACGTCTTTCAGAGTCTTCATAAAAAATCCTCCTCTACTTGTCTATATTCCGAGACTATCCAGTGTCGGAGCGTCTCCTAAACAGCGCGCCTGCGCTGTTCAGCCGATCATAATGCGGTTCGCCATCGTCTTGTCGAGGGCCAGACGGCTCTCTTTGACCTGCACGATGAGGTTGCCCGCGATCTCGTTGACGACAGTGACATCACTGCCGACGACGAATCCCAGTTCCGCCAGATGCAGCCGGACTTCGTCTTTGCCGCTGATCTTGCGGATGGTAACAGTCTCGCCTGCTTTTGCCATAGTCAAAGGCATCATGTTTCATCCACTCCCATTCATTTCCCCCTCAGAGCGGGGATCATTTCTGTTCGCTGTTTGCGCTTTTTTTCTGACAGCCCGCAGCACTGTGCGCTGCTATGCTGCTTTTGCACATTTTGCTGAACACACGCTTCGGTTAGTCAGCCGGAACTATCAGCGTAGATAGTTTATACTTACTAACCCGATTTTGTCAATAACTTTTCCGCTTCAAAAAGTTAGTTTGTATGAACAAACAAAATTCAGTCCCCCAGATTCATAGTTTTTTAACATTTTTAGCAGAGACTAACTCAGTCTTTTTAGCCTTATATTCAATTTTTCTCATTTCTCAGTTGCATCTGTTTTGCACTGCATCGGAGAAAAAATGACACAGCCGCCCGGTGCAGGGGGTATTCTGCAACGGACGGCCGCGTGTCAAAAGGAGGATCTTCCCACCGATGCCTGCTGTCAACAGGCCCCGGCGGGCGCCAGGATAAAAAGAGAGTATTTGGAAGTGAATGTCAGTTTTGGGGCGTCAGGCTGCCACGGCCAGACGCTGGATGGGGGTGCCGCTGTGGAACAGGCGGAGATACACCGCCGTACACTTGTTCAGCTGTGCAAAATGCTGCTGCGCCGCGGCAGGGTCGCCGTAGGCTTTCCAGCAGCCGCAGCAGGTGAAGTTGCGGCCCTCATTCTCGATAAAGCCCACCACATCGGGGAGCGGATAGCCCAGAAATACGCCGATCTCATGCGGAAAATCCGCTCCGCAGCAGAGACGGCGGGAGAGCTGGTTCAGCAGCGGCTGATAATCCTCCGGCTGCTGCGGCAGGACATAGCCGTCCCGGTACAGGAACTCCCGCACCTGCGGCTCTGCCAGCAGGGCGCGGAGCCTGTTTTTCCGGTAGACATAGACCAGATAGAGGTGAGTCCGGGCGCATCCCTTGAGGACGCGGACGCTCAGCCCCTTGCCGCCCAGCTGTCTGTTCCAGCTCTGAACGCGGCGGGCAAGGTCGGCGCAGTCCCGCGTCTCATAGCGGAACAGTCCCGCGGGCTTCAGCCCGGCCAGCACCGGTGCGCACTGTTCGATCATCACGGTCTCAAAATTGCGTTCCATGCTGCCTGCCCTCCTGCTTTTCTGGTTATCCTGCCCTGCCGGTCTGTCTTTATGCGGGGCATTGGTTAGATTTGGCTAACCTCAAATTCAAAAAGAATGCGGCTTCTGCCGCGCACGCCGCTGCCGCAACCAAAGTTTTGCAGGGAAGCGTTCTGTTTTGTGGGTTAGTCATTTCTAACGTGGCATTATCTTACCATAGTTTCGGCCCGGTGTCAACACCTTTTTGCGAAAATATTTGCCCGGCCGATCCTGCCGTGTTATACTGAGCAAAATAATTCCGATACAGAAAGGGACTCTCTCCATGCAGCTCATTTCACCCGAAGTCCTCCTTGACCGCACCACGCAGCTCCTGACCCGGCAGCCCGAACGTTCCCTGCTCCTCGCACTGGACGGCCGGTGCGGCAGCGGCAAGACCACGCTGGCGGCCCGGCTGGCCGAACAGTTTCCACAGAGCATCACCGTGCACACCGATGATTTCTATCTGCCGCCGCAGCAGCGGGCAGAGGGCTGGGAGCACATTCCCTGCGCCAACATGGACCTGGAGCGGCTGCGTGCCGAAATCCTTGCACCCGCCCGGGAAGGAAAAGGATTCTCTTACCGGGCCTACTCCTGCCGGGAGGGAGCCTACCTGCCGCCGGTCTGTCATGGCCCGGTGCCGCTGGTCATCGTAGAGGGAAGCTACAGCCAGCATCCCACGCTGGCGTCTTATTATGACCTGAATGTATTCGTCACCTGTTCTCCGGAGGAGCAGGAAAAGCGACTCCGCACCCGGGAGGGAGAACGATACGGCAATTTTGTCAGGCGGTGGATTCCCCTGGAGGAGGGTTATTTTGCGGAGTATGGCATAGAGGCAAAGGCAGATTTTGAAATCGTCACCTGATTTTGAAAGCCAGAGCGTTCGGGGGGCGAGTTCCGCTTGCGCGAGGTTTTGGTTTGTAAGATGAGTTGCAGCGCCCGTCTGCGGCGGGGATGTGTTTCTGCTGACGCAAGGCTTTTGGTAAGATGGGCTGCATCTCCCGCCTGTAGCGGGGATCAAGTTTTCTGCTTTCGTAAAGTTGCTTTTCGCTCCGCGGGCCAGAGGACGAGAGGGGTGTTTCGACTCCCCC
>ERZ808240.3566-NODE-3566-length-14950-cov-3.481907_pt1 | contig 14950 bp, 11 predicted proteins | sample MGYA00521084_ERZ808240 | MGnify/ENA primary metagenome ERZ808240 (study PRJEB31516, sample SAMN03275571) | gut metagenome | biome: mammalia-associated habitat; material: feces | host: Papio cynocephalus | place: Kenya | collected 2012-08-06 ... | reverse complement strand
GAGCACCTGACTCTTAATCAGGGTGTCCAGGGTTCGAGTCCCTGATGGTGTACCACCCTTGTGGTGTGCCACAAGGGTAAATAGTTGGTGTTTTTAACGGTGAGGGTCCACCCGTTCCCATTCCGAACACGGAAGTTAAGCTCACCAGTGCCGACAATACTTGTCTGGAGACGGACCGGGAAGATAGGTCAATGCCAACATCGAAGACCGCTGCATTCGCAGCGGTCTTTTTTCTTACTTTTTCGCGCTTTTTGTGCGCAAATGTGATATAGTACTGGGCGATGATATCTCGGAGGTGTGTTATGAATTATAAGGTGATCGATTATGACAGCTGGCCGCGGCGCGAGAAATATGAGTTTTTCTGCGCGGCCGATCAGCCGTTTTACAACCTCGGCTACAGGCTCGACATCACGAACGCGTACAGCTTTGCGAAAAAGCACGGCGTGTCGTTTTATATGGTGCTGACCTACCTCGTGACGAAGGCAATTAACTCCGTCGAGGCCTTCCGCTATGCCAAGCTCGACGGGCAGATAGTGCTGTTTGACGAGCTGATGCCGAGCTTCACCGACCTTAAGCCCGGCAGCGGCAGCTTCCACATTGTAACCATGCCCGCCGGTGACGATATTCTCGCGTTCTGCCGCGAGGCAAAGCGCCGCAGCCTGGCGCAGGACTGCTTCATCGACCTGAGCATGGAGGGGCAGAACCTTATTTTTATCTCCTGCGTGCCATGGATGGATATTACCGCCATGTCGCACGAGCGTAAATTTGAGCCCGATGACGCGATCCCTCGCGTGGCCTGGGGCAAGTTCGTCGATGACGGCCGCGGCCGAAAGGAGCTCGGCATGACGCTTGAGCTCAACCACCGCTTTATCGACGGCTACAACATCGGCCAGTTCAACGCCGCCCTCTGCGCTTTTTTAGAGGCGCTTTTTTAGAGGCGAATTAAGGCTGCACCGATACGGTGATTACAGGTGCTCGGTTCGGAACGACTGACGAAACCGTGGAGTTGCACTTTCCGAGAATGCGATGCGAGTTTTGTGCCGCGCCACTGTAATGGTTTTTTCCGCGGCTTCCGGTCAAGCTGCTTCAATATATGTATTGATATGATTTTAATGCGCCACTAAAAAAGAGAGAGCGAACTTTCGTTCACACTCTCTTTTATTTACATCGCAAGTTATTTAAGCCGATCAGGGCTTGACGGAGCCCCAAATGCCGCCGAGGTAACCCTTGAGACCGTCGACGAAGGTCTTGGGAGTATTGAGGATGCCCTCAACGTCGCCCTTGTCGTATGCCTGGCCGATGCCCTCAAGCATTGCCACGAAGTCGTCGGTGGCGGCCTCAACGCCTGCCTCGACATTATCGCCGTAATTCCAAAGGGTTTCGAGCTTGCTGACGTCGGAACCGACGTTCTCGCTGACTGCGGCCTTGATCTCGCCGAGCTTTGCGGTTACGGTCGCGTGGGTCTTCTCAACGGCGTCGGCGACGCCGGTATCGTTATCTGCAAGACTTACGGGTGCGAACGCGACAGCGAAGATCATGATAACTGCAAGCGCGGCAGCCAGTATCATTACAGCATTCTTTTTCAGCGTGTTGGTCATTTTAATACCTCCATTTTTGCGGTTTTTGTTTAATTCTATACTTTTTCCCCTTGATAATATAGATTAAACCACATTATTGGGTTGATTGCAAGAGTTTTTTATTGATTTTAATAAAAATTTTCCACACAGGCAGTTTTTGTCCCAAAATATAAGCCAGCTCTCCGAAAATCAAGCCGCCGATGACGTCCGCGACGACGTGCTGCTTTACAAACAGCGTCGACAGGCACACGAGAAAAGCGAACACGCCGCAGAAAATCTTAAAGCTCGGCCGAGTGTTTTGTGCGTGCAGTGACTGACGGAAAACGAGGTAGGCGTACAGGCAGTGCATCGACGGGAAGCAGTTGGTCGGCGTATCGAACGAGTACACGACCGACAGAGCCCAAATATAGCCGCCGTCGGCGGGGTCGAGCACGGGGCGCGGGATGTAGCTCGGGAAAGCGAGAAAAATGATGCCGCAGATGAGGTCTGCGATGACGACGCCCGCGGCGAAGCGGCAGCACAGCGGCTCGTCCTGACTTGCGATCAGCAGCAGACCCAGCCCCCAGAACAGGAACGTTGCGACGTATATGATGACCCACTCCGGCCGCAGGGGAATGAGCGCATCAATGCCGAGCGTTACATCAAACGCCCGAGAGAGATCCGCCAGCGACTTTGTGCTCAGCCAAACGATCGCATGCACCGTACATATCACCAGCAGCGGCACGATCGCGTATGCGTGGAATGTGGTTTTTCTGCTGCCTGCCATGTTGAGCTCCTAACTGTATGATTTAAAACCGTGCAGTTAATATAAATGATAGCCATGGTATTGTCAAGCCTTTTTAGCGGCGCTTTTTTACAGGCGCATTCTGACTGCAACAAAACGGCTTTGCGTCAGCCCGACCGGCGGCTGCTGACAAAACCATAAGAAACGGACGGCCGCAATATCTGCGCCGCCCTCACGTTACGCGAAACGCCATGGTTTTCACCATTGTTCCGAACCGGGCGCCTGTAATCACTGTGTAGGTACAGTGTCCGTGCGCCTCTGAACAAAAAACACCGCACCCGTTATCGGCGAGTGCGGCGTTTTTTTGTTCTTTCAGCTGTTTTCAGTACGGCCAATCGAAAATGGAATTCCAGAATATCCAGCTTGCTATTTTTAAATTCTGACGGCACTATCGGCACCGGGTCTGCGCAGAAAATGCAGCAGCGGTGTCAATGCGCTTAAGGAAGCGCGTATTTTTCGGAATAGCGGCGGTACTGATCGGAGAATTCGGGCACATCCTCGCGCTCATGCTGAGTCTCGTGGACGCTGAGGGTGTGCTTTTTCATGTCCAAAACGCACAGCGCGATATTCGAGCAGTGGTCGGAGGCACGCTCGAGGTCTGTCAGAAGATCGGACCACACAAAGCCCGCCTCGATGCTGCACTCGCCCTTTTTCATGCGCAGGATGTGCCGCGTGCGCAGCTCGTTTTTCAGATCGTCCACGACCTGCTCGAGCGGCTCGACGGCCTTTGCCGCCTGCGTGTCGTTATCCGTGAAGGCCTTCACAGCAAGGTCGAGCGCCTCGCACACGGCGGTCGTCATGACCGACAGCTCATACCTTGCGCTGCGCGTGAATTCGAGCTTTTTTTCGTGCATTTCCTCGGCCGACTCGACGATGTTCACGGCGTGGTCGCCGATGCGCTCAAAGTCGCCGATGAGCTTCAAAAGCTCCGTTACCTCCTCGCTGTTTTCGTCGCTCAGAGGCTCTGCGCCGAGTTTGAGCAGATACGTTCCGAGCATGTCCTCGTATTTATCCGTCTCGTCCTCGCTCTCGCGCACCTCCTGCGCGGCCCTGGAGTCGAAGTCCGTGACGCAGCCGATGGCCTTTTTCATCGCGCCCACGGCGTAGTAGGCCATGTCCTCGGTCACGACGCTGCACTGTTCAAGCGCCAGCGGCGGCGCTGCGAGCAGGCGCTCGTCGAGCGTGACCTCGGTATCCTTCTTTTTGCCGTCCGGCACAAGGCGTACAGCAAGCTTCTCGAGCAGACCCGAGGCCGGGAGCAGAATCGCGGTGCAGGCGATGTTGAAGGCCGAGTGCGCTATCGCAATGCCGTACATCGTCGCACTCTCGCCGAGTATCGCAGGGGCGGCCACGGCGCGCACGATGCAGAACACCGTCAGCCACACGACCGTGCCGATGACGTTAAACGCCAGGTGCACGACGGCGGCGCGCTTTGCGTTGCGGCTCGTGCCGACGGAGGAGATCATCGCCGTGACGCAGGTGCCGATGTTCTGCCCCATGATAATTGGGATGGCCGCACCGTAGCTGACCTGGCCGGAGAGAGCCAGTGCCTGGAGTATGCCGACCGAGGCAGAGCTCGACTGGATTATCGCCGTGAGCGCCGCGCCCGCGAGCACGCCGAGCAGGGGATTTGTGAAGGCGATGAACATCTGACGGAATGCGGGGACCTCGCGCAGACCGGACACCGCGCCGGACATGGTGTCCATGCCGAACATGAGCGTGGCAAAGCCCAGCAGGATCATGCCGGTGTCGTTTTTGCGGCTGTCCCTGCTGAACATATACATTATAATACCGATAAGCGCCAGCACCGGCGTGAATGATGCGGGCTTGAGAAGCTGCACCCAGACAGCGTCGCCGCTGATGCCGCCGAGGCTTAAGAGCCACGCTGTCACGGTCGTGCCGATGTTCGCGCCCATGATGACGCCGATGGCCTGCTTTAAGGTCATAAGCCCCGAATTTACAAAGCCGACGACCATGACGGTCGTTGCCGACGAGCTTTGGATAATGGCGGTGACGACAAGGCCGGTGAGAAAGCCGGTCATTGTATTGCCGGTCATTTTGCTGAGCGTCGTGCGCAGCCTGCCGCCCGCACGGCGCTCGAGCGCCTGGCCCATTATGTTCATGCCGAAAAGAAACAGGCACAGGCCGCCTATCATCTCCAGCGCGTCGAATATATCCATCAAATGTTCCTCTCTTTACAATTTACAATCCATTTTACAATTATCATTTTATCTGTGCTTTATAAAATCAATAATCATGCCGTTGTAAAGTTGACGTAAAATCGACCGATAGATGGCAGCGGGCGGCTATCGGTTGCCGGCTGTCCGCTTTCCGAAGCTTTGACACCGGGCGCCGGCGGGATCGGCACCGGCCGCCGCGGGAAAAATAAGCAGTGGCGCAAATCCGGCAAGGAGATAACATTTTAACAGCGCTTTGACATTGTACCGATACGCCTATTGCGTCAGCCCGGTATCGAAGGAGCGGACAAAACCGTAAAACCGCCGCTTCCCGTGAGTGCAGCGCAAAGTTTACGCCGCTTTTTCGGACTGCGAAACATTATGGTTTATACCGTTGCTCCGATACCGGGCACCGGCAGAATGTGTATCGGTACAGCCTAAATGCGCCTCTGAAAAATAAAAAACGGATGGCGTCCGGGGAAGACGCCATCCGTTTAATGGGGTGGAGAAAGGAGATCTTCATAATGTTGAACGGGCAGCATGCCGCGCGTGATGGGGGGGACTGCGCGGAGCTCCGTTCATTTATAATGACGCAAAATCGCCGCAAGTCTTGCACAAAACGTCAAAAAAGCTCCCATCTCAACGAGACGGGAGCTTTGATCTTATAATCAGTCGGTCACATAGGGCAGGAGAGCGATCTGACGGGCTCTCTTGATAGCCTCGGTGAGCTGGCGCTGATGCATTGCGCAGGTACCGGTGGTACGACGGGGAAGGATCTTGCTGCGCTCGGACATGAAGCGGCGGAGCTTAGCGGTATCCTTATAGTCGATGCTGGTGGCCTTATCTACGCAAAACTGGCAGACTTTTCTGCGCTTGCGGTTCTTGGGATTGTTCTTATCGAAAGCCATTAGCTGTATCCTCCTATATTATTTTTAAAACGGCAGTTCGCCGTCATCGTCGCCAAGCTCGGAAAACGCCGACGCGCCCGTCGAAGGGCTCGGAGCGTCGTAGCTTGAAGCATGACGGGGCTCACCGCGCATGTCGCCGCCTTCGCGGCGCTTGCTTTCGCCGAAATACACATTGTCGACAACGACCTCCGCGCTGCGGCGCTTGCCGCCCTCGCGGTCGGTCCAGTCGCGGATCTGCAGTCTGCCGGAAACGACAGCCATGCTGCCCTTGGCGAAATACTTGCTGACAAACTCAGCGGTAGAGCGCCATGCGACGCAGTCGATAAAATCGGTCTGCTTTTCGCCGCCGTCGCGGCCGCCGAAATCGCGGTCAACGGCAAGGGTGAACGATGCGACGGGAGTCTGCGACTGAGTGTATCTCAGCTCGGGGTCACGGGTCAGGCGACCCATGATCGTGATGTGATTAAGCATAACTCGTCTCCTTACTCAGCACGCAGGGTGATCAGGCGACGCATGATGCCGTCGGTGATGCCGAGGATACGGTCCAGCTCTGCGGGGAAATCCGCGCCGCTGGTGAACTTCATCAGCACATAGTAGCCTTCCGAAATGTAGTTGATCTCGTAAGCGAGCTTGCGCTTACCCATCTCCTCCAGTTCGTCCAGGGTACCATGAGCCTCAACGAGCGCCTTGAACTTCTCGACGACGGCAGCGGTCTGCTCCTCGGTGAAGTTCGGGTTGATGATGTACATTACTTCGTACTTCTCTGTTGCTTTTGCCATGGTTTGCACCTCCTTCTGGTCTTTTGGCCCCCGACCGCGTCGGGAGCAAGGATAGTCTGCGCATACCGGCAGACCATAACATTATATATGATTTTGCCAAAATGTCAAGCCCTTTTGCACGGCTTTCACATGCGGCCTTCCCCCGTTATATGTGTATTGACAAATCTGTGTTAATGTAATACAATTGCTCTGTCTAATATGTTAATAATTAATCATTCCGGTGCAAAAAAGTCAATATGTAGGCGAAAATGACTTGCGTTTTCGGCAGCTTATTTGGTCTGCCGCCCACTGATGCATGTAATTTGTACACAGCCTCGGCACTTTGGTTTTGGTCGCACCAATTCATAAACAGAGTTATCCACGGATAACTCTGAAAAACTCACGTCGCTGTCATTAAAGGAAGAGGAGAATTAGATTATGGCACAACTCAGACCCAAGATAGTCAAGCTTGCCAAGGTCATCGGCGGTGTTTCCGGCATGGTCGTGAAGATCGACGAGAACGCCCCCGAGTACTACTGCATGGCCGACATCGTTTCCGACGACGAGGCCGATATCGCCATCGCCGCCGGACTGCGCAAGGAGCGCACGGCGGAGTACCTTGCAAAAAAAGTCGGAAAGACCGTCGATGAGATAAAGCCCGCGCTGGACAATCTCGTCTACTACGGCATTTTCCGCCGCACCTATGACAAGGAGCGCGGCGAGGATGTCTACTTCATGCAGATCTTCGCGCCCGGCATACTCGAAATGATGGTCAACAACAAGGAGCTCATGGCAGCCCACCCCGAGGTCGGCAGAGCCTTCGAGGAGTACACCCGCGTGCGCATGGAGCTTTTAGGCCCCGTACTGCCGCAGGGCTACGGCCTGATGCGCGTCATCCCCGTCGAGAGCGCAATAAAGGATATTCCCGGTGTCAGCGATGACGAAAGGCTGTCGTATTACCTGAATAAGTACGACACCTTCTCCGTTTCGTCCTGCTCCTGCCGTGCGTCGCGCACCAGCATCGGCGACGGCTGCGGACATCTGGACGAGGACATGTGCGTGCAGATGGGCAAGGGCGCGGAGCATTACATCCGCTCCGGCCGCGCACGTAGGATCACGCGCGAGGAGGCCATGGAGATCATCCTGCGCGCCGAGGAAAACGGCCTCATGCACGATATTCCCAACATTGAGGAGGTCGGCGACAGCGCCGCTGTCTGCAACTGCTGCGCATGCGCCTGCTTCGGTCTGCGTGCGGGCCTCATGTTCGGCGCGAGAGACGCCATACGTTCGAACTTCGTCGCCGAGGTCGACGAGGCAAAGTGCGTCGCCTGCGCCCAGTGTGTCGAGACCTGCCCCGGCAACGCGCTCAGACTCGGCCAGAAGCTGTGCTCGTCCGATGATCTGACCCCTCCGGGCTATGCAAAGCTCACGAACACCGTTTTCGTAAAGAAGACCTTCAATCCCGATTACCGCGAGAACTTCAAGGACACCGTCGACACCGGCACCGCCCCCTGCAAGGCCGCGTGCCCGGCGCATGTTCCCGTTCAGGGCTACCTCAAGCTCGCCGCTCAGGGCAGATACACCGACGCACTTGAGCTCATAAAGAAGGAAAACCCCTTCCCCGCCGTCTGCGGACGCATCTGCAACAAGCGCTGCGAGGAAGAGTGCACCCGCGCGAGTGTCGACGAGGCCGTCGCCATCGACGAGGTCAAGCGCTTCATCGCCGATCATGATCTGCATGAGGCTACGCGCTTCGTGCCCAAAATGGTCAATCAGATAGGCCGCCCCTACACCGAGAAGATCGCCGTCATCGGCGCAGGCCCCGCAGGCATGAGCTGCGCATACTATCTTGCAAACAAGGGCTACCCCGTCACCGTTTTCGACCGCAATCCCGTTCCCGGCGGCATGCTGACCCTCGGCATCCCGTCCTTCCGCCTTGAAAAGGACGTTCTCAACGCCGAGATCGACATTCTCAAGGAGATGGGCGTTGAGTTTAAATGCGGCGTTGAGGTCGGCAGGGATATCACCATTCAGCAGCTGCGCGACGAGGGCTACAAGGGCTTTTATCTCGCCATCGCCGCTCAGAAGTCGGCAAAGCTCGGCGTCGAGGGCGAGGATCTCACCGGCGTATTCGGCGGCATTGACTTCCTGCGCGAGGTAAATCTCGGCAGCAAGCCCGAGATCGGCAAGAGCTGCGCCGTCATCGGCGGCGGCAACGTCGCAATGGACGTGTGCCGTGCGGCTGTCCGTCTCGGCGCGAAGAATACCTACATAATCTACCGCCGCTCGGCCGATGAGCTCCCGGCAGACCCCGAGGAGGTCAGGGAAGCCGTCGAGGAGGGCGTGAAGTTCCGTTATCTCAACGCTCCCGTCGCCATCGAGGGCAAGGACGGAAAAGTCACCGCACTCAAGGTCGAGCTCATGGAACTCGGCGAGCCGGATGAAAAGGGCAGAAGAAAGCCCGTCGGCACAGGCAGGTTCGAGACTATCAAGGTCGATTCCGTCATCGCGGCCATAGGCCAGGTCATCGACTGGGGCAAGCTCGATGTCGGAGCGCTCAAGACAACTGAGAAGGGCACCGCCGTTGCGGATGCGCTGACCTATCAGACCGCCCAGCCGGACATTTTCGTCGGCGGCGACTGCTACACCGGCCCGAAATTCGCCATCGACGCGATAGCCGCCGGCAAGGAGGCGGCCATAAGCCTGCACCGCTATGTCCACCCCGGTCAGACCCTCACCATGGGGCGCGACAGGCGCGTGTACAAATCGCTCGACAAGCAGCACACGCTGCTGGATATATCGCACTTCGACCACGGCAAGCGTCAGATGCCCGGCTATAACAAGGCAAAGGCCAAGACCTTCGCCGACGCGCGCGTGACATTCACCGAGGAGCAGGTGCGCAAGGAGACCGCACGCTGCCTCGGCTGCGGCGCGACGAAGGTCGACGAGTATATGTGCATCGGCTGCGGCCTGTGCACGACAAAGTGCAAGTTTGACGCGATACACCTCAAGAAGGTGCGCGACTGGCACGCCGGCACCTTCGAGACCATGCCCATCAAGGTCGCCGAGGGGCTCGTCAAGCGTGCGGGCGGACTTATAAAGAACGCGGTAAAAAAATAATGCATGAGCTTGGAATTTGCGATGCGCTGCTGAAAATGCTGCGCAATATCGCCGAGGAAGAGAAGCTTGAAAACGTGCAAAGCATCACCGTCGAGGTGGGGACGCTCTCCGGAGTTGTCCCCCGCTTCCTCACGGATTGCTGGCAGGCGGTAATCGACGGAACTGAGTTTGAAAGCACCGATATGCTTGTCGAGACCGTCGAGGGCAGGGCGCAGTGCATGGAATGCGGCGAGCAGTTCGTCGCCGATCTCGAGCGCCTCAAATGTCCCAGCTGCGGCGGAAATAAGCTTACCCCCATCTCCGGCACAGACCTGACCCTCAAAGAAATTTTAGAGGGTATTTAAAGGCGCACTAAGGCCGGGCCGATACGCATATTGCCGGTGTCCGTTATCGGAACATCGGCAGAAACCGCGGCGTTTCGCTTCCCGTGGCAGGTCTCCAAGCGCCGCTGAAAAAGAGTGCAGATTTTTGATCTGCACTCTTTTTTGCTTTTTTGCTTGAATAACATCTAATCCGTCGGCAGCGCCGACACCTTCCCTCGGAGGAGAAGACAAGGCTGTCGGCGAAATTTTGCACCAAATCGGCACAATTTCGTGCTGTGCGAAACGCTGCGGCTTGCTCCGCTGCTCCGAATCGGTCATCCGCAATGTGCGTGTCGGCCCGGCCTTAATGCGCCGCTGAAGACGCCATGCGCAGCATGTCTCCTATACTCACACCGTAGCCCGAGGTCGGGTCGTTTACGAAAACGTGCGTGACGGCGCCGACGAGCCTGCCGTTCTGGATTATGGGACTGCCGGACATGCCCTGAACGATGCCGCCCGTGAGCGCTATGAGCTCGGGGTCTGTGACCGTCAGCATTACGGTTGTGCCTTCGGATGAGGGATACACCTTTTTGATCTCAATGCCGTACTCGTGCGTTTCGCTCCCCTCGAGCGTGCAGCGGATGGTCGCCGGACCTGTCTCAAATTCGCCGGTCTCCATTGTGACGCCGTCGAAATCGGCCGTTCCGAAGATGCCGCAGCCGCAGTTTATGCGGATATCCCCGAGAAAGGCCGCGGCGTCGGTCCTGCCGTCAAGCTGTCCCGGAGCGCCGGCCTCGCCCGGAACTATGCCGACTATCTCCGCGCCGTAGATGCCGCCGTCGCCGAGCGGCAGCACCTCGCCGTCGTCGCCGCTGATGCTGTGGCCGAGCGCACCGTAAACGCCGGTAGCGGGGTCGAAAAACGTCAGCGTGCCCACGCCGCTTATGCCGTCGCGCAGCCGGAGCCCGAGCTTCCACGCGCCGTCCGTGTCCTGCGCGGGCGTGATGTTCTGCTGCTTCTGTTTTCCGCCGCGCTCAAAGGTCACGGTCGTTTTGCTGCCGTCGAGAGCACTGAGCGCGTCCTTGAAGTCCTGCGCCGTTGCGATGTCGCTGCCGCCCAGCCGCGTGATGACGTCGCCCTTTTTAAGCCCCGCGTCCGCTGCCGGACTGCGTTTGCCGTCTGCGGTCTCGACCTCGGAAATCCCCGCGACGACAACGCCGTCGGTCGTCATGCGTATGCCCACCGCGCCGCCGCCGGGTACGAGCGACTCCGCAAGCGCCGCCGCCGACAGCATAAAGCACAGCACCGCCGCCGTTATCGCCGCCATGATTTTTTTGATCGTCATATCTCACCTCCACACATAAAGCATGCGCCGCCGGGCATAAAATATATAAGCCTTTTTTCAGCAGCGAATTGAGATTTTACCTATACATTTTTTTGCGTCAGCCCGGTGTCGAATTTTCCGACGAAACCGTGAAACTGCCGCTTTCCATTGGCTCCCCTGCGTAAGGGGAGCTGTCGACGCAGTCGACTGAGGGGTCGCTGTACGCAGTTGTTGTTCTGATTTAGTGCAAAACTTTCGCCTGCACATTGCCTTCCCCTTGAGGGGAAGGTGCCGCCATCGGCGGCGGATGAGGTGTTATTGAAAAATCATTTTCATTTTGTGTATATGGAGGTCATATATGAAGCTTTTAAAATACGGCGCTGTCGGGCCGTCGGTCGAGCTTTTGCAGCTGGCGCTGCGCCGTGCGGGAGCGCAGACGCTTGTTATCGACGGCGTTTTCGGCAGCGCAACAAGGGACGCGCTGCGGATTTTTCAGGCCGATAACGGGCTTGCGGCCGACGGCATCGCAGGTCCTGCGACGCATCGTGCGCTGACGCCTTACTGCACCGGCTTTGCCGAGCACCGCATCCACCGAGGTGACACGCTGTTTTCGCTTGCGCGGCAGTATAATGTGCCGCTGTCGGCGATACTGACGGCAAATCCCGGCATCGCGGCCGAAAATCTTAACGTCGGCGGCAGTCTTGTAATTCCGCTCCCGTTTGATATTGTGCCCACAAACTTAAGATTTACTTCATCGCTCGTGTCGTTTTGCGTGCGCGGGATCGCGGCGCGATATCCGTTTGTCAAAACCGGGCAGCTCGGCAAGTCGGTCATGGGAAAGCCGCTGTGGTATCTCGCGCTCGGCAAGGGCGAAAAGCGCGTTTTTTATAACGCCGCTCACCATGCCAACGAGTGGATAACCATTCCCGTGCTGCTGAAATTTGCCGAGCAGCTTGCGCGCGCATATGCGGAAAACGGCAAAATTTTCGGCCGAAGCGCACGGGAGCTTTTCGGCACTGCGACCGTTTACATAGCGCCCTGCGTCGACCCGGACGGCGTTGACCTTGTGACGGGCGAGCTAACGGGCGGCGAGTACTACGATGCAGCGGTGCGCATCGCGCAAAGCTACCCCGACGTGCCGTTTCCCTCGGGCTGGAAGGCGAATATCCGCGGCGTAGACCTCAATTTGCAGTATCCGGCCGGATGGGAGCAGGCGAGGGAGAACAAATTTGCTCTCGGCGTTGTCAGTCCCGCCCCGGCCGATTACGTCGGCCCGTCGCCGCTGTCCGCGCCGGAAAGCCGCGCGATGTACGATTTTACGCTCGCGCTGTCGCCGAGCCTGACTCTTGCCTACCACACGCAGGGCGAGGTCATCTACTGGCGCTATCTCGACCTTGAGCCAACCGGCGCGCGCGATATCGCCGACACCTTTGCCGCCGTCTCGGGCTACGCCGTGGAAGATACGCCTTTTGCCTCGGGCTTTGCCGGGTACAAGGACTGGTTCATCAGCGATTTCGACCGCCCCGGCTACACGATCGAGGCCGGTCTCGGCCGCAACCCCCTGCCTTTGAGCCAATTCGACAAAATTTACGCCGACAATTTGGGCATTCTGACCCTTTCTATGGCGCTTTTTTAGAGGCGCATTGAGACTGCACCTATACTGTGATTGCGCTTGTCCGGTGTCGAAGGTGCCGACAAAACCGGTTTTGCATCGCCCTACGGTAGTGCACCCTTGCCTTCCCCTCGAAGGGAAAGGCAGGGTGCAGTGTTCTATATTGGTGCAAAATTTTTGTCTGCACCCCTGTAGGGAACTTATCTTGCCTGTTCCGCTTGTTGAACTTTGGTCAGCACTAAAATCCATATCGTAGGGGCGGGCATTGCCCGCCCGTTTTTTGCGGTTTAGTCAGCAGGTGCGATACCGGGCTGCGCAAAATTTGCAGCGTACCCGCGGGATGAAAAACAATATGGTTTGTTCCGCGGTTTCGATACCGGGTTCACGCAATATACGTATCAATAGGTGCGCTAAAGCGCCTCTAAAAAGTAAACATTCTCTTAAATTCCTTGATTGATGAGGGCTCTTGGGCTATAATTACAACGTTGTGTCTGTTTCGACAGGCGCGGCTCAGGCAAAAACTCAGAAGGGAAAAACAAAAGAAGAATGAAAAAACGTATACTTAGCATGCTGCTGGTGTTCGCGCTGGTGCTGACAATGCTGCCGGCAATGGCGATAAGCGCGCTGGCCGAAACGATAAACGACGACAACGTTTTCCTCATGCAGAGCGGAAGCGGCAAGTGCACGCTCACCTCGGCGGTCATGATGCTGCGCCGCCGCGCGATCATCGACGGAAACGCGCAGTGGGAGACGATAACGGAATCTACCCTGGGCTCGGTCGCATGGATAGGCGGAACGGGCATGAGATACAACTATTCGCTCATGGGCATGGACGTCAGCGTCAAAAGCTACTCCGGCATGAGCGCCGCGGAAAAAAGAGCCGCGCTGCTCGCGCTGCTGGACAAGCATCCCGAGGGCATTGAGATATATGACGGCGGCATCCCACACGCCGTGCTGCTGACAGATTACGACGCGGCGACGGACACATTTTACTGCGCAGATCCCGGCACGGCGGCAAAGCGCATAAAGCTTTCTCAAAGCCACAACGCGAGCATCCGCGGCTCGCAGGAGAACGTCATAGCGAATATCTCACAGATATGGTACATAACAAATAAGTCCGGCGGCGGCCCCGGCCTGCTGACGGTGAAGCTTGACCCGAACGGCGGAGCCTGCGCCGAATCAAACGCCTATGTCTCGGCCGACGGCACGGTAAGCTCCCTGCCGACGCCGGCACGCGAGGGCTATGCCTTCCTCGGCTGGTTCACGGAAAAGTCCGGCGGCAGCAAGATCACAAGCTCTTATAAATTCACGAAGGATGCAACGATATACGCACAGTGGAAGGCGCTTCCCTGCGTGACGCTCGACCCCTGCGGCGGCGAGTGCGATACTCTGCACGTCTACGCCTCGATAGACGGCAAGCTCGGCACGCTGCCGACGCCGACGCGCGAGGGCTATCACTTCCTCGGCTGGTTTGATGCTCCCGAGGGCGGCAGTAAGGTTACGGCCGCAACGCCCATAGTCAGGGATATGACCCTGTATGCGCAGTGGAAGGATACGACCATCCGCGGTGAATGCGGCGACAGCCTCAGCTGGAGCCTTAACGAGGACACGGGCGTTCTGCGCATAAGCGGCAGCGGCGAAATGAGCGATTACCGCTCGGCGGACGGCCTTAAGGCTCCGTGGCACGACTATGCCGCGACGATAAAGTCGGTCATAATCGGCTCGGGCGTAAAAACCGTCGGCAGCTACGCCTTTGCAAACCTCAGAAACCTCAAGTCGGTTGAGATAAACGCCGAGCTCAAGCGCCTCGGCAGCGGCGCGTTTTACGGCTGCACCGCGCTGAGCGATATTGAAGGCATCGAGGGCGTGAAGGTCATCGGAAGCGAGTGCTTCCGCGGATGCTCCGCTCTGTCGGCCATCGGCATCCCCAACGGCTGCACGAGCGTCGGCGGCTACGCCTTTGCGGGCACGGCGATAAAAAGCGTTTCCGTTCCCTCAAGCGTTGTGAGCCTCGGCGAGGGCGCTTTTGCGTCCTGCAAAAAGCTCAGCTACGCGGAGCTTCCCTCCGGCATCTCGAAGGTGTCCGCCTCGCTGTTTTCCGGCTGCACCGCGCTTGAGGCCTTCTTCGTAAAGGACGACGGCAGCTACGGCGGCACGGGTCTTACGGTCGAGTCAAACGCATTTTCCGGCTGCTCGGCGCTGCGCGAGCTCGTTATCTACACCCGCGCAGACAGTCTGCGCATAGCCAAAAACGCATTTTCCGGCTGCAAGGGGCTCAAATCGGTGTCGCTCGACTGCCGCAGCCTGGCTCTGGAGGATAACGCCTTCCCGTCGGGCGCGAAGATCGACTACATAAATATCTCCGGCGACTTCGGCTCGGTCGCGGCG
>ERZ808240.3565-NODE-3565-length-14952-cov-3.105457_pt1 | contig 14952 bp, 14 predicted proteins | sample MGYA00521084_ERZ808240 | MGnify/ENA primary metagenome ERZ808240 (study PRJEB31516, sample SAMN03275571) | gut metagenome | biome: mammalia-associated habitat; material: feces | host: Papio cynocephalus | place: Kenya | collected 2012-08-06 ... | reverse complement strand
CTTTCACTTTATGTTTCATTGTCTTTGCCTCCTTTAAATACCGATTTATAAGAACACAACCTGACACACATTTTGCAGTAGATATGTTTCCATATAAAACAACCGAACTGTTTCAGCCTTTATTTATCTTTCCTTGACAGCAAGCAAACTGTTTCTATATGAACGGTGCTCGGGAAGAGATCAACACATGCGATTTTCTCGACTTTATATCCGCGTCCCTGGATCATCTCCAGGTCTCTTGCCAGACTGGTCGGTTTACATGCAATGTATACAAGTCTGTCTACTCCGAAATTCAAAATCTTCATCAAAGCTTTCGGATTCACGCCGTCGCGCGGTGGATCCAGCATGATAAGATCCGGTACTTCGCCAAGTTCATCGATGACTTTCAACACATCTCCTGCCCAGAATGTGCAGTTGTTCAGTCCGTTCAGTTCTGCATTGACCTTCGCTGCTTCAACTGCTTCTTCTACAATCTCCACACCGACTACTTTCTTGGCGACCGGTGCCAGTATCTGGGCAATGGTCCCGGTTCCGCTGTAAAGATCGAAAACTACTTTCTCATTTGTATCACCGATATACTCTCTTGCTTTTTCGTAGAGCACTTCCGCTCCCAGTGAATTTGTCTGGAAGAAGGAAAATGGTGTGATTTTGAATTTCAGTCCAAGTAATTCCTCGTAGAAATAATCTTGTCCAAACAAGACTTCTGTTCCTTCGTCTTTCACTACATCCGCAAGGCTGTCATTCTTTGTGTGGAGAATTCCGACAATCTTTCCGGTAAGATTAAGTGCCTGAAGTGCTGCCACCCATTTATCCAGGAATTCCTGTGGTTTTCCTCCGAATCCTTCCTCTGATGCTGTTATGATATCAATCAGAATCTCTTCTGTCTTGACTGCTTTTCTTACAAGCAGATGGCGGAAATATCCTTCATGTCTCATGCGATGATAATATGGCAGTCCGGATTCACTCGCGCATTCCAACGTACAAGTCAGTATCTTTCTGTAATCTTCATCTACAATCTGACAGTCACATACATTTACAATATCATGAAAGCTTCCACGCTTATGCATACCAAGTGCCAGCGGTCCGTCTTTATACTCATCGCCAAAGGAAAATTCCATCTTATTGCGATACTCGCTTTTTACCGGGCTTTCCAGAACGCCCTCCCAGATATAATCCCCGTCAACGGCCTCGTCCATCATTGCTTTGACCTGGGATTCCTTTAACTTCACCTGTTCCTCATATGGAAGATTCTGGTACGTGCAGCCACCGCACTGTCCAAAATGCGGACAGGCAGGTTCTATCTCCTGTGGTGCTTTTTCAAGCACCTCCAGAAGTCGTCCTTCTGCTTTTCCTTTTTTCACTTTATTTACCGAAAAACGTACCTTCTGGCCCGGCACACCATTTTTCACAATGACACGTCTGTCTTCCTCCGGTACATTTACAATTCCTTTATTCGGGAACTCTACAGATTCGATGACTCCTTCGTATACCTGTCCCTTCTTCATAGCGTTCTCGCCCTCCTGTTATTTCTTATAATGTGCTCTCCACACTTTTCCATCCTGTTCCAGTTTAATATGAGAAATGCTCTTTACATATTTTTTAAACTGGGAATATCCATAATCATTCAATTTAAAATCTTTATATTTATCGTACACACGGTTTCCGATTGCCGCAAGATCCAAGCCGCCTTCTCCGGCGCCTTTTACTAATTCGCGCACATACTGATCCACATCTTCTTTTTTCGCACGGTTTTCTTTTAATGTTACAGATGCCACATGACCTTTTTTCACAAGCTGAATTCTGTCAAATTCCTCAAAAAACTTTGAAAGGCTGCTGTATCCATAACTTCGCACATCAAAATCCGGATAAAGGCTGACCAGTCTGCTTCCGACTTCTCCAAGACCGGTCTGCTTGTTATTGTCCTGATTCTCCATGATCATCTTGATTACTGCATCTTCAATCTTCTCACGCCCCAGTACTTCATGAGATTCTTCTCCGCCTTCTTCCAGCCCTTTTTCTGACAGAAGGTTTTCCAGAATTGTAAATTTATCGCATGCCTTTCGAAATGGTTCCGGTGTCTTATTCTCTCCCATTCCAATGACCATCTTTCCACTCTCTCTTAAGCGGCTCACCAGTCTTGTAAAATCACTGTCACTGGACACAATGCAGAATCCATCCACATCATTTGCATAAAGAATATCCATCGCATCTATAATCATCGCGGAATCTGTGGAATTCTTTCCCTGGGTATATGAAAACTGCTGTATCGGTGTGATTGAATTTTTCAACAGTTCGTCCTTCCAGCTGGAATGCTGTGTATTTGTCCAGTCCCCATAGATTCTTTTGTATGTGATATTTCCATATTTTGACAGCTCTGTTAAGATTGGTTTAATATACTTTGCAGATACGTTATCTGCATCAATCAACAGCGCAAAATACTGTCCGTCCATAATTCACCTCGTCCTGTAAAAAAGCAGGCATCAAAGCCTGCTTTTCTATCACTTGTTCTCTTTTTCTAAACCTATACCTCATCCTCGTCATTGAAGAAGTCATCATCAAAATCATCGTCGAAATCATCTTCAAAGTCTTCCAGATAATCCGGGGCAAAGAAACAATATACTGCATACGCGATTGCTGCAACTGCTGCTACGGCACCGATGATTGCCAGTATCCAGAGAACTGTCTTGGAAGCTTTCTCTTCTTCCTTCTTGTTAATCAGATCGTTCAGCTTTGTTGTTGCAATAAGCTCATCAATTTTACTCATATTCCTCGTCCTTTCTCTTGCCATATGCAAGCCTCATTATTGTATATTATTATAACACCTGTCTTACAATATTACTACACATTTATTCCATAAAAATGTGTTTTTAGATTTTCTGAAGTTTTGCAAAAGCCGCGAACATCTTCTTCGTTCCAGGTCCGTCAAAGTTGACTGTCACTTCATAATCACGTCCGCCTTCTACAATTGAAAGTACCGTTCCTTCTCCGAATTTGATGTGGCGCACCCGGTCACCGACACCGTATTCCAGCTTTCCACCTGCTGGCTTACCAAAAGATTTTCCCTGCTGGACTGCCGCAAATGCCTTTGTCTTGAACGCCTGTCTTGCCATCTGGTAATCCGTCTTTCTTACCGGTTCTTCATGGTCTGCATGGTCGGTCAGGTTCTTTCCATTTCCAGAAAATTTGTTTCCTGTAGAGATCAATTCCATCGGTACTTCTTTTAAGAAACGTGACATTTTATTATACTGTGTCTCCCCCCGGACCATACGTCTTCTGGCACAGGTCATCGTCAGTTCACGCTGGGCTCTTGTAATACCTACATAACAGAGTCTACGCTCCTCCTCCAGTTCGTCCGGATCATCGGCTGTCACTGTCATATAGCTCGGGAACAATCCGTCCTCCATTCCAGCAAGATAAACTCTTGGGAACTCCAGTCCCTTGGCACTATGAAGCGTCATCAGAACAACATAATCACTGTTTTCATCCAGATTGTCGATATCTGCTACCAGTGCTACCTCCTCAAGGAATCCACTTAATGTCGCCGGCTCGTCATGCTCATCGCACACTTCTTCATAAGCAACTACCTTATTCAGGAGCTCGTCAATATTCTCAATTCTTACCTGGGCTTCGATTTCACTCTCCGCCTGAAGGCTTTCTATATATCCGGTCTCGTCAATAATCTCCTGCATCAGCTCATGGAGGCTTAAATCCTTTGCGTCCATTTTAAAATGCTCAATCAAGGCTACAAATGATTCCAGTCTGGAAACACCTCGCCCAATATCCGGGATCAGATCTGCTCCCTGCAGACATTCATAAAATCCTTTTTCATGCATGGCTGCATATTCCTGTACACGGTTAATACTGGTAAGTCCGATTCCACGCTTTGGCACATTGATAATTCTCCGGACTGCAAGATCATCCTGCCCGTTATCCACCGTCTTCAAATATGCAAGAATGTCTTTGATCTCACGTCTTGCATAGAAATTGATGCCGCCAATAATTTTATACGGAATATTCGCTGTTACGAATTTCTCCTCGAACATACGGGACTGGGCATTCGTACGATATAAAATTGCATTGTCCTGATAATCGCACTCGCCCTTTTCTACGTGTTCTTTTATATCGGATACTATGTATTCTGCCTCATCATAAGCCGTATCGAACTGACGAAATGCAATTTTATCTCCTTCTTCGTTATCCGTCCAAAGAGTCTTATCTTTTCTTCCATGGTTGTGACTGATCACCGCATTTGCCGCATTCAGAATATTCGCCGTAGAGCGGTAATTCTGCTCCAGCTTGATAACTGTCGCATTGGTAAATACTTTCTCAAAATCCAGAATATTCCGGATATCTGCTCCACGGAACTTATAAATGGACTGGTCATCATCGCCTACTACACAAAGGTTCTGATATTTTGAAGCCAGAAGTCTGACCAACTCAAACTGGACACCGTTCGTGTCCTGGTACTCATCTACCATAATATAGCGGAACCGTTCCTGGTAATACTCCAGTACATCTTTCTGTGTCTGAAATAACTGTACCGTCTTAAGGAGCAGATCATCAAAATCAAGAGCATTGTTGGCGCGAAGCTGTTTCTCATATTCTTCATACACATCTGCAATCTTCTTCTGATGAAAATCTCCTCCTGCCTGAAGCCGGAACTCTTCCGGGGTCATCATCTCATTTTTCGCATGAGAAATGGTTCCGATCAGCATACGTTCTTTGTACACTTTTGTATCGATTTGTAACAATTTACACACGTCACGCATCAGTGTCTTCTGGTCATCGGTATCGTAAATAGTAAAGTTCGTGTCATAACCAAGCAGCGCAATGTGACGTCTCAGTATCCGCACACACATGGAGTGGAACGTACTTACCCAGATACTTTCGGAGCCAAATCCTACCAGATCATCTACACGCTCCCTCATCTCTGATGCCGCTTTATTGGTAAACGTAATCGCCAGGATATTCCATGGATTAATTCCTTTTTCCTCAATCAGATAAGCAATCCTGTGGGTCAGCACTCTTGTCTTGCCGGAACCCGCACCTGCTAAAATAAGAAGCGGCCCTTCGGTATGAAAGACTGCTTCTTTTTGTTTCTCATTTAATGTATCATATATACTCAAATTTTCCGTTTCCTTTCTATCTTCCACCTGTCATCTTTTCGTGTTCTCTTAAAATCTCATCATGAAGTGCCACAGATGTCCAGTTCTGATTCATCTCAGTCAGAACCGCCTTCAGCGGGACCTGTACTTTCTCTTTCCGCATACGCATAAGTGCCTGATCCAGCATCCGTTCATTTTCCGGACACATCACAAGCATCTCTTCTTCAAAGAATGTGCCGGCAGCTTTCCCATCCGTTCTGCCTTCTGCCACCTCACCGACCGGAAGCAGATATTCCTCTTTTTCCACATGCCGCACTTTATATCCAAGAAATCCAAAGATCATTCCGATCTTCCGTCCTTTATTTGTTCCCTTTAAATTATAACAAAGTACTGTTGCCCGCAATCAACATGCCTCCTCAATCTGACTTTTGCGAATCTATGCCGGTTATCCGGCATTTCGCACCCTCGCATTTAGAATTATACCAAAGAAAAAAAGGAAGCGCAATGACCTAGGAATCGGTTTCTACAATACGGTATCCGACACCTACTTCTGTAAAGATAAATTGTGGCTGTCCCGGATTTTTTTCAATCTTTCTGCGGATATTCGCCATATTTACCCGGAGGATACGGTTATCCCCTTTCATATTCGGCCCCCAGATTTCTTTCATCATGTAATCATAAGTCAGAACTTTTCCTGCATATTTTCCAAGAAGGCTGAGAAGCCGGAACTCATTCTGTGTCAGTCCCGCATCCTGATTATCCACATAGACCCGGTGTTTATCATAATCTATCACCAGTTTCCCATTTAAAAATGTGATTTTCTGCTTCTCTCCTGAATTCTTACTTGTCCCACGGAAATGTCTGATCGCAGCCCGAATTCTTGCCAGAAGCTCGGAGGTTCCAAATGGCTTTGTAATATAATCGTCCGCACCCATATCCAACGCCTCCACCTTATCTTTTTCATGATCTCTGGCCGAAACTACAATGATTGGCATATTTGACCAGGCCCGGACTTCTTTTAAGATCTTCATTCCATCCATATCTGGAAGTCCAAGATCTAAAATGACCACATCCGGACATCTCGAAGTAATCAAACTGTATGCTTCTTTTCCTGTCTCAGCTGCAATCACATCGTAATCATTTGCCTCCAGAATTGTCTGCATGAACGTTCGAATATTTTTATCATCTTCTACTATTAATACACGGTCTTTAATCTCCATTCTGTTCTTCCTCCTCAAGTGGCAATGTAAATGAAATCTTTGCTCCCCCATCTGCCTTATTCTCTGCCCAGACTTTTCCTCTGTGCGCATCTATAATACTTTTGCATACAGACAGTCCGATTCCCATACTCCGTTTATTATCATATGTCTCACCTTCCCGATGATTGATCTGACCGGTAAATAATATCGGCAGAATTTTGCCATCGATTCCTTTTCCATTATCTTCAATCGAAAATACAGCCTCTTTCTCAGTCGTGGATACTATAACCTTCACCTGTGTCGTTGTTCCTCCGTGTATGACTGCATTTTCCATAATATTGACAATGACCTGCTGAATCAGAATTGCGTCCATAGGAACAATAACAACTTCTTCCGGAATATCCACCTCGACCTTAATATCCGGAAATCGCTTGGAGAACTTTACAACTGCGCTGCTGACAATCTCTTCTGCCAGTTCTTCCTGGGTCGTAAGCCTTGTTCCCTCATCATTCATCCGGGTAATGGATAACAGATTCTCTACCATGCGCACCATCCACTGCGCTTCTTCTTTAATATTCAGAAGCAGTTCTTCCTTCTGTTCCTCCGTCAGAACATCTTTATTATCTATAATTCCGGCTGCCGCACCCTCGATGGAAGTAAGAGGTGTCCGGATATCGTGAGACACTGCACGGAGTAAATTGGCTCTCATTCTCTCTTTTTCCGCCTTTAACCGGACCTGCTCCTGCATCTTAATCTGGGTCGTCAGTGCACTCACAGAGATAGATACTGTCAGCATAACCATAAATGTAAGAGGATAGCCGGTCACTGTAAAATCCACCTGAAAATATGGATAAGTAAATATATAATTGACCCCGACGACTGCCACCATCGATGCCAGCACGCCATAAAAATATCCTTCCGTCAGCCTGGATACACACAGCACAGCCAGCACATAGATCAGTGGCACATGCGTATCTGTCGGTACAAGAGGACGTAAGATAAAGCATATGACTGTCGCCACCACCAGCATTGCAACTGTAATACATATATTTTTTAAAATCTTCATACAAAACACCTCTCTAGGTGTCCTTATTATAGCATATTCGCATGTTAAGATTATGCTAAAATAACTTTTCAATTTGGCCTTGTCATCTAGTTTTTATTACTATATAATAACTGTATTGAGGTGACGATTATGAAAATTAATATGAATGAACTGCTGGACAGCATGTTAGAAGGCATTTCCAATATGGATTACGTGCGTTCCGGCGATATCCCGAATATTGAATTATATATGGATCAGGTGACCAGTTTTATGGACGAGCAGTTAAGCTCCAGTAAACGGTACGATGACGATAAGATTCTGACAAAGACAATGATTAACAATTACGCGAAGAATAATCTTCTTCCTCCACCTGTGAAGAAGAAGTATTCCAAAGAACACGTCATTATCATGATCTTTATTTATTATTTTAAGACAATTCTGTCCATCAAGGACATTGAAACAATTCTCAGCCCGATTACTGAGAAGTATTTTGATACAGACCAGCCCATTGATATTGCTTCCATTTATGAAGAGGTCTGCAATACAGCTAAGAACCAGATCCAAGATTTAAAAAATGAAGTGAAAGATGCTTACGAAGCTTCTCAGAATACATTCAAAGATATAGAAGGATTATCTTCGGAAGACCGTGATTATTTACAGTTATTCTCTCTGATCTCATCTTTGAGTTTCGATGTATATGCAAAGAAAGCGTTGATTGAACGTATCATTGATGAACTTCCGGAACCTGTCCACACGAAAAAAAAGTAGCCACATCGGCTACTTTTCTTTTCGTACAAATACACTCTCCGGTCTTCCTCTGGAAGTGGTTCTCTTTTTGTATGCCACCTCCAGTACACCTTCACTCTCAAGTGTGGACAGGAAACGGTTCGCGCTTCTTTTTGTTACGCCCAGTCTGAACGCAAGTTCCTGAGCAGTAATCTCCTTTTCCGCAGATGCATCCAGCGCAGACATGACCTTGCTGACTGTAATTGGAGACAATTTCGATTTAATATCCCGGTAAGACTGATTGTCTACCATAAATGTCTCAGTCGCTTCTACTCCCAATGGCCCAATCAGCTCTTCTTTTTCAGTCATCACATAGCTGGTGTTCTTTTTCAGTTCTGCTTCATGGCATGCATTCAGTGCATTCAGTCTTGCCTGAGCGATTCCTGCTCCAAATCCATATCCGATACAGAAATTCCAGCCTGCTTTCTGTTTTTTCAGTTCTGCGAACAAACCATCTCTGGACAGATTATCTGTCATCTTTAAGACATCTTTTTTCGTCGCGATAATCTCCATACCATAATGATACCGGTGCAGTGAAAATTCTGTGATACCATTTCCAAATAACTCCATCATCATATTTTCCAGACGGACATAATTAGAATCCAGTTCCCGTAAATAACTTGCGGAATGCTCCTGCCCGAGCAGTCGTACGACAATCACACATGGCTGGCGCTCTTCCAACTCTTTTTTTTCGATATCACTTAATAAGCGGTCGCAAACTTCCCGCACATATTTTTTACTTGGATATGGGAAGTATACTTTTACTCCTGCTTTCAACAATCGTGGCATTAAACTGGAAAATCGCGTAATGGATAAATCAGATTTTCCACTTTTCCACAGATTTAAATGCTTTTCGTATTGTTCTTCCTCCAGCTTCTGCATCTTCTCCAAAGTAAATTCCTGATTTGACAAATTCACAATATCCGGAATGGTCTCACGCCCTTCTACAAATGCAGTTAAATTACCTCCAAATAATTCCAGAATATCTGCGCAGACTCTGGAAAAATCAAGTTTTCGATTTTCATTCAATAACTTTAAAAGCAATTGATATAATGCAGTGTCGTCTGTGTTAAAACAGCCAATCGGTCGTTTTTCCTGCGGATAATAAAGTCTTATCATATGTGCAGGAAAACTACCACTTGTAAGAATTCCATCATATTCCGCTCCGATTTGTTCATACACATCTTTAATATCTGAAAAAGTTCCATATGTAAATGTATGATATAGAATCCCCAAATTCAATTCATCCAACATATCTTCTATAAAGTGCTTCAAAAAATCGGTCGTTATGATTGCTATGCTTTTCCCCACTTTTCGTCCTCCTTTGTTCCATTTTGAACATATGATACCATAAATTCCCTTTTCTTTCTAATAATCCTTCTTTTTTCTTCAATTTTTGTCTATTTCTTATTACTTTTTACCAATTACAAACTTGCTTATTTGTGCATTATGCTAGATTCGATTTTGTGCAATACATATATTTTATCTATAATTATTGACATGTATTTAACAGTTATCTATAATAAAGACATGTCTTTATATATTCTTTAAATACAAAGGAGGAATTTATATGAACAAATTTTTAGAGAGAGCCAAAGAACTGGAAAGCCAGATGCAAAATGATCGTCATTATTTGCATCAGCATGCAGAGGCCGGCGAAGATTTACCTAACACGACAAAATACGTTATGAATCGTCTTCGCGAAATCGGGCTTGAGCCGACAGAAATCTGTCCTTCCGGTGTAACTGCACTTATCAAAGGTGCAAAACCAGGAAAAGTATTCCTGCTCCGCGCAGATATGGATGCTCTTCCAATGCCGGAAAATAACGATCTGCCTTTCAAGACACAGACAAATGCAGCGCATAACTGTGGTCATGATCTCCATACTTCTATGCTTCTTGGAGCTGCACAGTTATTATATGAACATCGCGATGAGCTTTGTGGAACTGTAAAACTGATGTTCCAGCCTGCAGAAGAAGTATTCACTGGTTCTAAGAAATTAATCAGTGCAGGAATCCTGGAGAATCCAAAAGTTGATGCAGCAATGGGAATGCATGTAATGTTGGATAAAAAAGGACCTCTTTTAAATTATGCAACTGGTTATATGACCTCTTCCTGTGACGGATTCAAGCTTACAATCCATGGCACAGGCTGTCATGGAGCAATGCCGGACACCGGAATTGACCCAATCAATGTAGGTATGCATATTTACAGTGCATTTCAGAATTTGATTGCAAGAGAATGTCCTTCTTCTGATAAGGTCGTTCTTACATTTGGTTCTTTCAATGCAGGTTCAACTGCAAACATTATTCCTGCAGAAGCAGTATTAATGGGAACACTTAGAACTTACAATAAAGAACTTCGTGAAAAACTTGTAAGAAGAATGCATGAAATCTGTGAATATGAAGGAAAAGCTTTCGGAGCTTCTATCGATTATGAAGTTCTTTCCGATGTGCCTTCTACTTATTCAGATCCAGAACTTACAAAAGAACTGGCCGGTTATGCAGCCGAGACACTTCCTGGCATTATCGGAAGAACAAATTACCTGGTAACTCCTTCTGATGATTTTGCTTTCATCTCAGAGCACGTTCCAACTGCATACTTTATGATGGAAGCAAAAGTAGACGGATGTAATGTACAGCATCATAATCCTGGTGTACTGTTCGATGAATCCGTACTTCCGTACGGAGCTGCCGTACATGCAACATGCGCATTTAACTGGTTAAACAAACAAGGAGAATAACGAACATGGAAAAGAAAAAAATACACTATGGCTGGTACATTGTAATTGGATGTCTTCTCATCACATGTACTATGGTACCGCCAATTATGGCACTCAGTAACAAATTTCTCATTCAGGTAACAGAAGACCTTGGCATTTCAAGAAGTGGATTTACACTTGCAAATACAATTCTCCAGGGACTGGGAATTTTTCTTTCCCCTATGATTTCCTCCAGACTTGCAAAAGGAGATATGCGTAAAATCCAGTGCATCAGTATTATCGGATTCGCAATTTCCTATGCTTCTTACTCACTGGCACAGAATGCAATTCACCTGTATATCTCCTCTGTATTCATTGGAGTATTCTGGTTAAATTCTGCACTGATTCCGGTTAGTATGATGATCACAAACTGGTTCGAGAAAAAACGTGGTCTTGCAATGAGTATCGCAATGGCCGGTATCGGAGTTGGTGGTACAATCTTCAGCCCGATTATTACTATGCTTCTTGACAACTACGGATGGAGACATACTTATCAGATCATGGCACTGATCGTTCTGGTAATCGCTCTTCCGTCTGCATTCTTTATTCTCCGCAAACGTCCGGAAGACATGGGGCTTACCCCTTACGGACACGATGAAGCAAGCGATGAAAAAGCTGCCGTAAAAGCTTCTGAGAAAAAAGAGGCTGATATTTCACTTGAAGTACAGCAGTGCTGGCCTAAATTCTTCTTCTGGTTAATGTTAATCGGAATGCTTTGTAATGGTCTGATCAACTCTGGTGCTCTTGGACAGTTCCCACCAGCAATTGAAGAGATGCACGGACCTGCAATTCAGGCTGCTATCATTTCCATTTACTCTATGGTAGGTATCTTCGGAAAGATCGTTCTTGGCTGGTTAAATGACCGTTTCGGTGTTGTAATCAGTACCGTTTGTGGTTGTGTAGCATTTGCCGCTTCCTTTATCTTCATGTTGATGGGAAGCAATGTAACTATGCTTTACATCATGGCTATCCTCTTCGGACTTGGCGATGCTATCGGAACTGTAACACCACCACTTGTAACTGCAGCTGTATTTGGAGCAAAAAAATATGGACAGGCTTATGGTATTGCAAACAGCTTTTCTCAGGTCGGCCTGACATGCGGTTCTCTTATGGTCGCTGCAATCTATGATGGAACAGGTTCTTATACAAGTGCATGGATCATCTTATTCGTATTAACTATTGTTACTTTAGTTGGATGGGTTGGTTCTTACTTCCTTTCCAGAAAATATGCAGAGAAATAATCGATACAATCGCGGATCCGCTTGCGGATCACCAATATACCTCACTTATTATATGGACAACAGGGCACATTTCTTCCGGAATGTGCCCTGTTGCATTTCTATACTTTTCTCTGTAATGATTCTCTGTTTTTCTCACAAAAAAAGAACCGTCTCCGTTTATTTCCGAGACAGTCCTCTGCAGCCTGATTCATGTTTTATTTTTTAGTTTCTTCCTCTTCATCCGTTCCCATGCCGATTCTCTCAAATACCATATCATATCCATCATTACCATAATTCAAAGAACGGTTCACTCGACTGATGGTTGCGGTAGAAGCTCCGGTCTTATCCGCAATCTCCAGATAAGTCTTATGCTCTCTGAGCATCTTCGCAACTTCAAATCGCTGAGATAATGATAACAGCTCATTGATGGTACAGATGTCCTCAAAAAATGTATAACACTCTTCTTTATTCTCCAGACTTAAGATGGCGCTAAAAAGATAGTCGACCGCCTCCGTTCTGATCTTCTTACTCATATATATTGACACTCCTTTGTTTTCACATTTTATCACTGTTACATTTTAACACAGTGAATTTGTAAAGTCTATACATTTCAATTGGAAAGCTTTAAAAGTTCCCATGTTACACGAATATTCATTTGTTCTTTGCATTATTTTATTTGTTCCATTATAATTATGATATGTCAGAGGTTTTCCCTCATAGCAATAACAACAATCATAAAAATGGAGATTATAAATGTTACGAGATATTGATTTAAATGAAATTTCAGATGGCCGGTTATATACTGCCAATGATATGGTAAAAGCTGATTGTATGGGCTGCCAGGGTTGTTCTTCCTGTTGTCAGGGCATGGGCGATTCTATTGTTTTAGACCCTTATGATATGTATCGGTTATGCAGTGGGCTCAAAGTCACACCTGCGGCTCTCCTGGCCTCCTCCCTGGAGCTTGGTGTCGTCGACGGACTAATCCTGCCTCACCTTAAAATGGCCGGAGATACAGAGGCCTGCGCCTATTTAAACGAGGAAGGCCGTTGCAGCATCCACTCTTTTCGACCGGGATTCTGCCGGCTTTTTCCACTGGGACGCTACTATGAAAATGACTCTTTTCAATATTTTCTGCAGACCCACGAATGTCCCAAACCCGGCAAAGCGAAAATCAAGGTCCGTAAGTGGATCGACGAACCCGACTTTGCAAAGCATGAAAAATTTGTATCTGACTGGCACTATTATCTGAAACCACTCCAGAACTTTGCCATGACTTCTGAAGAAAGCGAAAAAATAAAAGCCCTCAGTATCCAGATACTTCAGACTTTTTATCTTCTTCCTTATGAGGAAAATGTTGATTTTTATGAGCAATTCTATCAAAGACTGTCACAGTCATAGATGTCATAAAGACGGATATATGCCTTTCACTTTGCATCACTTAGTTTGCATCACTTAGTTTGTATCATCCTTTATTTTACCGTCCTTTACATTTGGCTCAATAAAGTTCGCATATGCGTAATCCCACAACTTCCGGGAGCCTTCTGCCGTGTGCGCGTTTCGTTCCAGCACCTGGCTTAACCGCACACCTTTGGCAATCCAGTCTTTTCCATTTGTATAATCATTCAACATGGCCGGCTGGATGTTATCCATTACATGAGCAAATTTCGATTCCGGCGTCTTAGCCTCCTCGAATTCATCCCACAGAGCGCGAAGTTTCTTACCCTGATCCTCTGGCAGGATTCCATAAATCCGGTCTGCTGCCTTTAATTCCCGCGCTCTCTGGGTCTTTTTTCCTTCTTCGTCATACGCATAAGTATCTCCGGCATCAATTTCCACAAGATCATGAATAAGAAGCATACTGATGACCCGCAGGACATCAATTTCTTCGTTCGCATACTCACTGAGCAACAATGTCATAATCGACATATGCCATGCATGTTCCGCGTCGTTTTCACGACGTTTGGCATCCGATAAGAATGTCTGTCTTGTGATAAATTTTTCTTTATCAATCTCACGGATAAAATCAAACTGCCTGTCTATTCTGCTTTTTTCCTGCTTCTCTTCCATATTTCCATGCTCCGTATCATTGATTCTACTTTTTTTCTTTTCCTGTCTTTCCACACTCTTCCAGCTCTTTCTCCACATTTTCACTGGTTGTTTTTTCCGGGCCACGGTCCTCAATCGGCTCAAATTCTGTGTGATGTCCTACGTATTTGTATGCCGGACGGATAATCTTATTAGCATTTGTCAGCTCCTCCAGACGGTGCGCACTCCAGCCAGGCATTCTGGCAATTGCAAAGATAGGTGTAAAGAGTTCACGTGGAATTCCAAGCATAGAATACACAAATCCACTGTAAAAGTCTACATTTGCACAGACATTTTTCTGAAGATTTCTCTGTTCCTTGATCATCTGTCCTGCAAGACCTTCTACCATCTCATAGAGCGCAAATTCTTTCATCAGTCCTTTTTCTTCTGCAAGTGCTTTTGCAAATTTCTTCAAAATTACTTCTCTTGGATCTGACAAAGTATAAACTGCATGTCCCATACCATAAATCAATCCTGAGTGGTCAAATGCTTCTTTATTCAGAATCTTATGCAAATAAGCTCCCACTTCTTCTTCGCTTTCCCAGTCTTTCACATGCGCTTTTATATCATCGAACATGTTCTGAACTTTCAGGTTCGCGCCACCATGTCTAGGTCCTTTCAGTGAGCCGATAGAAGCTGCTACAGAGGAATAAGTATCTGTTCCAGAGGAGGTTACTACATGCGTCGTAAATGTGGAGTTATTACCACCACCATGCTCTGCGTGAAGTACAAGTGCAATATCCAGTAT
>ERZ808240.3564-NODE-3564-length-14952-cov-3.580721_pt1 | contig 14952 bp, 16 predicted proteins | sample MGYA00521084_ERZ808240 | MGnify/ENA primary metagenome ERZ808240 (study PRJEB31516, sample SAMN03275571) | gut metagenome | biome: mammalia-associated habitat; material: feces | host: Papio cynocephalus | place: Kenya | collected 2012-08-06 ... | reverse complement strand
TAGTCGTCAATTCGCAAGGGACTTCTAAATTTTGATGGTGTAGAAGATGCGACTGTTTATATCAACCGCCCGAAAGATGATGGCACGATTTATGCGGACAAGCAGGATACTTCGGTGAGCGTATCATTTAAAATGGCGGGCAACAAAACGATGGATGCTGATACCGCAGATGCGATTGCTTATTATCTTGCCAATGCAGTAGGAAGCACCAAACCGGATCATATTGTCCTCACCGATACAAAAGGAAATCTTTTGTTTAATGGACAGCAGGATGCCGGACTTGGCGGAACAATCAGCAGTACCGAAGATTACCGGGATAAACTTAAAAATAACTTCGCTAAATATGTGCGTGACCTTTTAACAAAAGCAGGTTATGACGATGTTGAAGTTTCCAAGAATAATATTGTGTTCGACATGAACAAATTAACGGAACTGGTTACTACATATACGACAAATGAGGGACAGGATCAGGGCTTGTATGGCAGTTCCTACGAGTATAAATCAACGGGAGCGTCATCTTCCGGCGGCGTGCCGGGAACCGATTCGAATGGTGATGTTACGGACACGATGATTACCGATAATGGAGATAGTTCATCGGAAACGATATTAAATAAATATGACTATCTGCCGAATAAAACCGTTCAGAATATTGAACATGAAATTGGTGCGGTAAAGAAGGATGAGTCCTCTATTGCGATTGTACTGACACATTACCGTGTGGTAAAAGAAGAGACCTTAGAGTCGCAGGGGGCTCTTGACAATATGACATTTGATGAGTATGTGGATGCAAACAGCAATGTGACGGAACAGCAGGTACCGACTGATTTGCCACAGCTTGTAGCAGCTGCCACCGGTATTGCTGAAAATAATATTCAGATTCGTGTAGTAGAAAAACCGGTATTTGAGGCGAAAGAAGCAAGTTCATTTGGAGATAATGTAACAAATTATCTGATGGTGATTCTTACTGTTTTGATTGCGGGATTATTAATCTTTGTAATTATTAAAGGTACTTCACCGGTCGAAGTTACCGAGATGGAGCCGGAACTTTCTGTGGAAGATTTGCTTGCGACAACGCAGGATAATGCGCAGACGTTGGAAGAAATCGAGCTGGAAGACAAATCCGATACCCGCATCATGATAGAAAAATTTGTAGACGAAAATCCGGAAGCGGTAGCTTTACTTTTGCGTAACTGGATTAATGAAGATTGGGGGGCAATGTAATGGCAGGAAGTTCAGCATCATCCTATAGTGAAATGGATGGGATTCAAAAGGCGGCAATTCTCCTCATTACGTTAGGACCGGAGAAGGCGGCTGTAGTATTTAAACATTTAAAAGAAGATGAGATTGAGCAGCTCACATTGGAGATTGCTAATACCAGAAGTGTTACACCGGCTCAGAAAGAGCAGGTTTTGAATGAGTTCTATGAAGTATGTCTTGCCCAGCAGTATATTGCCGAGGGTGGTATTGGATATGCAAAAGACTTGTTGCAGAAAGCTCTTGGTGAGAGCAAAGCACAGGAAGTTCTTGGTAAACTGACGGCATCGCTACAGGTTCGTCCGTTTGAGTTTATTCGTAAGACGGAGGCTTCCCAGATTTTGAACTTTATTCAGGACGAGCATCCGCAGACGATTGCGTTGATTTTATCGTATTTGTCACCACAGCAGGCAGCTGGTATTATCAGTTCTCTTACACCGGATAAGCAGACAGACGTGGCGAAACGTATTGCGATGATGGATCGTACCTCACCGGATGTTATCAAAGAAGTAGAAAATATATTAGAGCAGAAACTGGCATCGCTTGTCAGTCAGGATTACACGATTGTCGGTGGTGTGGATTCGGTGGTTGAAGTGTTGAATACGGTAGACCGTGGTACTGAGAAACACATTATGGAAAACTTGGAAATCGAGGAACCGGAACTTGCCGACGAAATCCGCAAGAAGATGTTTGTATTCGAAGATATTCTTATGCTGGACGATCGCTCGATTCAGCGTGTGCTTAGAGAAGTTGAGAACAGCGAACTTGCTGTTGCACTTAAGAATGCAAACGAAGAAGTACAGAATGTAATCTTTAACAACATGTCCACAAGACTTGCTGATATGATTAAAGAAGATATGGAATACATGGGACCGGTTCGATTGAAAGATGTCGAAGAGGCTCAGCAGAAGATTGTAAATATTATTCGCAAGCTGGAGGATTCTGCTGAAATTGTAATTTCCCGTGGTGGAGGTGACGAGATCATTGTCTAATCTCATCAAATATCCCTATGTGAATATGCAGGGGAAAGAAGCAAAAGTGATTCGCTATGAATCGGAGGAAGAAAAGTTTCAGCCGTTTGATGCGAAAAAGAAAGTGGTAATGAAGACCTTTGAGGAGGTTGCCAAAGAAGAAAAAGAGAGAGCACAGGAAAAGACCGGTGACGAATCTTTTCAGGAAGGACTTCCGGTAACTAATTACGATGAGGTAATTGAAGAGAAAATACAGAAAGCAGAAGAAGAGGCAGCGGCAGCGATTGCTGGGGCTAGACAACAGGCAGATGAGATTGTCGAACAGGCAAATAACCGGAAAAATCAGATTTTGGAAGAAGGCAGACAGGAAGGGATTACCAGAGGGTATGAGGAAGGTCTTTTGCAGGCGCAGGAGGAGATTCAGGCGCAGAAAGATGAACTTTCCAGTCAGCAGTTAAAAAAAGAGCAGGAATATCAGCAGATGTTAGCAGAAACCGAAGGACATTATGTTGATGTTTTATGCAATCTGATTCGTAAATTGTCCGGTGTGATTTTAACAGACAGAAAAGATGTTATTTTACATTTGATTCGCAGTGGGATTGCGGATATGGAACCGGCAAAACGCTATATTATCCGTGTGGCATCGGATGACCTTTTGTATGTGGAAGGGGAAAAGGATGCTTTGATGGAAAAGGCGGGAATTACCGGTACAATAGAGGTACAGGAAGAAAAAAGCCTTTCCGAAGGAGATTGTATCATAGAGACAGATAATCAGATGATTGACTGCGGTTTTCGGACGCAGCTTGATAATCTGGTTCGTACACTACGCATGCTAGTGTAAATATGTACTCACGCAAAGAAGGTAGAATTATGCCACTCATTAATTTTGAAAAATATAATGTGCTCATGGATAAAAGTTACACCAGCCAATTAGGAAAAGTTACTAAAGTGGTTGGTCTTACGATTGAGTCCATCGGGCCAAGTGCAAAATTGAATGATCTATGTTTGATTCGCTCAAACAACCGAACAGAACCCGTAAAAGCGGAAGTGGTGGGCTTTCGTGATGACAGGGTTCTTTTGATGCCATATGATGATGTTGAAGGTGTCGGACTTGGAAGCTGGGTAGAAAATACCGGAGCGCCTTTACAGGTTGCGGTTGGCGAGGAACTTCTTGGCTGCACGTTAAATGGTGTCGGAGAACCGATGACAGAACTTGAGTTATCCGAAAATTGTCCAAGGTATTCGGTAGAAGCAACGCCGCCGGATCCGCTTACCAGAGAGATGATAGCAGATGCCCTGCCGCTTGGCGTAAAAGCGGTGGACGGCTTGATTACCGTTGGAAAGGGGCAGAGAATTGGTATTTTTGCCGGCAGTGGTGTCGGAAAAAGTACACTGATGGGTATGTTTGCGAGAAATACAAAAGCGGATATTAATGTGATTGCGCTGATTGGAGAGCGTGGACGTGAGGTTCGTGAATTTATTGAACGGGATTTGGGCGAAGAAGGAATGAAGCGTTCGGTTGTGGTTGTAGCAACTTCAGATAAGCCGGCTTTGATTCGAAATAAGGCGGCGAAGACGGCGACAGCGGTTGCGGAATATTTTCGTGATCAGGGGAAAGATGTTTTGCTTATGATGGATAACATGACCCGTTTTTCTATGGCACAGAGAGAAATTGGACTGGCTTCCGGAGAACCGCCGGTTTCGCGTGGGTATCCGCCGAGTGTATATGCGGAAATGCCGAAATTGTTAGAGCGTGCCGGAAATTCAGATAAAGGGTCCATTACCGGATTGTATGCGGTTTTGGTTGATGGTGATGATTTTAATGAGCCGATTGCCGATACGGCACGAGGTATTTTGGATGGACATATTGTTTTGTCACGTTCCATGGCACAGAGAAATCATTATCCGGCAATTGATGTGTTAGCGAGTATATCCCGTGTTATGAGTGCTGTGGCATCCAAAGAGCATAAGGAATTAGCCGGAAAGATGAAAAATATATTGGCAGTTTATCGGGATGCAGAAGATTTGATTAACATCGGTGCTTACCGTCCCGGCTCGAATAAGGAAATTGACTTCGCAATAGAAAAAATTGATGCTGTCAATGAATTTCTTCGTCAGGGAACCGATGAAAAATTTTTGTATGATGACATTATTCAGATGATGCGGGATATTTTTGAAGAGGATTCCGTAGAGGAAGGATAGAAGGTGAACGATGGCACGATTTATTTTTTCTATGCAAAATATTTTGAACATGAAAGAAAAACTTGAAGATCAGGCAAAAAATAATTTCGCGCAGGCGAACCGTTCTCTTCAGGAGGCATTGTTTCAGCAAAAACAGTGTGAAAACAGACTGGAAGTAGGAAAGCAGGCGTTGAAAGAAGCGATGCTTGAAAATCTGAAAGTCGGGCAGATAAGGAGAAAGGAAGATGACGTTGAGATTCTCCGAATGTATTTACGACAGCAGATGCTTGTTGTAAAGCAGAAAGAAAAACAAGTTGAGGTGGCAAGAGAACATCTCAACGAAGCGATGAAGGAAAGAAAGACCTTTGAAAAGTTAAAAGAAAAGGCTTTTGAGAAATTTGTAGCGGAAGAAAATCAAAAAGAGCAAAAAGAAGTAGATGAGCTTGTGAGTTACCGCTATGGTGTAGAGAAATTCGAGTGAAAGGAGATTTGTTATGGCAAAAAAGGACAAGAATAAGGAGAATAAGATTTCGACGGATGAAAGTACAGGAAGTAAAATTGTTACGGTGCTGATTGTACTTGTCATTGTTGTGATATGGCTTGCTATCTTTGGTGTACTGATTAAGTTGGATGTGGGAAATTTCGGAAGCGAAGTGTTGTATCCGGTTTTGAAAGATGTTCCTATTGTGAATATGATTTTGCCAGAATCGGCTCAAAACCAAAATGATGCATCAACAAACAAAGAATATGATAATCTGACGGAGGCAAATGCGAGAATTAACGAGCTCGAGAGTCAGCTCGCGGCAAATAAAAATGCCGGCAGTGCAAACCAGAGTGAAGTGTCCGATCTGCAGGCGGAAATTAACCGCTTAAAGAAGTTTGAACAGGAACAGAGTGCGTTTGCAAAACGTGTGCAGGAGTTTGATAAAAACGTTGTTTATAATGATAAGGCACCGGACACGGAAGAATATAAAAAATACTATGAAGAAATAGAGCCGGATAATGCGGAAAAAATTTACAAAGAAGTCTGTAAAGATTACGAGTATTCGCAGGCAATCAAGGATCAGGCGGATGCATACGGCAAAATGGAACCTGCCAGTGCGGCGGCAATTTTGTCCGAGATGACCAATGATTTAACTCTGGTTGCGAAGATACTTGACAGTATGCAGACCTCGAAAAGTGCTTTGATTTTGCAGAACATGACACCGACGACGGCAGCTCAGGTGACGACAAAGATGACGGCAATGAAAAAGAAATAAAAACTAAAGAAAAGATGGGTAAATGCCGATATAAAATTCGTAGTAGATTTTTAAGAAGAAAGGAGGAAAATGAAATGACGATGCAGGGAATTTCAAATATTCTGCCAAAGGTGGAAAACGCAGTTGCTGAGAAAAGCGAAAAGGCAAAAGACGCCTTGTTTGAAGCTGTAATGAGCAGTCAGGGAAGTAAGCAGCAGGCAAAAAAATCCATGGATGATTTTACACCGGATAACAAAGTGGACGATGGCATGGCGAGAAAAGAGTTAGCGGCAAACCGTTATCAGAAATCTAAGGCCATCAGTACAAAATCCGATACGGCGGCTTCAAATGATACGCAGGATTCGCTGACGGTAAACCAGATGACGGATGACGAACCGGATATCGAAGAAGTTACCGTTGTTCTTGCTTCACAGGTAACGGTTTTACTACAGGATTTGTTTGGACTGACAAACGATGAGTTACAGGATATCTTAAATTCACTCGATTTACAGCCGGAATCACTCATCCTTTGTGACAGTGAGAATGGTATTATGGCAGTAAATGCGGATGCGCTTAAACAGCTGGTTCTCGGTGTGCATGGCGTAGAAGATGCGAGTGCATTTTTAACCAATGATGTGTTGAATACAGAACTTTCAGAAGTGACTGATGCACTTACTGATTTTGTGTGTGACACGCTCGGGGTAACAAAGGAAGAACTTGCTTCTCTTAAAGCAGAGGCGATGCCGGAGTTGTTAAAGCAGGCAGTGAGCACATTGCAGGCGGCAAACGAAACGGATATTACGGCTGCAGACGAAGATGCGTTAAACCAGACAGGAGCAGTAGAGAATACTGTGACTGCAGTAGTGGAAGATACACATTCTTCAAATTTGCAGAAAGATGCACAGCAGGATATGTCCATGGGGGACGACAGTGAGATTACACAGGGCGATGACTCTTTGGTTCCTACCCATACTACGATGGCGGAAACGTTTACAGAACGTCTTTCAGAAGCACTTGAAAAATCAAGTGGCATGAAGGGGCAGAATGTAACACAGACGATGAATCAGATTGTGGAGCAGGTTGTTCGACAGATTCGTATCCGTGTGATGCCGGAAACGACCAGTATGGAACTTCGCTTAAATCCGGCAAGTTTAGGTCGTGTCAATATCACGGTGGCAGCAAGCGCAGGAATTGCGACAGCGACGATGGTTGTAGAAGACCAGATGGCAAAAGAAGCACTTGAAAGTCAGATGATTCACTTAAAAGAAGCATTTAATGAACAAGGACTTAAAGTGGATGAGGTAGAAGTGACAGTCGCTGAATTTGGTCTGAAAAAGGACGGCGAAGGACAAGAGCAGACTGGTTCCAGACAGAGCGGAAACCGCAAATTTCGTCCGGATGAAAGTTTTTCGGATGAAGAAAAGAATGACGGTATGACGACAGCGTCTGAACGGCGTGACGTAAATAGTATGGTCGATTATACGGCTTAGAAAGGAAGTGAGAAGATGGCAGTAAGCAGTACAAGTGATTTAACGACAGCGTTGGAAGATTTAACATACGGTACAACCGAGCGTAAAGTCAATCAGAGAGGTTCAAGTGAACTTGGCAAAGAAGAGTTTTTAAAACTTTTAGTGACTCAGCTTCAGAATCAGGACCCATTAAATCCACAGGATGATACGGAGTTTATTTCCCAGCTGGCACAGTTCTCTTCACTTGAGCAGATGACCAATATGAGTACTACGATGTCTAATACAAGTGCCTACAGTTTAGTTGGCAAGGAAGTAATTGTACAGACAACCGATTCTGCGGGAACTTACAAAGAAGTGCGCGGAACCGTAGACTGTGTTGAAATGAAGAATGGAAAGGCTACATTAATCATTGATGGTAATTCGTATGACTTAGACGATTTGGTACAGGTAATGGATAGTTATTATGCCATTAAAGAGTATCTGCCAAGCGTTACGGCACAAACGAAGACATATGACCTTACAAATCCATCCCTTGTCGAAGTTTCCATTGATTTGGGAAGCAAAGGATATGAGGCGAGCAGTGTTGCCGTTGTATTAAATGGTCAGTACATTGATTCTAAATACCTAAGCTACAACGATGGTGTGGTAACAATTTCACCGGAAGCTTTCAGTGAATTGGAGCCGGGTGACTATTATTTAGGTTTTTATTTTGATGATCCGCTTACAACAACAGTCAAAGATAAGGTATGTATCAAAGTAGTACGAAGTGGTATTCCAAACGGAGATGAGGATTCTTCGGATGCGAATAAAGACACCGAAAAAGCCGAAGAAACAGAGAAGACAGAGGCTGAATAAGTGTGACAAGGAGGTCGGGTGCTATGAATGTAACGAATGGTTTTACATCCATGGAACAGATTCGTCACCGGATGCAGACAACAGATTCACAGAGACAGGTTACAAAACAGTCTGTGCAGACAAATGAGGCATCGTTTGATGAAGTCTTATTTTCCAAACATGCGTCAAAGCGGTTAGAAACCAGACAGATTGATATGTCGGCGGAACAGAAAGAAAGGCTGTTACAGGCAACCTGCAAGGCGAAAGAAAAAGGAATGAAAGAGTCCTTAGTCATGGTTGACAATCTTGCGTTTATTGTGAATGTGAAGAATAATCTGGTGATTACTGCGGTAAACGACACAAAAAATGCCGTATTTACCAATATCGATGGAGCGATAATTAACTAAAAACAAATATATGCTGGCCCTTAACAGGAAGCATACATGCTCTTGACTGACAGAGAGAGCATAACGATAGTAAAATTGGAGGGTGATTCATTATGATGAGATCATTGTATTCCGGTGTATCCGGATTGAAAGTGCATCAGACAAAGATGGACGTAATTGGTAATAACATTTCAAACGTAAATACGGTTGGTTTCCGTGGAAGTACGGTAAACTTTACCGATGTATTCTATCAGACAACACAGAATGCATCCGGTCCGAACGCAACAACCGGTACAGCCGGTACAAATGCGGTACAGATTGGTCTTGGTTCCAACGTAGCTGCAATCAGTGTGGACTTAAGTGGTACCGGAGCAACACAGCGTACCGACCGCGGAATGGACCTTATGATTAACGGCGATGCCTTTTTGATTGTAAGAAGCAATGGAAATACATACTTTACAAAATCCGGTGCATTGGATATTGATGCAAATGGTACTTTGTATTGTACGACAAACGGTGCCTCTGTTCTTGGATGGGGTGTCGATGAAAATGGTGAAATCCGTAAAGATACGGTATCTACTTTGAACCTGATGGGCGGCGAAAATGCTTATTCTGACCCGAATGCAACAACGAAAGTTTCCCTTTCCGGAAACGTAGACCAGAAGGATCCATTAGTTGCCTATAGTGCAGATGGAGCCGGTTATCCGATGGCGGTCAGCTTTTATGATAACTTAGGAAACTTGTGTACGGCAAAATTCAGTATTATCCAGACGAGTGCAGATTCACCGAATACCTACAGTGTCCGTCTTCATGATATTCTGGGTGCTGACGGTAAATCAATTCTGAAAAAGAAAGATGAAGCAACCGGTGACTATGTTACTACGGAGCAGGTTATTAACTTTAACGAGTTAGACCTTGGCGGTACCAATTACACGGTTGACCCAAGTAGTGGCGATATTACATTCCCTGCTGACACAGACTGGCCGGTGCTTACCTTTAATCCGGTGACCGGTGCATTTACCAGTGTAAGCAGTGCTGATGGTAATGTGCTGAACTTAAACTTAAGTGATGCCGGAAATTCGTATCCAACCAGTGGTGTGGATATTAACTTCTCGGATTTGACGATGTATGCGAGCAATAAAACCTGTAAAGTAAAACCAAACCGTGGTGACAGCAATAACAACGGGGATGGAGCCGGTAATGCGGCAGGAACTTTAAATGGTTTCTCGATTCAGACGGATGGTATGATTTACGGTGTATACAGTAACGGTGACAAAAAACTGTTAGGACAGATTGCCGTAGCAACATTTGCCAATCCATCCGGTTTGGAAGCGGTTGGAAACAGTATGTATGCAGCAACTTTGAACTCCGGTGATTTTGATGGAATTGGTGTGGATATTTCAGAAGTTGGTAAATTCTCTGTCGGAGCATTGGAGATGTCTGATGTTGATCTGGCAACCGAGTTTACGAATATGATTACAACACAGCGTGGTTTCCAGGCAAACTCCCGTGTTATTACTACATCTGATACAATGCTTGAGGAACTCATTAATCTGAAACGATAATGATTAGGCATATTGACCCATCCGCATAAGCTTTGCGGGTGGGGCAGTGTGCTTTTTGCAGGTAAGGAGGGTTTTATGATTGATGTGACAAGAATGAATGGTTCATTACTTACGATTAATAACCATTTGATTGAAATGGTAGAGGAAACACCGGACACGGTGATAACTTTAACAACGGGGAAAAAAATAATTGTAAAAGAAAGTAGACAAGAAGTGAAAAATCTAGTAAAATTGTACGAGAAAGAAATAACATGTAACAGTTAGGTGGTGGCATTTTGGATATAGCTACAATTATAGGGCTCGTAGGATGTGCGGGCGCCGTAGTATATGGTATTGTTTCCGGTGACTTAGGATTTTCTGCATTAGGAAACTTTTGGGATTACCCATCTTTTTTGATTGTTATTGTCGGATGTCTGATGTGTATGTTGACGATGTCCGGTAGTATTGGAGAACTTGTGAATTGCTTAAAGTCATTCCTTTTGACAATCAAAGTACAGGAATCCAGCGAAGGAGAGACGATACATAAAATTATTGATTTGGCAAACGTGGCTCGTAAAGAGGGACTTTTGCAGTTAGAGGAAGCAGCCGGTGACATAGACGATGATTTCCTGAAGAAGGGAATTATGTTGATTGTCGATGGTACGGACCAGGAATTGGTTTCAAGTATTTTGGAGACGGAACTTGATTGTATTGAGCAGAGACACAGTAAAATTTATAGTTTCTGGGACAATCTGGCAGCCATGGGTCCTGCATGGGGAATGATTGGTACCCTGATTGGTCTGATTAACATGTTGAAACTTTTGGATGACCCAAGTTTGATTGGACCGAATATGGCGGTTGCGCTTGTTACAACCTTATATGGTTCATTGATTGCTAACTGGATTAGTATCCCGATTGCGACAAAACTGCGTGCGAAGAACCAGAAAGAAATTATGATGAAGGAAGTTATCTGCGAAGGAATTCTTTCCATTCAGGCGGGTGAAAACCCTCGTGTGATTGAGGAAAAATTAAAATCCTTCCTTGCACCTAGTGAGAGAGAAGAAGTCCTTGGCGGTGATAATAAAGGTGGCGGACAAGGTGGTGACGCTTAATGGCCCGAAAGAAAAAGAAGGTAGAACAGGAAGGCATCAGCGCCGGATGGATTAATACCTTTGCCGACCTAATGAACCTTTTACTTTGTTTTTTCGTCCTTTTGTTTTCGATGTCGACTGTCGATGCGGATAAGTACGAACAGTTAGTAACATCCATGACGGAACGGATTAATATCTTTGATGGCGGCGGTGATGCTGTTGGAGAAGGTGCATTTGTTTCAAGTGGAACTGACCAGCTCGTTTCGATTTCGGAATATTTTAACGAATACGAAAATTCAGGAGAAGATAATCAGAAATCAGAAGAGCAGGTTGATAAGCAGGATGGTAACAAATCCGAGCAGGGAAACCAGTCAACCGGAGAAAAACCGCTAGATGACAAAGCAAAAGCGGAAGAAGAATTTTTGAAAAAACAGCAGCAGGAACAAAAGGAAAAGGCAGAGAAACTATATAATGAACTGACACAGGATGCGGGACATCAGAATGTGGAAGACCAGATTAATATTAATATGGATAAAAAGTATCAGTTTGTTCAGATTTCATTAAATGGTGCGTTGCTTTTTGAATCCGGTGATATTGAAATCAAGAAAAATATGATGCCTTTGATGAGCAAAGTCGGAGATATATTAAAAAGATATGCGGATCATAGGATTAAGATTGAAGGACATACGGATAATGTTCCGATTTCCGGTAAATACAAGAATAACATGATGCTTTCGACAGCTCGTGCCAACACAGTGTTTGAATATCTGGTGAATAAAAAGCATATGAAACCAAAAGAGACGGAAATTGAAATTTCCGGTATGGGCGAGTATGAGCCGGTGGCATCTAACAGAACAAGAAAAGGACGCGCCCAAAACAGACGTGTTGAGATTAAGATTTATACAAGTAAGTAAATGGAGGGATTTCTCATGAAGAAAAATATATTGACCATTATTATTATGGCGGTATCAATTGTGAGTCTTGTGTTGAACATCGTGCTCGTGTTTTCGGTGGTGCCGGCCTCGAATAAGACAGCTGCTCTGGTTGATAAAGTGGCGTCTGTGATTGACTTAAATATCGATGATCCGAATTCGGAAGAGCAGGATTATACGATTGATGATTTGGTGGCTTATACAAAAACTTATGATTCGGCAGTAAATATTAACCTGAAAAAGGATGCCGGCGATGACAGCAATCATTATGCGCAGCTTGCCGGATTTACGATTTCCTTTAACAGTAAAGCCGATGATTATAAAAAGGTGAGCGAATCGATTCAGACTAATGATATTTACGTAGATGATATCGTGAAAGAGACACTTGGCAGTTATACGGCAACAACATTAGACTTGGTAAAGGTACGCTCTGAAATTGTAAAGAAGATTCAGGCAAAATATAATACAAAGGCTGTTGTTGAGATTTCCCTAAAAGACCCATTAATTGCTTAATTGTTAGAAACGAAAAAAAGACTTTAGTTTATGAGGTAAATATGATATAATAAATAACAGTGTGAGAAAAGAGGTGAGAACGAATGGGTGACGTTTTGTCGCAGAATGAGATAGACAATTTGTTATCGGCACTTAATAGTGGTGAATTTGACCCGAATGAGGCGAGTGAGACTGATGATCGACAGATTAAGGATTATGATTTTGCGAGACCATCCAAGTTCTCGAAAGAGCATTTGCGAACACTTGAATTTATTTTTGAGCATTATGCAAGACTCCTTTCCACAAATTTGCCGGTATATCTTCGGAAGAATGTGCAGGTTGAAGTAATGCATTCTGAAGCAGTTACCTATCAGGAGTTTTCCAATTCTCTGTCAAATCCGGTTATCCTTGGTGTTGTAAATTTTGCACCGCTTGATGGTAACATCATTATGGAAATGTCGACAGAACTTGGTTTTGCTATTGTCGACCGAATGCTCGGCGGTGGAGGAAAACCGCTAGAGAAAAATCGTGAGTTTACAGAAATTGAATTGACGATTATTGAACGTGTTATGGTGGTATGTACGAACCTTTTGGTGGAGCCGTGGCAGACTGTTCAGGTACTGGAACCGGTGCTTGAGAGGATTGAAACGAATTCACAATTTGCTCAGTTTGTTACACCAAATGAGATGACATCAATTGTTACGATGAGTATCAAGATTGGTGAGGTAGAAGGCTTGATGAATGTATGTATTCCATATGCGGTGTTGGAGCCGGTAATTGATAAGGTAAATACAAAATACTGGTATTCTACTTCTGTGGCAACCGGAGACGGTACATATAGAGATTATCTGGAAGAATCGTTACAGAGAGCTCAGATTCCAGTTCGTGCGATTATGGGACGAAGTGCGATATCGGTGAATGACTTCATTCATTTGCAGCCGGGGGATATTATAAAAGTAAACACGAGGCTGGAAGATGAATTGGATATCTATGTTGGCAACATAAAGAAATTTTCTGCAATCCCGGGAGCTTATGAAGATTCCTATGCAGTAAAAATAAAATCAATTTACAGAGAGGAGTAGTGCAATGGACGGAATGTTATCGCAGGAAGAGATTAATGCGTTATTAGGTAATGTGGATGCGGATAGCACTTCAGAAGAAGCAGCACCGGATACCGTACAGACATCAAGCGATATTTCGGATACCGAGAAGCTGACTCCGGAAGAATCGGATGCGTTAGGTGAAATTTCAAATATAAGTATGGGAACGGCGGCAACGACGTTATCGATTTTGGTTAATAACCGGGTTGATATTACAACTCCTACTGTTTCCTATACAACACTAGAGGAATTATCTGCACAGAGCGAGGCTCCGGTTGTTTTTATTTATATATCTTATAAGACAGGCTTACAAGGTAAAAATTTATTAATACTGAAAGAAAGAGATGTAAAGGTAATTACCGACCTTATGATGGGCGGCGATGGAACCAACGTCGATGATACCGAATTAAATGACTTGCATTTGAGCGCTATTTGCGAAGCAATGAATCAGATGATGGGTTCGGCAGCTACGTCGATGTCATCCATGATTAATGAGATGGTGGATATTAGTCCACCGACTGCTACGAGAGTTGATTTTGGAGAGGGATTGGATAAGGCTAGCCTTGGCGATTTGTCTGGACAGTTATTTGCACAGGTTTCTTTCCGAATGGAAATTGGTGATTTGGTTGACAGTGAGATTATGCAGTTGTATCCAATCGAATTTGCCAGATTGATTTATCAGCAGTTTGTTGGTAAAACAGGTGGTGATTCGGCTGAAAACACTCCTGCAAGCCAAGCAGTTGCTGCAGAACCGGCACCGCAGCCACAGGCACAACCGGCAGCACCGGCACCACAGCCGCAGGCACCACCACAAAATTTTGCAAATCCACAACAACAACCTATGGCAGGAATACAGCAGCCAATGTATGCTGTTCCGCCACAGGATATTAATATACAGCCGGCACAGTTCCAAAATTTTGCTCAGGCACCTCAGCTTGACGGAATTGCACCGGAAAATATTGATTTGATTATGGATGTTCCGTTGGAAGTTACCGTGGAACTTGGAAGAACCAGCAAATCGATAAAAGACATATTGGATTTTGCGCCGGGAACAATCATTGAACTGGATAAGTTGGCAGGGGAGCCAATTGATGTTCTTGTAAATGGAAAGTTTGTTGCCAAGGGCGAGGTTGTTGTAATTGAAGAAAGTTTCGGTATACGTGTGACCGAGATTATTAAAGAATAAAATGGAGGAAAGTTATAATGGCAAAGAGTGTATTAATTTGTGATGACGCAGCATTTATGAGAGTCATGATCAAAGATATTTTGACAAAGAATGGATATGATGTCGCAGGAGAAGCAGAAAATGGACTCAAAGCTGTCGAGAAATACAATGAAACAAAACCGGACCTTGTAATGATGGATATCACAATGCCGGAGATGGATGGTATTCAGGCTCTGAAAAAGATTAAAGAAGCAGATGCAAATGCTACGGTTATTATGTGTTCTGCTATGGGTCA
>ERZ808240.3563-NODE-3563-length-14957-cov-136.454436_pt1 | contig 14957 bp, 22 predicted proteins | sample MGYA00521084_ERZ808240 | MGnify/ENA primary metagenome ERZ808240 (study PRJEB31516, sample SAMN03275571) | gut metagenome | biome: mammalia-associated habitat; material: feces | host: Papio cynocephalus | place: Kenya | collected 2012-08-06 ... | reverse complement strand
ATGAAAGTGCAGAAGCTAAGAAGAAATAGATTTCATTATCAGAACAATTAGCAAATACTTTATCATAGAAATTAGGTACTGAAACTACTAATTTGGTTGGTAAATATTTATCTCTCAGAAGTGCTTGGAATAATTGTAGAAATGCACAAGAGAAGAATGCATTTATAAAGAATAATGCTAATTAGTTTAAGAACTTAGGATTAAAAGTTACTGATGTAAGGAGTGCTGAGAATGCATTTGTAAATAATACTGGTAATGTAATCGCTGCTTTAAATGCCAGAGCTAAGGCTGCTGCTTATGCTGCTGTACAGCAAGAGCTGTATGAAAGAGCTTTAAGAGAGTAGCTTAACATTAATCGTCAAAAAGATATATATACTTATAAAGGAAGAAGACAAACCGAACATAGAATTAAAGAAGAAACTGGTGTAACAGTCCACGATAAGGGAAGATATACAACTAATAAACTTAATAAAGAGCAGCAAGACGTAAATAGAAAATTCAAGGAAGCTGGTAAACTAGGTGCTTAGGTAGCAAAGTAGTGGAGAATTGCAGCTTCATATAGCAATAAATCTGGTGCTTTCGGTTCTTCTAGCAGTGGTGGCAGTGGAAGTAGTAAAGGTGGAAGTAGTAAAGGTGGAAGTAGTAAAGGTGATACTAATAATGATAATGATAAGACATATAAAGAGGATGCTACTACCTTGGAGGATATGTCTAATAATGTATCTATCTTAGAGGATAAATTAAAGACATTAAAGCCTAATAGTGAGGAATTTGAAAAGACTGCTGATATATTAAATATATGGAAAGATAGGGTTGAAGCTGTTTAGTAGTATTTAAAGAACTTAACTTTTGACGATTAGGCAGATACTACTGAAAAGATTAATAATAACATATCTATTTTATAGGATAACTTAAAGAATCTTAAAGTTAATTCTAGTGAATTTAAGGAAATAAGTGATGAACTTACTAAGTGGCAAGAAAAACTTGATGCAATTCAGTACAATGAAGCTGCCAATACTATCAACGATATTAATCAAAATATATCTATCTTAGATAACAGATTAAAGAATACTTAGGCTGATTCCTTAGATTTTGATGACCTTACAACTAAATTAGAGAATTGGAAGAATAAACTAGAAAAAATCCAGAAAATAAAGCCTTAGATTGGTAGTATTGAAGATTTACAATCTCAGATAAATGAATTATAGAAAGATTTAAATAAAGAGCCTTTATCCATAGATGTAAGGATTGAGAAAGTATAGCAGATAAAAGACTTATAGGATTAGATAAACTTTAAGAGTGACCCAGAAAAATATGTATAGGATAAAAAGAAAGATGAAGAAGACAGAAAGAAAGAAATAAAAGATAAATAGAAAGCATAGGTTGATTCTTTTAGCAGCTCTATGAAAGATATTGGGTCTTCACTTTCATCAGTAGGACTTGATGGGGCATCTGCTTTACTTAATACAATAAGTTCTATTACTGATAATGTTTACAAATTATTAGATGCAATAAATTAGGTTAGTCAAGCTGCTAATACTATTGCTGAGGCTAGTAGTAATACTGCTGCTATTACTTCTTCAAAGGCACTTGCATCTGCTAAAAATCAAGAAGCAGCAGCTTATACTACTGCTGCTACTGCTGTTACTACTTATGCTACCACAGTTGGTGCTGTTGCTGGTGTATCTACTGGAAATGTTGCTGCTACTGATGCTTATACTGCTGCAATTACTGCTAACACAACTTCTATGACTACTAATACTACTGCAACTTCTGCTAATACTGCTGCTAAGACTGGAAGTATAGGCGCAACCTTAGGGGCAACAGCCGCTAAGGGTGCAGAAAAGGCTGCTGAAAAGCCTTTCCCAGAAAATCTTATTGCCATAGCTACTGTGGTGTCTGCTGTAATAGGTATAGCAGCTTCTATATATTCATTAGTAGGTTCATTTGCCTAGGGTGGTGTAATATAGGGTGCTTCTACTCACGGTGATTAGTTACTAGCTAGGGTTAATGCTGGCGAAATGATATTGAATGGAAGCCAATAGGCGAAACTATTTAATACACTTGATGGTGGTGGAGCTATTGGTAATAATACTGGTGGTGGATAGGTTGAATTTAAAATTAGTGGTAGTACATTGAAAGGTGTGCTTAGAAATTACGATAATAAGACGTCGGTACTATGATATATAATGGTTATTTTAGAGACATTAAAAAAGATTCTCTATACACAGTAAAGATAACTACTCCAAAAGGTGATACTACTAAGGAAATAACCCTTAGTAATTCACCTTTTACTACTGAAATGGATAGTTCAAAAGATATTATATATTAGCCAGTTAAATATCAAACTGCTACAATAGAAGCTATTAGTGGTGATTATATGTTTGATATATTTTCTGGTAAAGCACAAGAAGTTAAGACAGAACTTTATAAAGGAGATGATGTAGTTTGGACTGGATATGTTAGACCAAACTTATATGATATGGGATTTGAAAAGAGTAGAGAAGTTATATAGATAGAATGTCAAGATGCTTTATCTACTTTACAATACTTTCCATACAAACAAACTGATAAGCAAATTAGAACTCTATTATATATTGTAAATAAAGTTCTAGAAAGATGTAATGCTTATAAGACATTCTATGTATCTGATAATACTTAGCTTACTTCCACTTCTGACAGTTGTATAATGAATGACTTATATTTGAGTGAAAGAAATTTCTTTGACGATAAAGATAAGGATGATACAGATGATGATGTAGCGTGGAAATGTGATGAAGTATTAGAAGAAATTTGTAGATACTTAGGATTAACTGCAATAGCTGATAAAGATTCAGTTTACTTTATTGACTATGATGCTATAAAGAAAGGAATTAATACTTATTGGAAATATAATGTTGGCGATATAACTACTGGAACTAAGGTAACTGTTGCAGCTAGTAAGAGAATTACTAAGGAAGATTATTCTGCTAATGGTGCTAAAATCTCTCTTGGTAATGTTTATAATAAAGTTACAATAGATGCAGATTTAAACGATTTTGATTCAGTAATTCCAGATTTTTTTAATACTGCATATAATATTACTGCTGATTCAGATGATACTTCTACTGATTCTCATATTAGATATACTGAGGTAATAAAATCCACATTAGGAGATAAAAATAATAATAATATGATTGTGTTAATACATAACCCTAATGCCAATATGTTTGCATATAAGCCTTTATTCGATGGTACTTCTGACACATTTAATGTAGTAGCTGTAAAATACTTTAATAATCCTAACTATAAATTCTTTAAATATAAAGGTACTACTGATGTTACTGATAGTATCAAACAGTTAAATTACACAGATACTGCAAGTATAAATGGAGCTACTATTGCCAAATTCTATGTAAAGAAACTGAATATTCCAAATAAACTTACATTTTATGAATAGTTAGATTTATTAAGTGGAGGTAAAGTAGATTTAGATACATGGATGGCTACTAATAATGTTACCAATATTAGTTTATCTGATTATATATTAATGACTAGTTCAGATGATGTATCTAATAATGACATTGCTAAATATCCATATTTTAAAACAACTGTAACAGATACAACTAGTTTGTTTGGCGGAAAGAATGCTTACTTAATTATAAGTGGTTAGTATTATTATCATAATAATAGTAGTGTCCCATATCCAATTCCAGATGGAGAATTTGATATTACTGGGGGTAGATATTCCATAGATGAGGGTTAGACTTATTTACTATGTAAATTACAATGGGGAAGTCTTTACTGGAATGGTAGCGATTGGGTCGATACTGATACGACTTTTAAACTACCTTATACGAAAGCTGATGCTAGTAAATCTGATAGGCGTGCTGATTAGACAATGTTTAAAAATACAGATTTCAGAAATACTGTAACGTGGAGAATAGGTACTAATGAGAAAGGCTATCTGATTAAAACTCCTAGTAATAAGGTAATTAGTGGTTTACCTATACTTACAGTTTATAGACCAATTTTTCCTAATTATCATTCTAATGAGAGTGGAAAAGATAAAGGTCAATATTATAAACATAGAGTAGTATTACTAAAAGATTTCAGTATTAAAGGAATTATTGCTGACCCTACATATAGTAATAATAGTGAAACTGATACTTCTTATAGTCTTAATATTGATACTGATTATGTAAAAGAATTATCTAGTATTAAGTTTGAAATAAATACTTGGGATAATAAGAAGCCTAATTACAGTTGTGTAGCTTATAAAGATAGTGACGGAGATTTTAATTACTTAGATACAACTTACAATAAAGCATTAGCCTCAGAAGTAAAAGGAATTACTTTTACAGATTCTAACAATCAAGAATCCACTTCTGATGGTACTCTTAGATAGGAATGGTGGTTAGTATATAGAATCTATAAACAATATAATGAAAAGTATGTAAATCTAGATATGAGTTTAAGAAATAATAATGAGATATATGGATTATATACTGTTCACGATTTAGGAGACAGATAGTTTATAGTTGACCATATTAATAAAGACTATCGAAATTATAGTTAGGATATAACTTTGGTTGAAAAGAAATGAAGTTTGTAAAAGCAGATATAACTAGAAGTAGTACTAATTCCAGTACTACTTCTTCTAGTGGTTAGTATAGCAGTAGTTCAAGTGGTGGAGTTAGTTATAGTGGTAGTGCTACTCTAACTACTCATAATATATGGGGACAACCATTTGATGGTACTTAGGATGTTACTGGTGATATGACTAATGTCGATTCAATTACTGCTACTGGTAACATCAGTACAGATGGACAAATATTAATTAAATAGGTAGATAGTGAGGGTAATGTTGTAAATGGTAATGATTTAATAATCGGTGTTGACGGTAATAAAGCAACATTTACTGGTAAAACTTCTTACTCTTTTGGAGGTGATGTAACTGCTACATCTTTTACAGTAGATAAAAGTCTTTATGTTAATAGTAATGGAACTAATATGGGTGGTACAATTCTTATTGGTTCTACATTAAATGGTAATTAGGCAACTGATTCTATGAGTATTACAGTAGATTCTACTACTGCTTACTTTAAAAATAAATAGAAATATAAATTTGATACAGATATAAATTGTAAAGATTTAATTGCAGATACAAATATAAGTTGTAGTGGTACTGCTACATTACCTACAATTAAATCTGATAACATTACTAATACTGGTACTATCAAGACAAAGAATCTTGAAGTAACTGGTTCAGCACATTTCTTTGAGCTTATAATAGATAAAATCAAAGCTGCTGGTGGTGCAGTCTTATTTACACCAGCTGACGGATTTGATATTGACATAGTAGAAGCTGATGGGACTAGTGGATATAAGTTGTATTGGCAATGTTAGGATGGTAATGGTAAATAGAGGGATAATATGTGGAAAGTTAACGACTAGGCTTTATGTATGTCTTTCAATTAGGCCAAAGTCGGTACTAGCCATAGTGTTAATAATAAATATTATTGGGCATTAGTAACTGCTGTCTCCGATAGTACTCAGCCAGTATTAAAAGATGGAGAATATTATAATTGGATTACTATTTCATCTACTGATTGTGATGGTACTGTTAATCCAGAAAAAGGAGATAGCATTGTAATGTGTGGATATAGAGGAACTGATGATACTACTAGACAATCTGCTATTTATATTAGTGCTTATTCATCTTTGGATTCAGATTTGACAGCTCCTTTGTACGCTACTTACAGAGGAATAAATGACTTTAATCTTAGCTCTCATAGAAAGAGTTATTTCGATGCAAATAAAGCTAAGTTTGTTGGTGATTTCTCTACTGAAAGCGGAACTACATTTGACGATGTAATAAAGAAAGTAGATAGTGTATCTTCTTCACCCAAAATAAAGACAGTATAGCAATTCTATTATTTATCTGAAAAGAATACTGGAATAACTGTTGATAATATTACTGGAACTTGGTCTACTGATTATATTAAACCTACTGCTACTTTTAAGTATCTATGGTCTTTCACTAAATATACTTATGAAGACAATTCTACATTAAATTCTACTCCTACAATAGTTGCAGAATATCTAGAAGGAACTTCTGGTAAAGATGCTGAATATTATTATGTAGAATATATTAAGAAAAGACTGTCAGTATATGTAGATGATGATAATACGAATGGAATATTAAAATGTGCAATTCAAGCATATATTTATAAAGTGAAAGGAGATACTAGACAGTTACAGACTGATAAAGGTTTATCCTTAGATTTCTATAACAGTAAAGATACTCTCGTTGAATCCCATAATGCTGAAACATCTGATACTTATTTAAGAACATATATTAATGATAGTTTGTAGACTGACTATCTTAATAACTCTAATTAGATATTATATTGTTTGGCATAGACTTATGATTTAACTTAATATGGATGTAAAAGAATATATACCAGTTACTTTTGAAAGTGGCTCAGTCTTTAAAGTAGCTGCAAATGAAGCAACTTTAACTCTTACTAATAGTAAGAAATATACTGACGATAAAACAACTTCAATAGATAATAAGTACAGTCAACTTAAAGCTACTACTGATTCTATTAACAGTACTGTCAGTAAACAGACTACTATTATTAATAATCTATCTGATAGTATCAGTAAGACTTCTACTCCTAGAAGAAACTTAATTACTGGCTCATATGTTAGAAAAGTGTTTAAAATATATGGTTGGGGTGATGATGTAAAAACTGTAAATGTTGTAAAAGGAAAGACATATACATTTAGTGTTAATGGATATTGTACTTAGGAATTATTGGATAGTGGAAGACGATTAATGTGCTGTATATATGATACAAGTTGGTCGAAAGTAAATGTTCCTATAATTATTACTTCTACTACACCAGTCACAGAAAGTGTTACTTTTACTTCTAATTATACTGGTGAAGTATATATATAGGGTTATCCTTAGAAAGATAATATAACCTCAGATGAAGCACAAAATAATACAACTTTTGCCATAGTAAATTGGATATAGCTTGAAGAGGGTGAAACTGCAACACCTTGGACATTAGCAGAGGGAGAGCCAGATATAAATCCTAGTCTTATACCCACAGATTTAAATGATTTAAGTAAACCAGATTCAGTAAGTGTTACTACTGATGGATGTACTTTACCAGATGGTTCTACTTATGATTGTATTCATGTTGAAAATACTGGTGATACTATCTTTGATGCTTTAAATACCAGTAACCTTTTACTACAAAATTGTGTTAATTACACTCTATCTTTCTATGCAAAGGGAAGTGGATAGATAACTAGTTATTTATCTCCTAATGCTTGTTAGGGGTGGATAAAGCCAGATGGTACTTTGGGTAAAGATACTACCTCTGGACAATCATCTACTGATGGTGCATCTCCAATAACTCTTACAGATACATGGACTAAATATGTTATTACTTGGACTACTTTTCCATAGTCTGGTAATATTAAAAACTTATTAATAGCTAGATTAGCCTCTGGAACTGATGCTTATATAGCTTGTGTAAAATTAGAGAAAGGAGGTAGAGCCACTGCTTTTTAGAGATACTCAGATAAAGTTATCACTTCATCAATAAGTAATATTAAATAGACTAGTGATAGTATAGTATCTACTGTTACTTAGATTAAATCCACATAGAAAGGTAATAACGAATTTACTGGTGTAGCTGGAATAGGTTGGAAAGGTGGAACTTATAACAATGCTTATGGTTGGGAAATACCTTATAATGATTATGTGTATTTACCACCATTGACTGATGCAACTGGTGATTATATATTATCTTTCGGTAATTATAACAGTAATCTACAAATAGAAATATACAGTACTACTGAAAGCTATGAAATAAATAGATTGAATTATTACTGCAATTTTAATGGGGATACTGAGCTGCCAATAATCCTAATTGAGGAGGGTAATAACAATGATACTCTGGCTAATACATATTTAATAAGTTCACCTAATAAAGATTTATCCCAATTATAGAAAGATGATGTAGTAGTTGTGTAGAAATATCTCACTGCATCTAAGACTTATGTATATGAGAAATGTAAGGTAAGTACAATTACCTCAGATACTAGTAATACTTATACTCCTACTAATGCAGTTCATAAATGGCTTTATAAAGCAACATTTGCTTAGTATGAAACTGATGACGATAATTATAAACAGTATGCTTCTTATGCTAAACTGACTACTGTATTTAATGGTAATACTTCAAATGCTGTAACAGATGGAACTGCTATTGGTGCTCTTAATAAAGATTCTACAATAAAAGGAAATAATAATATTTGGGTAAGATTCAAAGAACCTAGTAGTAGTACTAGAACATTCTTAATTAGAATTAAAGCTACTTCTAATGATACTGATACTAAATATATTGGATATGTCTAGATAGAAGATGTTACTACAATGGGTACAGATATTAGACCTCATTCATTTAGTGGTGAAAGTGCAACTTTATCATCTTCAATTAGTCAGACTGCAACAGAAATTAGATAGTAGGTAGGTGATAGCTTTACTTCTTTAACTAATGGTAACTTTATTATAAACTCTAATACAAAGATTATAGGCAGTTTAAATGTAACTGGAACTGATAATGGTATTACTGTTAGTAATACTGATGGTAGTTAGATTACAAAGGTATAGCCAGTAAGCATAGGAACTTGGAGTAATGTAAAGAATGCTAGTACAATATCTAAACCATTGTATAAAACATCTTCTGTTAATTTATTGACAGATAGTTACGGTAAGGTGATTAGTGTATCTACATTAGATAATAACTTTACTATAACTGAATATTTTGATATTGGCACATTTGACAAAGGAGACAATATTTAGATGGATACTAATTATTCTTAGAGAATTTTGTCTAATGGTAATTCTAAATAGCAATTTAGTTGTCAATATGATTTATATAAAGTGGTAGATGGAAACGTGACATCTATAATGAGTTGGAGTAATGTTGCAACAAAGAATTACTTACTAACTGAAACAGCTTTGTTGAGAGTGAGAGTAACAACTACAATAAATACAAATACACTTGAAACATTTACCCCAAACAGCTATGTTGCATTAAATATTTAGGTAGGATTAAATGTAACTGTTCCAGATAAAGGGCAATTAATTACTACTGTTGGTTATGATGGTATTGCAGCCAGTTTCGGTAATGGTAACTATATGATGATTGGCAAAGATACAGCTGCATTTAAATATGGTGAATATAATATTGAAATAACTAAGGATGGTATAGTAGGGCTGAATGTAAATAAAGTATATAGAATGGAGCCTAATGCTTCTGGTATGTATTATGATAATACCTTAGGGTCGTGGTGTTATAACTGTGGAACTAACACTATATACAATACATTCTTAGGTTTGAATTAGAAAACTACAACTTATCTATATCTTCCATCTAATCCTTATGATGGACAAGAAATAACAGTTATAGATAAATGCTTTGGACATAATTTATATGTTGTTCCAAAAGGAGGTTATAATATATGTCTTGACGGTACTACTAGTTCTTCTTGGCATAGTGATAAATATGAACTACCTTAGAATACAATGTGGCATTTCATATTTAGTTATGATTGTTGGTACGCTGAATAATGAAACAGAGTTGGAAAGAGTTAGGCTTTAAGGATAAGTCACAGTATGTAACAGCTATGATTCTTATAGCTAGCGGTATTGTGATTGCATTCCTTAGCTTTCTATTGATTCATACTATTTCTAGTGGAGTACTTATCTATATAGCCTAGGCTTTTGTAGCTGGCGGTGCTATCTTTGGTGTAAGTATCTACTTTCGGAATCAGTTAATAGAAGCGCATAGTGAAACTATGTAGAATATATAGAGATATATAGATGATGTAATATAGCGACATAGAGAAGATAGTCATTAATAATACTGGCTGGTATCTTTTATAATAAAGGTATCAGCCTTTTATTATTAGTAAATATATTTCATATTACTTTATATAGATTAAAATAGAGAGAGATAAGTATTGTCTGCTTATAATTAGTAGTCAGTGAAGAGATAACTGTCAAATACTTTCATTACAATTAATATTGCTTTAACATTCTTTAAGTATATTCATATAAAGATTAGTTAGCTATTATTCTTTTAATAGATGCAAATGATTTATCTTTGCAGCGTATTAATGTAGGTGTGCCAGATACCATAATAAATCCTAAGGGCATAGGTAAATATATATGCAGTATTTAAACAGTAAAGACAATGAAGTAATTTATGATGATTTACTTACCTTATTCAAAGAGAGTAGAAAGCAACGTAATGATTTATTCGGTACTTATGTATCAATAGCTAAGGGTGATACACTTAGACTAGATGTTATAGCTGATAAGGTTAATGAGTTGGTAGCTGAATACAAACGGTATCTAGGTAATCTAGAAGTATTGAGTAATGAAGTAGCTACTGAAAAGAAAAGATTAGATGATGAGCAGTTTATCAAGACACTAAGTAATCTGTCAGAAGAGAAGAGGCGAGAAGCATTAGATATATTACAAGCGAGCAAGTAATGAGCAGATTGAGAGACTATTTCGTTTGAAGTAGTCTCTTTTTTGTTTTATATGGGTTTAAGGGGGAATGGGGGCAAATTTTAGGCGGAATGGGGCGGAAACCGCACCTCACCGACAAAATTTTGCACCTAGGATTTTAAAACCCCTAAAAGGCTGCTTCTGCTATATTTACAGTATAAAGTGTTAGCAGCCTTTAAAAATAGCACTTAGCTTTGTAACATTGATGCTTTAACTGTAATTAAGACATCAAAGTTACAGTAATTAAAAGATAATGCTTAACTTTGCACCATATATAATAATGTGTATGGAAAAGAAGATATTATGCATCGTTAGAGCAAGTACTGAGAGACAAGAAACGGAATCTCAGAAAAAAGAACTTGTAGATTACTGTATTACTAAGGGTTTTACAGTAGAAGATATGGCATTTATAGAAGTTGCTGGTGCTTCTGCTAGAAAACTTAATGCCAAATATATACAGATGTTGGAGGATATAAAAGCTACTATATTAACTAATCCTACTATTAAATCTGTGGCTTTATGGCATCTAAATAGATTAGGTAGAGTAGAAAGTAAGTTACATGAGATGAAAGAGTTTTTTGTAACTAATAAGATTCAAGTATATTGTAAGAATCCAGACTTTACTTTATTAGATGATAATGGTAATGAAAATGCTGCTGGTGGTATAGCATTCTCTGTTTATGCTTCTATGGTTAAATATGAGACTGATGAAATGTTTGCTAAAATGCATCGTGGTAGAGAACGTAATAAAGAGAATGGAATATTCTATGGAGGTAAAATCAAATTCGGATATACATTAGACAGTACTAAGCATTTCATTATTAATAATGAAGAAGCAGCTACTGTTAGATTGATGTATGAACTTTACTCTACTGGTAAATATAGCTTCTATACTTTGATAGATGAATTAAAAGCCAGAGGTATTACCAAGAATGGTAATAAGATAACTTATGAGATGATACAAAACTGCCTAGCAGATGAATCTTATTATAAGGGAGTAAATGGTAAATTACCTTTAATAAGTAAAGAATTGTTTGATAAATGTGCTGATATTAAAGCTAATTCTGTTGCAGTAAAGAGAACTAAGGAAAGTAAGAATGTAAACTTTGCAGTAGGTTTACTTAAATGCAGTTGCGGTAATAACTTTGTAGCTTGTGGAGACTTTTATAGATGCTATTCTAAGATAAATCAATATAGAAGAAAGATTGTATCTAAATGTAATGCACCTACTGTGAGAAGAGATATTGTAGATGATTTACTGTGGTTAGTAGCCAGATTATTACAACAGAAATTCTTAATGAATGTAGATACTAATAAAACTGATTCTTATAAAGATAAGATTAATGTCCTTACTATTAAAATATCCACTGCTATAAAAGAACTATCCAATATTAAAGATAGAGTAAGTAAATTAGGAGATGCTTATTATGTAAATGGAGATATGTCTGAATCTCAATATAAAAAGAGATTAGATTTACTTCATTCTAAACAGAACCAAACAGAATCTCTTATTAGTAATTATAAGAGAGAACAGTCTGATTTACAGAATGTGGTTAAACAATTAACCACTGCTGATAGATATGTTCAATCTCTAAGTATCTATGATTTAAATGTAGAAGAATTAGAAGATAGAAAGAAGATTAAAGAAATAATGTTTGATAACATTGATAATGTTACTGTAAAGAGAGTTTACAGAGGTACACATCAATGTGTAGAGATAACTATTAAATCTAAAAGTAAGTTGTCCTTTACATTCCTCTATGATTCTTGGCTGAATGGACACAGAAAGGATTTATGCAATGTATTTTATGCAGATTATCCTATTTATGAATATAGTGGAAATGTAATCAAACTAAGTAAGATTGTAAAGAATCTGCTTTATAAAGAAATAGGCTTACCAATTCTTTCTTATAAAGAATTAGGAGAAGCTGCTTCTAAACTAATATAGCTGACTTCCCAATTAAGAGAAATCAGCTATATATTAATATTTCTTATTTAATCGTACTCCAACCACTTATTTTTATATATATAATACCTTTATCTTTAATTAAATCTGCAAATTCTTTACTTATAGGATATATACAGTAAATTAGATTATATTTTTGAGGAGGATTTCCTTCATGGTAGTAAGAAGAAGCTGTAATACTATATCCAAAGGTATAAACATGAGTTGTAACGCTTGGTGGGTCATAATAAATAAAGCTACCTCCTTTTATCCTCTTCTCAAACCTTAAATCATAAGTACTGTAAGTACTATCATTTAAATAAATTTTAATGTCATTTTTTCTAGGGTCGTCTTTAAAACCAATCATATTTATAGCTAAATAGTAATTGTTATATTTATCTACATTTAGAGTTACTGTATTATACCATAAAGTATTTGCTATATATTTACCTATATGAAATACCGTATCTATCTTAACTGGATTCTTATAATCTTTCTTATAATCTTTCTTAGCTGATATTGAGCCAAATCCTATTATAAATAAAAGTAAGGTTATAATTAAGTTCTTCATATTAAAAAGTATTGTAAAATATTCTTGATAAGAGTTAGTCTATAATAAAGATTAATAGTATCTACTATCATATATACTGAAAATAAACCCAGTACAAAGTAAATCAAAGTATTATCTAAAACTGGTCTACCAGTGATTCTATTCTTCTACATCTTAAAGATAAATAGCATTATTGATAAAACTAATGAAGTAATCGCTATTGCAGTTATTAATAAGTTCATAGTTGTCAAAATTATTACTGTCTAATCCATTTATTATCTATCTTTTTATAATGTAATGCTTTATTCTTATCTACTTCTACAACGGCTTCATAATGATAATCTGTACCTACTACATTATAATTAGGCAATCTTTTCTAATAAGGCTTCAATTTACCACTTATAATCTATTTTGCTATATTCTTACAATTATATATAAATATATCATCTCCAATTATGTTTATAAATAAAGCATAAGTCTATCTGTCTTTAATAAGGGCTTTAATCTTGTGGAGGGTAATAATATGTGTCCTATACTTAATTGCTGATTTATCTCTATTCTTTATCTCTCCACTTGCGGTTATAACCTAACCGTTCTTAATTACTTTTAAATGTAAATCAATAGGATTAAATTTCTCCTTTGTATATTCTACCTACCAATTCTTCTAATCGGCTAATGTCTGGAAAATGTTTCTTCCCAGCTATTCTTCTTTCTAAGCGTTATAATTCTACATAATATTTTTTAGTTATAAAATCACTACTAAATTATCTCTAAACCATTCAATCTACCTTTATCTGTTGGAATCTTTACAGCCTTAGTAATAAAGCCATACCTATTAATATCTACTGCTTTGGCAACAGCTCTAATACCATATTTATTGTAAAGATTCTGTAATAATATCTTTAATTCTTTATTACTAATTCTTTTCTTAATAGTAAAGATGTTATGCAATTCAGTCACTATATTCATCATTCATTATTAAATTTAGCACCTACAAAGTGTTTTGGGCATAAATAATTAAAATCTACTGTTCCATTTGGATTCATATTACATTTCAATCTAACCAAGTCTTCATTCTGTAAAACTGTTCTATACTACTATCTATTCTAAGTACAACTTATTACTAAGAGACTTATTACTAAACTCATTATTAATGATACTATGTATTTCATAATTAAATTCAATTTAAATTAGATTTATATTATCTACTTTTTTTAGACATTACCTATCAAAGAAAAGGAGTTTTCACAAACTCCTAATCTTTAACTAAAAAATATTATGTCAACAATTAAGTATTTAGGCTTCTTTTCTTTACAATTCTAATATACTGAGTTTTTTGGGTGAACCAATAAAAAAATACAAATTTTTTTTAGCAGATTCCTAGAAATGATTTACTTAGTAAATCAGATTCATAGTATAACATTCCATTCTAATTTAGGTCTATCTACTTTCTTATCTCTAAGTGCTTTTACAAAGTAATCCAAAGAAACATTTTTAGGTAAACTAGGACATCTTTTAACTAATGCTTCTTTTAAAGAATCATCTTTATTTGGATATTTAGCCATTAAATAAGATATTGCTTTACTATCTCTCAGAGGTGGACAGACGTGTTTATATAAACAATATTGGTAAATAACTGCATATACATAATTACTAATTCCTTCATGCGTATTATCCATTTTTAAAGCTAATGGAAAATAAGTTGGATTTAATTGTAAACTGTTATCTATGTAATGCAGATAACCCTTATCTAATAAAGGTTTGAGTTTAGCTGCAAACTGTTTTGTATTTATACCAATAAGTTTAGCTAATTCAGTTCTATTACCAAATTTAATAAAGTTAGTACCCTTTTCACATACTAACTTTATCTTAATAAGAAT
>ERZ808240.3562-NODE-3562-length-14962-cov-2.999128_pt1 | contig 14962 bp, 19 predicted proteins | sample MGYA00521084_ERZ808240 | MGnify/ENA primary metagenome ERZ808240 (study PRJEB31516, sample SAMN03275571) | gut metagenome | biome: mammalia-associated habitat; material: feces | host: Papio cynocephalus | place: Kenya | collected 2012-08-06 ... | reverse complement strand
CAAAAAACCACACCTTTTTGGTGCGGTTGAAATTTCAATTTAGGAAACCAGTCATATAAGACTGGCTTTTGTTATCCTTCAATTTCTACATATTTTTTATTAGGCAATTCTTTCTTCTCTTCTTTTTTAGGAACTTCAATATTCAATGTACCATTTTTAAATGAAGCTTTAATATCTTCTGTAGTAATTTGATCACCTACATAAAAACTTCTTGAACATTCACCAAAATATCTTTCACGACGAACGAATTTGCCTTTTTCTTTTTCATCATTATTAGAACTCATTGTAGCATGAATAGTTAAATATCCATCATCTACAGCAACTTTTATATCTTCTTTATTGTATCCTGGTAAATCAACAATTATTGAATAACTATTATTATGTTCTTTGATATCTGTTTTCATTACCTTACTTTCTTCTACATTAAAGAATGGATCTTTAAACATATCTTCTAATAAATCAAAATCTTTTCTTCTAGGTATCATCATCATATACATTACTTCCTTTCTTATTTTTGTGTTGACACCAAATAGGTAGCACATCATATAACTTAATACCCTGTAAGGATTTCTTTATCCCTTACAATTATCATTCTACCACTTTATTTTAGCATTGTCAAGCGACGAGTGCTAAATTATGAAAATTTATAGTAAATAGATTCTACATCACTATCTAATTCTAATAACTTTTCATAGTTATTATACTTTGTATTTTTTAATATTTTATTCAATATTTCATCTTGATTTAACCATTTTTTAATGCAAACAATAAATTCATTACTGCTATTTAATTCACTATTATTTAATAAACTAAAATCATATTCGTTAACATTAATTATTAAGCTAGCTTTATATGTAGCAAATTCAGGTAATGAACTTAAATGAGTAAAATTATTATCAAATACATATACAAAATAATCTTCTTTATTTTCTTGAGCTAAATTCATTACTTTTTTATAATCTTTATATAAGTAAACAGGTGTTTCATTAAGTAATCCATTAATTACTAATACTACACTAACGATTAATGGAATAACACTAGATGTAGTTATTAAATTTAATAAATACATAAAACTAATTGCTATTATAGGGAAAGTCAACATTATATATCTAGAAGTATAATTCTCACCTAAAAAAGGAGCAATTTTAGATACAATTAATATATACACAATTACTGGAGCAAGAAGTAATATTAAATAACTTATTTTTTCCTTATTGGTTTTTATTTTATTTTTAATAATCAAAATAATGCATAATATAATAGTGATCAATAATAAATTTTTAAATCCAAATAATTTATAAATTTGATTTAAATAATAAATAACACTTTCAATGATTGTTTTAGTACTACCACCATCACCTATTCCTCTATATGAAAAGAAGATGTGATATATACTTGCTGGATAAAATGCTATCCCAATTATAGCCGGTATAATATGTATTATAAAATAGTTATACAGTTTTTTATACTGCTTTTTAATTATTAAATATATTGATATTAATATAAATACAAGTACAATATATATACAAAAATAATATTGAGTTAAAAAACCACATAAAATTGTTAAAATCCACAATTTCTTTTTATTTATTATAAAATCATCTTGAATAAATTTAATAGTCAAATACAAGTATAAAATACTAAAGAAAGTTAACATCATATACATTCTTTGAAACATTACAGTACTAATACATCCTATACTACCACCATATAAAATCATAGTAGGTATTCCTAATTTTTCTTTGTTTAAACTTTTCATTATTTTATTAATTACTAATAATGTGCCAATAAAAAATAATAAATTAATACTAAATATAATATACTTAGAAAATATTCCATAAAATATAGTTGATACAAAATGAACTAAAAAATAAAATAAAGGTGGATGTACATCTCTTGATTGATTGTAATACACTGAAAAATAATTAAATATATCATCTTTACCAATTGTCAAATATTCTATAGCATCACCTTTTGTTTTAAAAACAGGAACTTCTTTAACTAAATCTTCATTCCTTATAAATGAATTATTATCAAAAATAAATTTTTTCAAATTATATAATTTATGATCACTTTTTAAAACTTGATTATAAAATACATCTTGAGTAGCTTCAGCATAACCAAATGGTCTATAAACATTATCATATTTATAATTGCTAGAACCTATTGAAAATATTTCATCTTCATGAAATCCTTGCTTTTCTCCAATAAAATAAAACATTAAGCATGTTAATAATGTAATTACTAAAATTATATATTTATTTTTTAATATAAAATTCATATTATCACCTATTTAATTATATCATAGTAAAAATAAATATGGTATAATCTTTTTGAGGTGTTTTAAATGATTAGTATAATTATTCCTTGTTATAATGAAGAAGAAGCAATTCCTATTTATTATGATGAAATGAAAAAAATTATGAAAAAAATGGATTATGTTAAATTTGAATTAATTTTTATAAATGATGGTTCAAAAGATAATACATTAAATATATTAAGAAATTTAGCTAAAAATGATTCAAGAGTAAGATATATATCTTTTTCTAGAAATTTTGGTAAGGAAGCCGGTATATTAGCAGGTCTTAAAGCAACTAAAGGCGACTATGTAGCAATGATGGATGTTGATTTACAAGATCCACCTAAGTTACTAATAGAAATGTATGATGAAATTAAAAGTTCAGATTATGATTGTATAGCAACTAAAAGTACTTCAAGAAATGGTTATTCTTTCTTTAGAAAATTATTTACTAAATGGTATTATAAAATTATAAATAAAATCAGTAAGACTGTCATTGTTGATGGGGCTAGAGATTTTAGATTAATGACAAGACAAATGGTTGATGCAATATTAGAATTAGAAGAATACAATCGTTATTCTAAAGGAATATTTTCATGGGTAGGTTTTAATACTAAATGGATCACTTTTGAAAATACCGAAAGAGTTGCTGGAACAACTAAATGGAACTTTTGGAAATTATTTGCATATTCTATGGAAAGCATAATTGGTTTTTCTACTACTCCCCTATTATTTTCATCTATCATTGGTATAATATTTTGTTTAATATCATTCATTATGGTTATTGTTATAATAGTTAAAACCTTAATACTAGGTGATCCAGTTAATGGATGGCCTAGTCTAGTTTGTATAATTTTCTTTGTAAGTGGTATTCAATTATTTTGTATTGGAATTATGGGACAGTATTTAGCTAAAACATATTTAGAAACTAAAAAAAGACCAATTTATATTATTAAGGAAACTGAAGAAAATGTTAAAAATATATAAAAAATATGAAGAAATAATTAATTACCTTATTTTTGGTGTTTTAACTACATTAGTTTCTATATTAAGTTATGCTTTTTTTACTAGATTGGTCAATTTTGATTATGTTATAAGTAATATATTGTCTTGGATTTTGTCAGTTACTTTTGCCTTTTTTACTAATCAAAAATATGTTTTTAAAACTAGTAGTTCTAATAAAATTAAAGATATGTTTAAATTTTATTTATCTAGATTAACATCACTAGGTATTGAACTTATAACTATGTATATTTTAGTTACATTATTATCTTTAAATGATATGATTTCTAAAATTATAGTTCAATTTGTTGTTATAGTTTTAAATTATATTTTTAGTAAATTATTTGTATTTAAAAAATAAGAGATTAATTCTCTTTTTTTATTTAAAAAAAACATATCTAACTTGAACTCATTAGGTATGTTTTTTATTATATTCATTTTATATTACTTGTACATTTTTAATCAACTTCATATTTAATATACAGCCATTTTTAATTTATCAATATTTTCATTAAATAATGTAATATAATCTTCTTTATTAGCTTTTTCTTTATCGGTTAAATTTGATAAATTATGAATAACTAATATTCCGGATTTAGTAGCATCTATTACATTTTTTGTTGTTTCAGATATATTTTCTTCATCTAGTGTTAAAATATATTTATTTTTTGTTTTATTTAAATAATTTACTGCATCACTAATTGTTTTATCTGTAACTGTAGTAGAATCTAATGATATAACATTAAAACCATATTTTGTTAAAAATTTTAAAGTATTATTATCTACAACTATTGTAGTTGTTGTAGCATTTTCATTTAATAATTTTAATTTAGCATCTAAATTTGATATTTTAACTTTTAATATTTCATAATTTTCTTCAATATCATTTTTTAAATAATGATTAGTTATATAATCATTTAAACCATTTTTTATATTTAATGTCATCATTAAAAAGTTGGATGGATCAAGCCATAATTCATTTATAGAATTATCATATTCAATAGTTGATGAGGCATCTATAATCATCAAATTACGATTATTTTTTACCATATCTATTACATAATCATTCTCATTAGTTAAACCATTAAATATATACATATTTCCATTACTATAATCTTTAATTTGTTTTTCATTTAATTTATATGATTCTATATCAACACCATTTGGGTATATACTTTTTACCGTACTATGTGTTCCATATAAATTTTCAACTATATATTGAATTGGATATGCTGTAGTATAAATAGTTATATTTTCTAGATTATCTCTTTTTATACATCCAGTCATTAACAATAATGATAAACATAATAATATCTTAATTTTTTTCATTTTTTATCTTCCTTTCTGGGACTAAATCAATTCCACCATGACTAAAAGGATTACATTTTATTATTCTTTTAATAGTCAAATAGCTTCCCTTTAAAGAACCATATCTATTAATGGCTTCTATACCATAATTTGAACAAGTTGGAATATATTTACAATTTTGATGAAAATTACCTGGTATTTTTTGATAAATTTTTATTATTTTAATTAATATATTTTTCATTCACAAGTAGTTTTTATTACTCCAGAATTATAAAAGATTGGAGCACTTTCTAATGCCTGTTTTTCTGTATCATTTAATGTGATCTCACTAGGATTATTTATTTCTGTATACATTCTAAAATAATCTTGATTAATATCTATTGTTGAAATAACATTAGAATTATTTTTAATAATATTATTTAAATTTTCATAAGCACTTATTTGATTAAAAAATATATCTTTATTTTTAATATTTGTTCCCTCTATAACATCTATTTGTTTTAACACATTATTTGCTTTATAGTAAGTAGTTTTATTATCTGTTAATTTATAATTGTTATTTGATAAATCAGTTGTACATTCTTTTATTTCATATATTATTCCATCTGCTTGACAAGTTGCATTTTTATCCAATACTTCAGCACTATATTTATTATTATGCATATTTATTTTAATGATTCTATCACTTAAATCTTCATCTATATCAATATTTATTTTATTTTTATCTATTAATTCTTTTAAAAAGAGGCAAGTATTTCCTTCTTTATATGGATATTCATTTATATTTAATTTTACATAATTTATAGCAGCATTTTCTATAATTTGTTTTTTGTTTGAATCTATCTCAGTTTCTTTATCTTCAAAAGTTTTAAAGAGAGTTGGATAAGAAACAGCCATTATAAGCGCTAATAAAACAGTAACAGCTAATAATTCTACAAGTGTAAATCCTCTTTTCATAGTATCACCATCCTAATTTTATAATAAATAGTAATTAAAGTCAAACTATTCAAAAAATAGTGTTAACATGAATATTAATACTCCCAAGATTAATCCAACAATTGAAGTTTTTTTATTTTTGATTGTTTGTATTTCAGGTATAAGTTCAAATAAAACTATATAAATTATCATTCCTATTGTGATTGCTAATAACACTCCTCTTATAATGTCATTTATTATTTTTGATAACAAGAACATTAAGATACCACCTAGTAAAGTTGATAATGATATTAAAGCAATAATAAGTATTGTTTTCTTTCTATTGTTGTTTGATTTGTATAAAGTTGAAGTTATCATTATTCCCAAAGGAATATTATGCAAACATATTCCTAATGTCAATAATATTCCAATATTTCCATCTGTTAATGATGAACTATATATTGCCATTCCTTCAATTAAATTATGAAGAATTAGTGCTATACTTGAAACAATTCCAATATGAAATAAATTATCATTATCAATATTTTCTTCATGGTCATGATCTGGTATAAATAAATCTAAAGTTTTTAATATCATAATTCCAATAAAAGATGATATTATAACTATAATAATACTTCTTGTGATTGTATATGTATCACTTAGTAATTCAATTGACTCTGGTATTAATTCAAGAATTAATAGTGCACTCATAACACCTGCTGCCATACTTATTGAAAAATCTGTTAATTTTTTGTTGTTTTTAAGTAGCAATACAATCATTGAACCTAGTATTATAGCAAGGCCTGATAAAAATGTTAATATTATTCCAAACATATTATTCCTCCTTCTCTTCTGCTTTGTTTTCTTTTTGTGTTGTTTCATCTTTTTTGTTAGAATCTTCTTTTGTTTCTGTTTTTGTTTCTACTTTTGCTTCCTTTATAGTTAAAGTCAAAACTGGTACTTTTGATACTAGTGTACCTGCATTATGGCTTTGTTTTACTATTGTTCCAACTACACCATCTGCATTTGAATCATATACATAATTAACTTTTAAGCCTAAAGATTTGGCTGTAATACTTGATTGGTATTTACTATCTCCTATGAAGTCTGGTACAACTTTATAGTCTGGCAACTTAGTATAATTTCCTTGACCAATTATTTTAGTTTCATATTCTTCTTCATTATCAAATTCAAACGTTTTTATATCTTCTTTTTCTTTTAATCCTAAGTTTTCTTTCATAGCATTACTTACATCTTGTATTGAATCTTCATATAGCACATAATCATATAAAGTTAATTTAGATGACGAATCATATATGTATGCATCTATTCCACTTAAATATAATCTTTGCATACTTATTAATTCATCAACATTTCCTGTAGATTTAGTTAATATATCTTTACCTATGTTATATAATGATAATATTTCATTTACTGTCATATTTGTTTCTAAGTTATTACTTATTGTATTTAATAAACTTTGGACAGTACCAAAATCACTAATAGTTTTTAATTTATTTAATATTGCTTTTAATACTTCTTGTTGATGTTGTCCTCTTATAAAGTCATTACTTATATAATTTGTATACTTTTTAGGACAATATTGTGGCCATGGGTGTCTATTTCTTGAATAAGCCAAAGCTTGTTCTCCGTTTAATAATTGATGTCCTTCCTCTAAATATATAGTATTACTTCCCCACTCTCTATTACTATTTTGTTCACAAAAACTATATGGAACATCCATTTCAATTCCACCTAATGTATCTACTAATTTTACTACACCTTTAAAATTTACTTTTAAATAATAGTCTATTTTTATGTCTAATAAATTTTCAATTGTACTTTTCATACAATCTTCACCATACCATGCAGCATGTGTTATTTTATTTCTTTTTTGATTTGGAAAACAAGCTATTGGTACGTATGAGTCTCTTGGAATACTTAAAATGGTTGTACTTAAAGTTTTTGGATTAAAAGTTATCAGCATTAATGCATCACCATTAAATGATGCTCCCTTTATATTTTCTTGTTCTGAATCAACTCCCATTAACAATATAGTAAATGGTTCTGTTAATGTTTTATTTGTTTTTTCATTTTTTACATCTTTTGTTTTTGTTTCTATTATTTTTGTTTTATTTAAATCAATATTTATTCCATCTATATTTTGAAGTCTTAAATTGTAATCACTTGGTAAAAATACAGCATCTACCTCGTCTAATGAATTTATTAATGATATATAATTATCATATTTTTTTATATTTTTAATATTTTTTTCATTTATCATTTGATTTATTAATTCGGTTTCAATACTACTATTATTACTTAACATCCCTACTGTTTGTATTTCATTATCATTTAGCGCTACTAAACTTACTGAATATGTTGTTTTTTCTGATGTTAAATTGTCTAGAGTATTTAATGTGTTTCTTATCACAATTCCTATTATCAAGCATAATATACTATAGATAATCAAAAAGATTGAATAAATAATATAACTTTTCTTTTTTAAGAAACTACTTCTCAAATATCGTATTGAAAAGCATATTAATAATAGTATCAATATTACTATTATTAATATACGTATTAGAGTTTCTATTCCACTTAAACTAATTAATGAATATATAAAATATATATTTGAAATTATTAAAAATAATAAAATTATTGTTAATAATATTAACTTATAATTGATCTTTCTTTTTTTCATACTTGCCTCCATATAATACTAATTAATTATAACCTTTTTTTATATTTTAAACAATATTACAACTTTATTTTTTACATATTTAACTTTTTTTTACATATATTTAAACTTTTTAAATAAAATGTATTGTCATACTAATTTTATTTTGTTATAATTAAAATACGTTTTGGGTCTATAGCCAAGTGGTAAGGCGTGGGACTGCAACTCCCTGATCGTTGGTTCAAATCCGACTAGGCCCTCCAAAATGCAGGTGTGGTTCAATGGTAGAATGCGACCTTGCCAAGGTTGAGACGGGAGTCCGATTCTCCTCACTTGCTCCATTGAGAGAATTACTCACACTTTGTGTGAGTTTTATTTTTATAGAATATCCTATATCCCTTGTTGATATGGGATTTTTTCATATACGAGGAGGATTAACAAATGAAAATAACCATAGAACATTTAGAATTTCCTTTAAGTGTTAAGGATAAAATTACTAAAATACCTAAAATATCGAAATTACATTTAAATTTTATATCTGGTAAAAATATTCATTTTGATAAGACTAACCTATCTATAAAAGAACCGCATAAGATTATTATCAGTAATGAATCAATTTGTTTAATCTTAATTTCTTATGACGATGATAACAACTTATATTTAAAAGATAGTCATGAAATTATAACTCTAAGTAGACTGTCTGGTCTAGTTTTAAAAATGCAAGAAATGAAAAAACTTTAAACCTTATTTTTTCCTTATTTTATAAGTAATTAAAAACCATTATGATATATTTTTTGAAGTGGATGTCCGTTGATTGTCCTGTCAAAATATGGTATTATGGTAATATACGAAGATTGTAAATAATCGTATATTTTAAGTATTTTGTAGTTCTTAACACAAGGGAGATTCTCTTGTGTTTTTTGTCGTTCAAAATTAATAATGGAAAGGAGAAAAAACTATGAACGAAGAAAAAAAGAACGTTATTGCCGGACTATATCCTCGTGTTTCGACCGATGATCAAGTACGTGAAGGATTTAGTTTAGATGAGCAAGAAAAGGAAATGAAAAAATTATGTATGTATAAGAACTATCAAATTTATAAGGTGTATCGTGAAGAAGGAGTTTCAGCAAAGAATATGAATCGTCCTAAATTTCAAGAAATGATTCAGGATTTAAAAGATGGGAAGATTAATAGAATTATCGTTTATAAATTAGATAGACTTACGAGATCAATTCAAGACTTAGAAGTTATTTGTAAACTTATCGAAAAATATCATTGTAGCCTAGATAGTGTTAGTGAAGAAATCAATACAGATACTGCTACGGGTGTATTCTTTATAAGAATGACTACTATACTTGCTCAACTTGAAATTGAAAGAACTTCAGAAAGAACTAAATTTGGATTGAAAGGCGCTGCAAAGAATGGACACTTTTGTGGTAAAGCCCCTATTGGTTATAGAAAAATCAATAAGGAATTAGTCATTGATGATTTAGAAAGTGAGGTGGTAAAAGAAATATTTGATGACTATGTTAATGGATTATCAGTTTGTACTATTACTAAAAAATTAAATAATAAAAATGCACTTAATAGAAATTGGAGAACTACTACTATTGATAGAATGCTATCCAATTATATTTATTGTGGGGATTATTTATATGGAAAAAGAGCCAAAAATATGAAACCAATTCATTTAGAAAATATATGTCCTGCTATCATTGATAAAGAAACATTTAAAATGGTACAAACGCAAAAAGAAAGAAATTTAAAGAACTATACTAGAAAGCACACTTATGTTTATATGCAGAAAATAGTTTGTTCTAAATGTAACAAAATCATGGGTGGATCTTCTACTACTTCAAGGAATAAACCTACTCAAATTTATTATAAATGTAATTGTTGTAATACTAGAATTAATGAAAAGAAAATTGAGAAACCGTTAATGTTATTTCTAAATGATATGTTAGATTATTATCTACTTATTGATAATAACTTTAAATCCTTTTTTAATGAAGATTTAAACATTGAAATAGACAAATATAATAAGATGTTAGATAAATGCAATAAGAAACTAAAAAAGGTAAAAGAAGCCTATTTAGATGACTTAATAGATAAAGATGAATTTATAACAGAAGAAAAAACTATAAAATCACAAATAAATGATTTAGAAATTAAACTTAATTATCTAAATAATGCAAACAACAATGAAAATCATAAACGAGAATTAAATCTATATTATAATTTATTTCAATTAGAGAAAATGAAATATAAATCTTATTATGTTAGAAAAAATGGATTGTGGAACAAACTTACTAAAGAACAAAAATCAAAATTAATTATGAAATATATAGACTCTATAGAAATAGAAAAAGTTAAAGATGAAATAATTATTAAAAAGATAAATATTAATAAAAAGGAAATTATGAATATTGGTTATATGTTTAGAAATGAATGCTTTGATATGGCAATTAATATTAATGATAGAGATATTATTTTATCTAATGAAAAAACTAAAAAAGATATAAATAAATATATTAATTCATTAAGTAAGTTTTATAATATCTCACCTATTACAATAGAAAAGGATAAATTAAATCTTAATGAATTAGAAGATAATAACAGTCTATTACAGATAATTCCTAATAAAAAGAATCATAAATTTGATAAAGATAAATACACTTTATTACTAATAAATGGCTAAATTATGATAAAATTATATTGAGGTGTATTTATGTTAAACAATATAACAACAAGTTGTGAATATGTATCATCTAATTCAAAACATGTATCTATTAATTTAGAAAAGTTAAATAGTTTAGTTGAGAGTATAAATGATATAAAAATGGAACACTGGTTATCATCTTCTCCATTTGGACTATTAGAATTGCCAGTTGAAACAATTATAAATTTTTTATTAGTATATGAATCAATTGACTTCTCATTTTGGGGAAATCCTAAATGGTCTATTGATACAGAATACGGAAATTTAGATGGTTCTATAGCATTATTATATGCAATACTAAAATATGTAAAAGAAAATAAAACTACTGATTTTTCTACTATAGAAAAAGATGAATTTGAAAGTATTTTAAAAGGAAATATTCAAATACCTTTATTTGAAGAAAGGTTCAGAATAATAAAAGAAGTAAGTCAAATAGTTAATGAAAAAATGAATGGTAATTTTTATAAATATATTCAAAAAATAAATTCAGATTATGAATTATTTGAGTTGATTGTAAATAATTTTCCAAATTTTAAAGATGAAAGAGTATACAATGGACAAACTATATATATTTATAAATTAGCACAATTATTAACATCTGATATTCTTCATATAAGAGAAATGAAAGAAAATATAGATGTAGACTATAGTCATTTAATTGGATGTGCTGATTATAAAATACCTCAAATTTTAAGAGCAATGGAAATACTAGTTTTTGATGACGAATTATCAAAACTTGTAAATAGCCAAACTGAATTACCTATAAGTTCAGAATATGAAGTTGAAATAAGGGCAAATATGTTAACAGTTATAAATATGATTAACAAACAATTAGACGACAAGTTTGATCGTATAGATATAAATGATTACTTGTTTATGAAGAAAAAAGATAAAACACTTGCATTAAAACCATATCATTTAACTAGATGTACTAATTATTAATAAAAATGGAACACAGAAATGTGTTCTTTTTTTATGTCTTGGTAGTGGAAAGGAGATGACAATTATTAACTACTTTTTTGAAACAGTAGTACCACAAATTCTTGAATATTTTAAGGAAAATAAAGAAGAAATTTCTAATTATCTTATACTAGAAGTTTTAAAAAAAGATAAACAATATCAAGAACAAATTGAAAAAATTTTAGAGCAATCAAAAGAAGAAAAAGATAATAATAAGAAGAAAGGAGAATAAGATATGAGTTATGCAATTTTTAGAAGTGAAGGCATTAAAACAATACATGAATTATCACAAAAAGGCAGAAATAGTGATATTAATGTTAAAGATATGGATAACTATCAAGCAATGAAAGAAAAAACAGAAAATAAACAAAAAGATTTAGAAAAAGCAAATAAAAAATCACTAGAACTTGATATGTATTCTAATGATATAAAGGATACTGTTTATAATTTAAAGAAAACTCCAATAGTTAAAAATACCTACACTATTTCAGAGATTGATAAAAATAAAATTATTAACTATATAGATAAAGTAGCTAAAACTAATGAAGAATATAAGAAAATTCACATGTTATCTATAACATTAAACAATGTAGATAATGAGTTAAAAGATAATCGTGAAAAAATTAAAGTATTAACTGAAAATAATAGTGCACTAAATATTAAGTTATCTACTCTTAATAAAAATATTGAAGACAAAGATAACCAATTAGATAAACTAAAAGAAGAAAATTCTAACTTAAAAATGACTATTAACTATTTTCAAAATCTATTCAATAAATTGATTAAATTTATTAAGAAGAAATTATTTAAAAAGATAGAAGATAGAGAAAATTATATAAATTTTTCTAAAGATTTATATGAACATGGAATATTTGATGAAAATACTATAAAAGATATTAGAAATGAATATATGATTGCTAGAGATACTAGCAATAAAAAGCGAAGAGATGGCTTAGAACGATAAGTCATCTCCTTTTACATTACAACATATTTTTAATAAATTCAAAAGTTTTTGTTTTGGTAAATTCTTTTACATCTTGTGTTTCTAATTCCATTTTTATTAATTCTTCTATAGGTGGAAATATTTCGGCTAAATTTTCATATTCAAACACATTACTATTTGGAATATCCACATGTTCTTGAGTTTCTTGTTTCATCTTTGAATATTCTCCAGTTCTATCAAATAAAATTACAGAATTAAACAAACAATTTGCTCACAATGTTTCTGATGGATTTAAAGGTAAAATTGTATATTTTCGTGAGTCATCAGCATTAACATGTATAATTATATCATAAGGTAACATATTTTTCCATACTCCCATTAAATTTTAATAAGATTTCATCTATAATAATTGTAGAAAAAGAGAGTTACTGTTTATAAGCTGTTGCTTAATCGTTTCATTTGAAATCAACTTATGGACCGAAAAGTTTGTGAATTCTTATTTTTATAAATAATATCAAGAGAGGAGAAAAAATTATCAAAATAATTTAATCCTCTTTGTGATTTATGTACGTTATCATAATTATATATTTTCAATTTTATTAGTGATAATATATAATAAATATATATTTAAAAATGTATATACAAATCATAAGCAACAACAATATCAAACTAGTATTGTCTTTAAATTATTTATTTAATGCTCCACTCAATATTCTATATTTTAAATTATTTTCCCATATATATTTTAATTCATCAAAATTATCATTTGGATTTAACATCAATCTTGCTAAATTATCTAACTCTTTATATTCTTCTTCTGTCAATTCAAAATTCTTCTCTTTAATATATCTAGGAATATGTAAAAATATAATTTCATTATTCATTAAAGAATGAAAATCATAAAATAATCCTCTTAAGGCTGCTTTCATTCCTAAAGTAACAGGATTAGATGCATATAATATAGTTTCTGGTTTTATACTATTTTCTCTCAATCCTAAATAAGCATTTGCTCCAAATATAAATCTATCGTAAGGAATATTATTCAAGTCAAATTCCATCTCATGATCTGGGCAATGCTCATCTGCATCAACCAATTTCCACACATTTTCTGTCTCATCATAATATTCTGTAATCCAATGGTCATAACTAGTACCATCATATTTTATATAAGGCGCAAAACCACTTCTTACTCTTGCAGGAACACTTTTTGCTTTTAATATACTTGCCAATAATATTGCTTGTCCTCTGCAAGTAATATGTATTTTATCTTTTGCTTCTCTTTTTATATTATAGTTAGGATCTTTTCTTAATAATTCTGCTATCATACTTTGAGCAGTCGGAAAATAATCTTCTTCATAATCCAGTCTTGTTATAGATACTTTTGTCATATCTCCCCAAAAACATTTAGATTTACTTCTTATTTCTTTATTTCTATATGCAACAGGATGTATTATTTGCATTCTTTGTAATATACACAATTCATCTATATCATCAGGTAAATTTTTAGCAAATTCTTTATAATAACCCAAATCTGTAAATTGACTTGTTTGTTTATAGAATTCTAATATTTCTTTATTTTTCATCTTTATACCACACTCCAATATTTAATTTGATTTTTTCTCGATCTTTGTTTTGAACTTTCATCTAGATAACCTACTGAAATTGCTGAAATCAAATCCATATTACTTTTATCTACCAATTTTGCAATTTCTTTTTGAGTATATAAAATATTCTTTATCCATAATGAACCTAAATTTAAATCTGTTGTTTTTAAACAAATATGTTTGCAGCAGATATTGATAAGGGATCACTTATACTTTTTATTATGAACTTATTTAATTTCACAAATTATCTCACTAATACTTTTTTTATTAGTATCTCAAATTGTAATTCATCTAATTTTGTTATTTTTTAAGTATTATTTTAAGGTAGATCTTGTAATATGCTCAAAATTATAAATATTCATTTCACATATAAATTATAATAAATAAAAAAGTAAAAAGATAAACATTTCTGATATCAGTTTTGTTTATCTTTTATTTAAATATATAAAACAATATATCATTTTGAATTTTAATTTAATAATTAATCTTATCAGTTATAAAATTATTATTAAAAGATAAATATACTTTATTG
>ERZ808240.3561-NODE-3561-length-14966-cov-6.584200_pt1 | contig 14966 bp, 9 predicted proteins | sample MGYA00521084_ERZ808240 | MGnify/ENA primary metagenome ERZ808240 (study PRJEB31516, sample SAMN03275571) | gut metagenome | biome: mammalia-associated habitat; material: feces | host: Papio cynocephalus | place: Kenya | collected 2012-08-06 ... | reverse complement strand
TCAGGGTGCCACCACAGAAACCACATTCTATCATGCAGCTAAAAGCGTATTTCCGGCTGAACTTTTCACGTTTGCCGTCTACGTTAAGGCTGCGGGGCTTTGCACGCCGCCGCAAAATTTCCTGTGCGGCTTCAAAGACCTCTTCCGAAATAATGGGTTCATGGTGCTCACGAATATAAAATTGATCTTCCTCGCCGAAGTTGTATAGACGCCGTTTTGAAATAGGGTCAACGGTAAAGGTCTTTCCTAACAAAATGTCGCCTTTATACTTTTCGTTTTTGATAATGCCGATTACAGTGCTGTCGGCCCATTTTGGGCTGCCGCGTTTGGTTTTATAGCCTAAGTTTTCAAGTTCTTTGGCAATAACCGAACCGCCGGCACCCTCCGTGTATCGCTGAAAAATGTAACAGACAACAGCCGCTTCTTCTTCGTTGACGGTGAGAGTTTTGTCCTCTGGATTGTAGTCATAGCCTAAACAGCCCTGAAACCCGACCAACTCACCGCGCTGCATCTTCATCTTCAAGCCCTTTTTGACGTTCGCAGAAATATTTTCGACTTCCTGCTGTGCGACAGAGCTTAAAATTACAAGGAGCAGTTCACCGTCCATAGTAAGGGTATAGCTGTCCACCTCATCAAAGAGGGATTTCAGGCGGCCGAGATCTACCTGTGCACCATAGCCTTCCAACGCAAAGTTTTTCAGGCTGACACGACCACTACCGCGGGAGCCGTGGCCACCCAGGTAATCCATCTGCAGCAGTTTCATGCCTTTGGCCAGAAGGGAAAGATCCTCCTCGACCTGTGCCGGGTCGGTCACGTCATAGACGATGCTGACACCGAACTTTGCACCGGCAATCACACGCTCGATCTGGCGGGGATTGGCCACAGAGTTGGCACGAGAAATCGCATTCTCAGTTTTGACTTCGGTCACACCCACATTGGAAAGTTCCTTTGCGTTGGACAAAAATGCATCTGCAAACTGCAAACGGGAACGGCGCACCGGCTCCGAAGAACCGAACAGGCGAAGAATGCGCTCATCGTCCTTGTCGAAAGCGGGCATGTTCTCGATATCCTGACAGGTGCTGCGAGCCAGCAGAGTGCGCAGTTTGCCCTTCAGGCTGCTGCCGGGCACGATGGGGTAACCGGTATAAGGATCACGCACCACTGGGCTGTCCACAGCACCGATGGCAGAAAAGGCAGAGGAACCGCCGATGTGCATACCGGTGCGCACTTCCAGATCGCACCGGATCAGAATTTTTCCGTACATAATTACCCCTCCTTGCCGCCAAAATAGCGGTGGAAAGCGACCAGCGCTTCCATATAGTGTGCAAAGCGGATCAGATCCGCACGGTCGGTGGAAATGCCTTTGAGGTATTCCAGCAGCTTGGTTTGCGTCACAAAAACCTTGACGGTATCATCACGGCCGCACTCATAAGCCACCCGAACCCGCATCAGGTTGAGCTTTACGATGCTGTCGGGCAGAAGCTTTTCCTCAGTACGGATGTTTTCGGTGTTAAAGATATCCGTTACAAGGCTCAGCAGGTTGCGGATCTTGCTGGTAGTCACGGTCTTGCCACCGCTCATGAGGCTGCGCATAATACGTTCGGCTTCGTCCACGTAATCTTCCGGCACCTTTTTCGGTGTGATCTCTGGCGGGAGTTCTTTCTGCTGTCCATAGCCGCTGCGGTTGCTGTATCCGCTCCGGCTGTTGTTGTAGCCGCCACCGCCATAGCTGCGGCCATTATCATTCCATGCTGCCATCTGTGTCGCCACCCTTTCTGTTCTGGTAGACATAAATGTAAATTGCTGTGATGAGCTGGTGACGCTGTACGGCATCCAATGCCCAATCCATCATGCTGTGCGAAAACTGCTCGTAAAGTTTGTAGTCCGGCGCACTCTTTTTTGGGGAGAGCCGTGCCAACAGGTAGGCATACCGTGCAAGGTTGATGCGGTCATTCTCGGCTTCCCGCAGCAGTGCCAGCAGATTGTAGAGCATGGCATTTCCGTGCTCGGCATCGTCTTTTCCGAAGAAGCTCTGCAGGCAGCCGACTTTTTCCGTCAGGATTTTTGCGCGGAACGTATCCCACGCATAAATATGACCCTGCTCCGGCTGCACCAGCAGATTGCCCTTTGCATCCCGAACCGCTTTGCGCTCTGGCGTGAACAGTGCCACTGCATTCTTTCCGGGCAGATGCTTGGCCGATTCCTCCAGCTCGGCGGTCTCCTCAGCAGAAAGCCGGATGGGATAATGGTCATCGAAGATGCCAATGCCTGCACTGAGGGTCAGCGCTCCGCAGGAAAATGCGGTGAAATTGCTCTGGATGCGCTGCGCGGCTTCCAGAACATCGTTCCATGCGCCGACGAGGAACACATCATCGCCGCCGGCATAAACGATGCTTACCTGTAATCCTTCTAGGATGCCATTGATGTAACACTTGAAGAACAGCGACATCTGCCGGGAGAAGGCCGAGGTACGGGACAGGGTAACATAGTGCATCCGTTTGACGGAATCGCTTTCGTTCTCCTGCTCAAACCCGGAGATGAATGCATGACCAAGGTTGTCTACGTCCATGCGACAGACCGCTATGCGGTGCACACCCTGAGACTGCCCGGCCAGCTCTTCCATGCTGTTGCTGGCAGCGTAGTCGCCCACATATAGATTGGTGCTGTACGTCAGACCGGTGAATGGTGCATTTTTGGTGTACACCCGTGCGATCGGCTCGCCGGAAGCAAGGCGCTTGCGGGCAGAAGCCGGATCGGTGAGGGACAGATATTCGCTGCCGCCGTCCAGCGCGGGCAGGGTGCAGTCGTCTGCATCGGAAGCCCGGCGGCTGACCACGAATACGGTTTTGTTCTGGATCTTATAGGAAAGATCCACAAACAGCCTGCACCACGAGCACAGATCATCCTTCAGGTTGGCGCTGGTGCCGCACACCTTGCACTCCCGGCCGTCCGGGTAGGCTGCGGTGCTGTTCAGCTGCCGCAGGTCATCGGCGGTATAGCGGTGGAATTTGTGCTGCTCCAGAAGGCGGTTCACCCGGCGGAACAGCTCTTTGTAGGGGCTCTTTTCGGCGGGGGTATTGGCAAGGTCATTGCCGGAGCAGGCCGTCCATGCGTTGGCCAAAAACAGCTGGGTGCCGAACTGCTGCTGCAACCAGCGGTTGAAGCGCTGGTTCCACTGGGTGACCGTTTGAACGACGGCCAGTGTATTGGGCAGCAGGGCATAGCAGTGTCCGCCGCCGCTGTAGATCAAATTGGTGCGGGAAACACCGCAGCCTGCCAGCAGCTCATCCAGATAGTGTTCCATGAGCAGCTCCAGAAAAAACGACCGGCTGCGCAGGGAACGCAGGGCGTTCTCAGTGTGGACAGTGTAAAGGAACTTCTGGATGCGGGAAAAATCTGCTGTGTAGAGCAGAAACACATCCTTCTGCCGGAAATCTGACTCTTGCTCAAACAGCGCCTTATGCAGATCGGTGATGCCGTTTGCCTGCGTATATGCACTGATGCAGGCCGCAATGGCGGCTGTGGTCTTGGCGTGGTCGAACAGGGAAACATCCGGGCTTTCGCCGGTAAAGGTGCTGGAAGGGAAGCAGCTGAACTGCGTTTCCAGCAGGCCCAGCAGCGAGTTGATCCATTCCGGCTGTGGCTGCAGATCCGACAGGCACTCTTTCAGCTTGCGCACGGCATCTGCATAGACGGAAGCAGAGAGCGGATGCTGCTTCTGCGGGAGTTTCAGGCTGCCGTCCTGCGGCTGGGCAGGCATCATCCAACCGGAATGACTACCATTCAAGTGAGTGAACACCGAGTCAAGCGGAAGGTCCCGCCGGAACGAACTGCTCTCGCCTTCGATCTCCCGGCGGTCTGCCGCAGCAGAAAGGTTGTCGGCAAGATAAACAATGTAAGCGGGGGAGTCCTTGGGCAGTGTGTTCTGCACACTGCGCAGTTCGGATGCGTGGTGATAGCGTACACAATCCAGAATGGGCTTCCAGTCTGCGCCGGTCAGGATCTCGCGCAGAAATTGATAGCCCTGTGCACTGTGGCTGCCGCGCTGCCCGCCTGCACGATACACTGCTTTGCCGGTGTCATGCAGCAGCCCGCCGAAGGTGGACTGCAGGGTAAGAAGATCCAAAATATCATCTCCTTTGCAAACAATGAAACAACTGCACAATAATTTGAGAATAAAATTGGCGATTTTGTTTCAAATGTTACGATTTTGCTTTATTATAACACATCCTGCCAGAATGCAAAAGATGTGCTGGAAAATATTTGAGCGGTTCCGGCTGTTCCGCTCACTTTTCCAAAGGCCACGGCGCAGGCAAAGTTAAGGATCCATAAAAAGAAAAAATTCCGCATCCGAAAAGATGCGGAATTTTTTTGTCCCCTTACGGGGATAAGTCGCAATATGATGAAAAAGAAACTATTCATAATGCAAAGAAGTTTCCGTCCCCTCGCGGGGATAAATTGTAATGTTCGCAAGAGAAAAGAAAATCGCAATATGAATGGTCTCGTCCCCGCATGGGGATAGTACGTTGATGCTGCGGATAAGATTCGCGTGTTTATTGTTATCGCCCCTTACGGGGATGGTACCAAGAAGCAGAGCCTGATGAAGTTCGAGATTGAGTTTTCGCCCCCTCACGGGGATAGTACATGAAAGTCCCTACTTGCGCACGTTGCCACACCGTTTTCGTCCCCTTGCGGAGCCGCTCCATTATACCATGGCTTGCGGAAAAAGAAAATCCCCTTTTCAGGGCGGCGAACCATAGCGCCGGAAGCCAGCAAACATAAAGATGCTCCGCTTCAGGGTGCTGCCGTCGGAGTAGGTGGTCTCCTGGCTTTTGCGGCGGGAGCAAGCTGCAAAAACCGGGATGCCTGAAGCTTCCAGCCGCTGGACGACCCGGTACACAAAGGTGCTCTCACCCTGGCAGAGCACGGCATCCGGGCCAAGGCTTCGGATATGCCGGACGTAGACGGTGGCCAGCGAGTCCAGTGCGGCCTCATTGACGGAAGGGTCGATGGCCGGAAACACGAGGTCTGTTACCTCGCCGTAAACCTGTGCTGCCGCCTTCTGCTCGGCGCTCCACTGGGCAGACGGGTGGTTGGAAAAATTGATGAACATGGGGCTTCCTCCTTTTGCTTGCAAGGGGTAAAAGCCCACAGAGTAGTGCCAGTTAAGAGAAAAACTCCCGCACCTTTGAAATCTCCATTGGTATGGGAGGTGCCCCCTCTCGGGGATAAAGTGGATCCACGCTGGAAGTTACCTGCTATCTGATGGAGGTTGCGTTCCCGTCCCTTTGCGGGAATGGTCTTTTTAACCCGAAGTGACTTTTTTCGCTCATCTTTTCGCTCCCTCACGGGGATGGTACGAAGATCGAACACAGTCAGATCGTGGTGGTGGAGTTATCGCCCCCTTGCGGGGATTGTACTCGGCGGTATCACTCGCGCAAGAGGCTGGATGGGTTAACGTCCCCTTACGGGGATGGTACTAGCCCCTATGACTGCACCGGACAGAAATTTACACTATCGCCCCCTCGAGGGGATAAATTGCAATTAGTACAAATGCCTATTTTCACGTTCTAGTCAACAAATTTCCGCCCCCTTGCGTGGATATGGTACTGTACGACTACCAGATTAAAGGATTCTTCAAGGAGCTATCGTCCCCTTACGGGGATAAGTTGCAGTCTGAAGGAACGTTATCGGAACATGGAAAAGTATATGTTTTCGTCCCCTCGCGGGGATTGTACGCTATTTACTATCGTTTTCGATGAAGTTGCGTTAACGCCCCCTTACGGGGATTGTACTCATTTTGCGATGTTGCGTGAGGCAAAGGGTACGCTATCGCCCCCTTGCGGGGATTGTACGTATCCGTTTGAAGTTTCTTTCCCTGTAAACGGGTTATTGCCCCCTCACGGAGATGGTACGAAGATCGAACACAGTCAGATCGTGATGGTGGAGTTCTCGTCCCTTACGGGGATTGTACCGCGTTTGTTGCGCAATTCCGTATGTATGTTGAGCTTTCGTCCCCTTACGGGGAGTGCATCCGCATGGCCCAGAATTTGCAGCAAGTCGCTAAGTTAACGCCCCCTTACGGGGATGGTACGAACATGTACAACCTCACCAAGTCTCCTGACCGGTTTTCGCCCCCTTACGGGGATGGTATGGAAGCTGGCGGTGTTGACGATGACGCCAAACTGTTTTCGCCCCCTTACGGGGATGGTATACTAAATATATCACAAAACATCGCAAAACTGAATAGCTAGATGGCTGAAAAACATTCACTTTATTACAATGATGAGCCTTTGCGTTGGAAAGAACGACCACAAATTCGTTCGGCCTGCCTTGTGCGCAGGGCGGTTTCATGGTATGATGCAGGTAACAGAAGAAGTAAAGGAGCGATGCCTTGTGTTGAAAACATATATCACGACTGTACCGCTGCAGGGGCGGCTGGAACCCATGCTGTATCAGTGTGGCCATGCGGAGCCGCCAACGGCTACCTGCTTCCCTATTGTGCAGGTGATGCGGGACACCCTTGCCCCCGGCGATACAGTTCAGGTGCTGGCCATTCGGCAGGAAAATGCAGATACGGCCCGCAATTATCAGCGCCTGCTGGAAGAACTGGCACAGCTGGGCATTGCCGAACGTCAGGTGCAGCAGATCGACCTGCCCGAAAATCAGTGTCCGGAAACGCTGATCGGGTTGTGCCGGGATCTGGTGGACGCCCTGCCGCAGGTCACGCGGGTGTATGCCTGCATTACCTATGGCTCTAAGAGTATCCCGGTGGTCACGCTGACGGCACTTACCTGTGCTGAAGCCACTCATACCGAGCTGGAAGTGGGCGGGGTTTATTATGGTGAAGTCAAGCGGGAAAATGGGCAGGTGCTCGGCGCACGTCTTTACGATATGGCAGCCCTGTATCAGCTTGCCGGATTGGTAGGCACTATGCGCAGCAGCAAGGCCGCAGAAGAGGTGTTCCATCAGCTGATCTGGATGAACGAGCACCGGGAGGGCTGAGCAGCTATGAGGAATGTAAAAACGTGGACGGATATCAATGCCTCGCCGCTGCTGCAGCTGCCGCCAGAGCAGCGTAAAAAGCTGCACAATGCAAATGATGAGCGGTTCCGCACATTCTGGGCAGATTGCTTTCGAATCGCACAGACTTCCGGGCGGGGAAAAGATGCTTGGAACAGTGCGGACTTCTGCGATGCTTTTATAAAGGCTTTTGACAACTGGGAGCCGAAACCGGGACAGACGTTCAGTATGTATCTGTGCACCGCCGTCCGCCATGCATGGGCGCACGACCAGCAGCAGGAAGAAATGGCCGTGACCGGCTTTGGGCGAGAGACGAACCGCAAGGTCAAAAAAGCTTTGGAGTACATGGAGAAAAATGGGATCACCGAGAGTATGCTCTGCCGTGACCCGGAAAAAGAACAGCTTGTAGCCGATATTGTCGGGGTCGGCGTAAAGACCCTGCGGGAGGCATTGCGCAGTAAACAATCCGTTCTCAGTCTGGATGACACCGGCGGGGAAGATTCTGCGCTGGGCGACCGGATCGCTTCCAAAGAGAAAAGCGTGGAAGAGCAGGCTGAGCAGACCGGTGAGATGCTGGCATGGCTGCATCGCGGCATTGGGCTGATGAACTTGCAGCAGAAGGAAAAATATGGCAAAATGTCTGGCCCGCTGTGGAGCAGCGTGCTGATGGGCTATCTGCGCAACAACGATGCACAGGAGCCGGCAGAGGATGCCTCTTCCCGACTGGCGAACTGTGATGACTTGCGCCCGCTGGAACGGGACAACTGTCTGTGGGATATCCTGCTGCTGCACCGGTATGTGGAGTTTACCGTTCAGCCGCCCTACGAACCAAAAGCGTTGGAGTGCGCTGCCGTTCATGCGCTGATGGATCCGGGGCGCAATCCAGCGCAGGATAAAACTGTGGCAGAGTTTCTCGGCGTGAGCAAAGCAGCTGTATCGCAGCGGCGCAAGACATGGCAGCAGAAGCTGCAGCAGATGCGGGCAGAACAGGAGGATGTGTAAGATGGAACGCAATGTATTGCTTTTGTATATGAGTCCCTTTGGCAAGAATCCAAACATCCATACCCAGACCAACGAGGCAGCGGTTCTGGAACTGAAAAGACACAAGGAAGGTCCGGACTGCATTCTGGCACTGTGCAGTGAACTGGTGCGTACCAGCCCTACCGTGCATCTGCCGGACGGAAAAAATTGTACCACTGTGGAGTATTTCCGGGATGTGTTCCTGCCCGCAGCAGGCATTCCGGCAGAGCGGCTTGTTGTGATTCCGGTGCCGGACAGCATGGACGACAAGGCACAGTTCCGGGCAATCTCCCTGCTGCTGGGAAAAATTGAAGCGGAAGATACCCTCTCCATTGATCTTTCCGGCGGCATGCGGGACACCGCCATGCTGTTGGTGACAGCCGCCCGCTGTATGAGGGATCTGCGCAGTGTGGACACCCGCAGGGTGATCTATTCCGAACTGCTTCCGGACGGTACTTCCCGTATCCACGACAGCAGTCAGCTGTACAGCCTGTTCGACCTCATCACGGCCATGGATGAGTTCTTTTCCACCGGTACTGCACAGAAGCTGAAAGGCTATCTATGGAGCGAGGGTGAAAGTGATCCAGCTCTGCACACTCTGCTGGCCCGTATCAACCAGTTCTCAGATGATCTGGCACTGTGCCGGGTCCAGGCGCTGGACGAGGACCTGAAACAGATCGCACAGGCTTTGCAGGTGCCGCCCAAAGAGAGCAAGACCCTGACCAGCCTGTTCTTCCATCTGCTGAGTGACCGTTTCCGCACAGAATTTGAAGGCTTGCTGGCTTCTCCGAAAAATAATCTGCCTGCGCTGGTGAGCTGGTGCGCTGGGCACCGGATGTACCAGCAGGCGCTGACCCTGCTGTGCGAGCAGATGCCGGCTTATGTCTGCCAACATCTCTTTGTGCAGCCTACGGAAATCGGCTGGGCATATCTGGCGGCACAGAATCAGAACAAGGGAAAAGCGTGGGTGTACCCGTTGTTCCACTTCCATTTCTGCCGCCTGACTTTGCTGCAGTGGGAGTATCCCTATACAACAGATTTGCGCCTGACCCACAGCAAGGACGATGCGGACGGCAACATGTTGTTCGGCGTAGCCAATTCCAAAGAAATGCACGCTTATATGGATGCAGTTCTTGCTGCCGGACAGTTGGTGATTGACTCGGATGTACGGTGGCGGGTCGAGGATGCGGCGCTGTTCTACCAGCGTGTGATGCAGTACCGCAACCAGATCAACCACGCCAGTGATACAGCCTTTGGCCTGCAGAGCGACCGCATCCTTCCGCTGGACACCGCCCACATTGAGCAGACTCTGCAGGATGTGGCCGATTACCTGCAGGAGATCCGCCCCATGAAGCCGGATGTCCCGCAGGGCGTCAAAGCACTGCCTGTTACCAAGACGATCCTGGCAGGCACAACTCCCAACCTGTAAAACAGAAAATAAGAGAAAGCAAAGCACCTCCGATGCTGGCAAACGCCAGTGACGGAGGTGCTTTTTTGTCCCCTTACGGGGATAAGTTGCAATCCAAAAACAAGTACGATTTGGATTTATGCCAAAAAGGTTTCCGTCCCCTTACGGGGATAAGTTGCAATCACTGCTCTGTCACCAGAGAGCTGGGAATAATGTGTTTCCGTCCCCTTACGGGGATAAGTTGCAATTGCAAGGCTCACCAAGAAAGGAAGCGAAGACATGGACGAAGTTTCCGTCCCCTTGCGGGGATAAGTTGCAATTCGCCGTCAGATGTATGAAATTCGTAAAGCTAATGGGTTTCCGTCCCCTTGCGGGGATAAGTTGCAATAGAAAGCAACACAATTTAACAGGAGAGTTTACCAGTGTTTCCGTCCTCTTACGGGGATAAGTTGCAATCGCTGACCATGAGCCGCCCGGTGGCAGAGGCTGTGCAGTTTCCGTCCCCTTGCGGGGATAAATTGCAATGTGCGCGTTTTGCGGTGAGTACATCGGTGAACAGTTCTTGTCCCCTGACGGGGATAAACGGCAATACGAGTTCGTAAAAGTTGCAACAGGAAAGGCAACATTTCCGTCCCCTTGTGGGGATTTTATAAGTGTTCTTTGACACAAACGGTGAACCTACTAAGCGTCCGTCCCCTTACGGGGATAAGTTGCGTCGCACAAGCCTAACAAACATACAAAGGCTTTTCGATTGTCGTCCCCTTACGGGGATAAATTGCAGTAATCTGTTTGTCAAATTCTTCCTGTTCATCGGCTGGTTCTCGTCCCCTCGCGGGGATAAATTGCAATTGTACAATCTTTGCAACACGGCTGGATTGACAGCGTTATCGTCCCCTCACGAAGTATGGTTTTACTATACCACACATTGCATCAAAAGAAAAGAACTGTATGCAGGAGAAGCGCGGATGGAGTAGAAAAAACAGGTCATGTCAGTCACCTCGATTCGGCAGAAGCAGTGGATGCGGCGTCAAAGCCCTGAATGGGCAGGCCGAGGAAATATTCCTCGATGCGGTCCCAGAGCTGCTCGCTGGAAAAGCCGCTGGTGAACAGCCAGCTCATCAGGCGTACAGCATCGGTGTGGCGCTGGGCAATGCGCTCCAGCAGGTGGTTGCGGTAGAAGCCACGGTCAGCCAGCTCTAAGGTCTGGGTCTGGTTGATGTAGAGGTACAGGCGACTGTTGGAGCCGCCCAGCAGGGCGAAGTGGAGCAGATCCAGCTCCTCCAGCACACCCAGAGCCGGGGTCAGACGCTCGCTGCCCTGTGCAGAATCATCCACCGGCAGATAACGGCAGGCTTCGCCGCTGTGCAGAACAGAAAAGCTCTGCTCCAGCCAGTGGAAGAACTCGCTGATGAACGGGTCCACGATGCTGTACTCGGCACCTTCCTGGGTGGTGCCGCGGCGCAGCACACGGGTGCGCTGCAGGCGGGGCGAATGCTGCTGCCAGGACTGCACGGCCGCCAGCACCACGCGCACTGCGCTGGCAGCACGGGTGCTGCTCAGGCCAGTGGTCTGTGCCAACCGGGCGGCGGCATCCCGGTCGTAGAGATACTGGCCGCTGCGGGCGGCATCGAAGAAAATCTCCTTCAGGGCATGCAGCAGCACAGAAAAACGGGTGTCCGCGTTGGCGTGCCATTCCAGCGTCAGCTGCATGGCGGGGGTCAGGTGCAGCTGGGCATTCAGCGGCAGCTTGTCGCTGTGGGTGTACAGCAGGTACTTGAACTGCGGGAAGGAAAAATCGTTCTGCCAGCGGGTGCTCCACAGGCGGGCAAGGTCTACGTCATAGACCCCGGCAGCCTCATCCTGCAGGGTGGCAGCACCGGTGCAGATGCGGTTGACTGCGGCAGCATCGGCGCTGCTGAGCAGGAAATACCCATGGGTGAACAGAGGCGATGGCCGCATGACGAAGGGAGCATAGCCGCGCGCTTCGCTGTCCTTCTGGATCAGCAGCATGGCGGTCTTGACCTTGGCCAGCGGGTCCTGCTGCCGCTCGCCGTTGGGGCTGGCAAAGATATAGGCAAAGCTCTCGGCATCCACCAAAAGCTCGTTGCGGTGCTTGGTGGCAGTGGCGGGTTGACTGGCGCGGTGCTGACGGTACAGCTGCAGTACCTTGCGCATCACCTGCACCAGCTGCCAGGGCTGGATGCTGGAAAGGCCATGCAGGCGGTTGATGTGCTTGAAGTCGTTGGCCATGTGCTCGTACACGGCACGGCCGTGGATGGCCGGGTCACGGGCGGCGCGGCCGATCTCCTGCGTGTAATCACACAGGTTGCCGGTGGGAGCAAAGTGCAGCACAAGGGCAATGTCCGGGATGTCGATGCCCATACCAAAGGCCTTGGTGGCCAGCATGACCCGGCACTTGCCGCTGCGGAAATCCTCAAGGTTTTCCGCTTTAGCTTCGCCGGACAGCTGTGCGTGGTAGCGGGTCACGGCATTGCCCAGCCGCTGTGCCAGGCAATGGGTGTAGAAACGCTCCAGAAGGCTGACGGTGGGAAAGTAGACCAGAGCCTTCTGCCCCTGCTCCAGTGCGGCGGTGATCTGCCCTGTCAGAGCCTGGAACTTGTCCAGCTCGTACTCCCGGCGGCCGGTCACGCGGGGCACCTCCCGGATGCACAGCTCAATGTTGCGGCGGCGCACGCAGCCCAGATAAACGATGGGGTCCGGCGACATGTGCAGGCTGCGCAGGGTCTCGCGGTACATGTCCTCCTCGCCGCCGTAGGTGGCAGTGGCCGTAAAGGTGGCGGTAACAAAGGCGTGGTGATGCGGGCCGTTCAGCTGCTGTTTGCGCAGCTTGTTCACGTAGTCGCCCAGAAACCAGTAATCCGGACGGAACTGCTTACCCCAGGTGGTCACGATGTGGGCCTCATCCACGATCAGCAGGCCGATGGCACGGTCGCCGATCAGATCGGAGATATCGCTGCGGCTCAGCAGGGACTCCGGCGAAAGATACAGGATGTCGCAGCGGCCCTCCTGCACCTCCTGCGCAATGGTCTTCTTGACCATTGGCGGGATGTCGGAGTTGATGGTGCGGGCCTTGGCGTAGCGGTGCTTCTCCATGCCCTGCACCTGATCGTTCATCAGGCCGATCAGCGGCGAGATCACCAGCGTGACCATCCCGTACTTCTCGGCCAGATCAATGGCCGGGATCTGGAACATCACGCTCTTGCCTGCACCGGTAGATGCGGTAACGAACAGGTCGCGGTAAGTCTGCCCTTCACGGCAGAGCTCTGCCTGCTGGATGAGGTCATCGATGATGTCCTCCTGCGTGATGGTGCGCAGCTTCTTCTCGCCGCGGTGCAGGGCGTCCAGGTCATAGACATCCAGAGGGAGAAAATCCGGGTAACCCCAGTGCTGCTGCAGAAGGACGCGTGCCTCCGGGCAAATGGTGCGTTCCGGCTGCATCGTCTGCGCATGCACTCTGGAAAGCTGGCCGGGGAAAGCACCGGCCAGTGCTGCAAGGCTGTCGGAAAGACCTGCCTCATCTCCGATGAAGCTGTCGGCCGAAACGAAGAGCGTCTCTCCGCGCTGAAGCTGCTGCACGAGGCAGAAATAATCGGCTTCTCCGGTAAGCGCAAAGGTGGAACGGCTGGCATCAGCGTCCGGAACGGTCTGCGGGGCTGCACCAAGCGATACACGCTCGACCTGCGGGTACTGGCGCAGCAGATCATCCAGTGGAATACAGCAGGCAATACCTTCTTCCGTGTGCAGCAGGTTGGAGTAGACACGCAGGCAGGGTTCAATGCCGGGCAGCGGAGTATCCTGCGGTGCTTCCGGGTCAAAGTGACTCAGAAGACCAGACTGCATCTCCGGTGTAAGCGTTACGGATACAGGCAGCAGAGTGCGGTAGCGGGTGTTCTGCACCAGGACGATGTGCGAAAACTCCTGCACGAGGGTATCAGCGTGCAGAGCAAACTCCTCTGCGGTGATCACACAGGGGTTCTGCTGCAGCAGACTGCTCAGGTAGCGGGACAGGCGCTGCTGCAGTAAAGTGTCCAGCGAAGGACGCAAAAGACCGGCATCTTCCGGAGAAAAGCCCCACAGGACAAACAGGGTGTCCTCCGCAGCATGGGCGGAGACATAAGAACAAAGCAATGTATTTATGGCAGAATCCTCCATTGAACCAAAAAATCAGGCGGCCAAAAGGGTGAATGAGGAGCGGCGCTTCAGCATCTCCCGCAGGCGATGTTCGGCACGCACCTGAATCTGGCGTACACGTTCCCGCGTGACGCCCAGTTGCGCACCGATCTCGTCCAGGGTGCGGCAGTGGTCATCCGGAATGCCGTAGCGCAGCCGGAGCACAGTAGATTCGCGTTCGGGAAGCTGAGAAAGCAGCATCCGGACTTCCTGAACGGTCTCGTTCTCGCTCACGGTATCCACAGGATCGGGGCTGACATCATCCGCCAGAAGCTCCGCAAGTTCGGTGTCGTGGCTTTCGCCGACCATAAGGTTCAGGCTGGTGACGTTGAGGTAAACAAGCATGTCGCTCAGGTAGCGGCGTGCCTGCTCCACCGTGCAGGGATGGCCGCTGCCGGTTTCGGCCGCAGCAATGGCGCGCCAGAGATCTGGGCCGTCCAGCTGCATGCAGGTGGTGCAGACGACACGCACCCGGCAGAGCGTGTCGAAATAGTGTACGGGGATGCGGACGGTCAGACCGGTGTTGATGGCCTCACGCAGGATGGACTGGCGGATCCAGTAAGCGGCGTAGGTCAGAAAGCTGTAGCCCTGCAGTGCGTCGAACCGCTGGATCGCAGTGAATAGACCCAGAATGCCGTTCTGGAAGTTGTCCTCCTCCGTCAGGCAGCTGTGGGCGAGCAGCTGCGGGACCCTGCGGGCCATCAGGTGGACAAAACCGGCGGTCTTGCGCACAAGAATCTCCTTGGCGTTCTCATCGCCCTGCTGCGCCAACACGCAGAGTTGTTCGTTGGTCATAGCCCAGAGCTGATTGGAGGTAAAGTCGCTGTGGCAGAAAGAAACGGCCTTTCTGCTGGTGGATACGGTGGTACCGGTCTCCACCAGGATACCGAGCCCGGCCAGCTCAGCCAGCAGATGCTCCTGTTCCTGCTGAGAACAGGCACCAAACAGTGCCTCGAAGCTCTGCGCAGACAGGCAATTGCCGTTCGTCAGCATTGGGCGTACACGATTCAAGAGTGCATTATAATCCATGGTAAAAACCTTCTTTCACTTCTCGTTGTGATTGTCTTCGCTTAGCAGAAGCCCATGGATTCAATTGAGTTAAGACACTTCAAAAATTTTTTTTTGATTTTTCTTGAAAGATGCGAAAGATGCGCTGCCTTAAAAATGTTGATTCATCGAAGAATAAACAAAACCGGCTTGCAGACGTGCTAACATTGAAGAAAAAACGGGCAAGTTGACAGAGAGCTTTGAAAAGTTCTGTCTGTCAGCTTGCCCGGAGCAAGAGTGCAGAGAGCGCAGCTCTTTGCGCAGGTCAAGGGCGGCA
>ERZ808240.3559-NODE-3559-length-14973-cov-12.487465_pt1 | contig 14973 bp, 16 predicted proteins | sample MGYA00521084_ERZ808240 | MGnify/ENA primary metagenome ERZ808240 (study PRJEB31516, sample SAMN03275571) | gut metagenome | biome: mammalia-associated habitat; material: feces | host: Papio cynocephalus | place: Kenya | collected 2012-08-06 ... | reverse complement strand
CAAGGCCCTGCTCATAGAGCCCGCAGGCAAAGCAGTATTTCATCACCAGCAGCTTATGCCGGGTGATGGTCTCAAAATGACCTTTGATGTTCATATACCGTTCTTCCTCCGCATCTTCCAAAGCTGTGCTCCCCTCCGGGGAAAGACTTTCATCAGCTCCGCCACCGCACTGTAATGCGGCCCTCTTTCAGGTTCCGCAGGTCGTCGCTCTCCGAGAAGTCTTCCCGGTCACGGGTCAGGCTGGGATTATAATAAGGATCGTCCAGAATGCCGGCCTTGCCGTGGACATCATACAGCCGCTGCTGTTCTGCCGCAAAGCGGGCCGCTTTCACCGGGTCTTTCTCATCGCCGCCCCGGCTCTTGCTCTCGTAGTGGGTGAGCTGAGCGTATGGCGTCCAAGCGATGCGGTATCCCTTGTCCCGCACCCGCAGGCAGAAGTCCACATCGTTGAAGGCCACGGCGAACTTTTCATCCAGACCGCCCACTTCGTCCCAGACGCTGGTCTTCACCAGCAGGCAGGCACCGGTGACGGCAGAGAAGTCCTGCACCGTGGCGGCGCGGAACATATAGCCGCTGCCGCCCGCCTTCTTATACTTGTGGCTGTGGCCGGCGTAGCCGCCCAGACCTGTGACCACGCCCGCATGCTGGAGCGTCTCATCCGGGTAGAGCAGTTCTGCACCGCAGATGGCCGCACCGCCGGGGTGGGCGCACTGCCGCAGCAGTTCGGTAAGCCACTCGCCGTTCCGCACTTCCACGTCATTATTCAGCAGCAGCAGGTACTCTCCCTCTGCCGCCTTCCGGCCAAAGTTGTTGATGGCCGAGAAGTTGAAGCCCTTTTCCGGCCATGTGACCACCTTCAGGCCCTCATACCGCTTCTCCGCTTCCTTATAATAAGCAAAGGTCGCCGGGTCGGTGGAGTTGTTCTCAATGACGATGACCTCAAAATTGTCCCACCCGGTCTTAGACCAGATGCTGTGGAGGCACTTTTCCAGATCGTCGGTGTGGTCTTTGCTGGGGATGAGGATGCTCACCTTCGGGTCGCCCACGATGTCCCACTTCACCCGGTAGGTACTGGGGAAGAGGCCGTCTTCCACCGTGCCGGTGCGCCCGGTGCGGGCCAGATGGTCGGCCAGCGCCTTTTTGGCCGCAGCCGCCACATAGGGCTTGGCCTCGGTGCCGCCGGAGGTAGAACCGGCGTGGACACGCCAATAATAGAGCACCTGCGGGAGGTGAGCCGCGCCGCCGGTCTGCTCAATGAGCCGGAGGAAGAGGTCATGGTCCTGACTGCCGTCGCACTCGGGCCGCTCCCCGCCGATCTGCTCATACAGGGCCCGCTTAAAAACGGCAAGATGGCAGATATAGTTGCAGCAGAGCAGATAATCCGGAGCGTAATCGGGCTTGAAATGGCCCACCATGGGCTTTCGGATGTCTTTGGTGAAAAGCGCTTCATCACTGTAGAGGAAGTCGTCCGGCTCTCCCCGCTGCCGGAGCATCCGGATTGCCTTCCCCATGGCATACATCGCATGGGGTGCCAGCACATCGTCGTGGTCGGCCAGAGCGAGATATTCTCCTGTGGCAAGGGTCTCCGCCGCGTTGGTGTTGGCCGCGATGCCCTTGTTTTCGACCTTTTTGTATACGATGTGTTGATTCTTCTGCTGATACTCCCGCACGATACGTTCCACCTCAGGGTGGGCATCGTCGGATGCATCCGCAAGGCAAAGCTGCCCGTTGGGAGCCGTCTGATTTACGAAAGAATCCAGAAATTCCCGCAGGTATTTTTCGGGTGTGTTATACAGGGGCGTCAGGATGGAGATGATGGGCAGGCCGCAGTTTTCGGCGGTCTTCCCTGCCATCTCAGCCCGCTGGGCTTCCAGTACCTTTTTGCCGGGCAGATAGCGGGCCCGCTTGCCGAAAAAGCGGCGGCGGAAAAAGCCTGCACCCCGCTGCAGCATGGTGGGCAGGCCCTCGTCCCGGGTGAGCTGGACGGCGTAGCCCATCAGCTCTCTGGCCCGTTTGAGTCGTACATTCATCGTTCAAGCCTCGCCCCTCTGCACGGCCTTGTAGGCGTTGCATACGGTCTCGGTGTCACCGTTCATCTTGAGGCGGCCATGGCTCAGCCACGCTACCTTGCTGCACATCCGCTCGATCTGCTCGATGGAGTGGGACACCAGAATGACGGTAGTGCCGCCTGCCATCAGCTCCTTCATCCGCTTCTCGCACTTCTGCTGGAAGAGGAAGTCGCCCACGGCCAGCACCTCGTCGGCGATGAGGATGTCTGGCTTGGTGATGGTGGCGATGGCAAAGCCGATGCGGGCCACCATGCCGGAGGAGTAGTTTTTCAGCGGCACATCGAGGAAGTTCTGCAGTTCGCTGAACTCCACGATCTCGTCGAACTTCTCATCCAGATACTTGGGCGAGAAGCCCAGCACGGTACCGTTGAGGTAGATGTTCTCCCGGGCCGTCAGGTCCATATCAAAGCCTGCACCCAGCTCGATGAGGGGGGCGATGGTGCCCCGCACCGTCACTTTGCCCTTGGTGGGCTTATACACGCCTGCAATGGTCTTGAGCAGGGTGGATTTGCCCGAGCCGTTCAGGCCCACAAGGCCGTAGAAATCGCCGGGCATGATATCCAGGCTCACGTCCCTGAGGGCATAGAACTCGTCGTACTGCAGACGGCCCTGCACCAGAGCCAGGAGATATTCCTTCAGACTCTCGTGCTTTTCGGTGGAGAGGTTGAAGCACATGGACACGTTGTCCACTTTGATGATCGGTTCCATTGTTCTCCCCTCCTTAAATATGCAGCACAAAGCGGTCCTGCGTCTTGCGGAACATGTGCACGCCCACCAACATGGAGAGGACAGCGCAGATGCCGCAGACCGCGAACATATTGAAATCCAGCGGGATGCCCCACATCAGGGTGCGGCGGAAGCCGGTGATATACCAGTACATGGGGTTCAGCTTGATGATCTGCTGCATGTTGAAACCGCCGATGGAGAAGGTCATCTGGGTGGGGTCATAGAAGATGGCAGAGAAGTAGAGCAGTGCCGTGATGAAGACGCTCCAGATGTGCATGATATCCCGGAAGAACACGGTAGCCGCCGCCAGGAACAGGCCCACGCCCAGGCTGAAGAAGAAGAGCGTCACCAGCGGGTAAAGGGCCTCGATGACGGTGAGGTGGATGGGGCTGCCGGTGAACACCATGACCAGTGCCAGCGCCACGAAGCTGAACACGCAGTTGACCATGGCAAAGCAGCACTTTTCCAGCGGGAACACATACTTGGGGATATACACCTTCTTGAGCAGGGAAGCTGCGCTCAGCACACTGCTCATACTGGTGGAGGTGGCCTCATTGAAGAAGTTGAAGAGCAGCTGGCCGCACATCAGAAAGACCGGGAAGTTGTCGATGCCGCTGCCCCGCATATCCATCAGACTGCTGAACACGGCCCAGTACACCAGACACATGAGCAGGGGGTTGAGCACGCTCCACACCACGCCCAGCACACTGCGGCGGTACTTGAGCTTGAAATCACGGCTGACTAGGTTCCACAGCAGATAGCGGTAACGCCAGAAGCCGTTGAACATTGCCTTGAGTTTTTTCACGGGCGATCACCACTTTTCAAAGAACTCGAACTTCTGGGCGGCAAAGGGTTCATGCAGCTTGTCCTTGGCGCTGGTCTTGTGCTCGCAGCCGCAGTCGGGCCACTGAACGTTCACGGTGGGGTCATCGTAGGGGATGCCGCCCTCGCTGGTGGGGTCGTAGACATCGGTGCACTTATAGCAGAACTCGGCCACATCGCTCAGGACGAGGAAGCCGTGTGCAAAGCCCTCGGGGATATAGAACATCTTCTTGTTCTCCTCGCTGAGGGTCACACCCACCCACTTGCCGAAGGTAGCGCTGTGGGGACGGCAGTCCACGGCCACGTCGTAGACCTCACCCTTGGTCACACGGACCAGCTTGCCCTGCGTGTGATTCTTCTGGAAGTGGAGGCCGCGCAGCACGCCGCGGGTGGAGCGGCTCTGGTTGTCCTGCACAAATTCCTTGTCGATGCCGGCAGCAACGAACTGATCCTTCTGGTAGGTCTCCATGAAGTAGCCGCGGTCATCGCCGAACACCTGCGGCTCAATAACGACGACACCGGGGATCTCGGTCTGCGTGAAAGTGAATTTACCCATGATGATTTTCCTCTCTGTTTTGTTTTATTTCCTGTTGTTCTTTCGTATATGGAAAAGCCTTTTGCGGCTTTTGCGCGGATTGAGTCCTGTTGTTTTTGCGGCGCCGGTTCTTCTGCCTGCGCAGGAACCGCATGACGCCTACCGTCACCACAGCGGCGGCCACCGTGCAGCCCAGCGAGATGGCAATGAGCTTTCCGGCGGTCTTCAGAGGATGTGCCCTGGCCGCCGTTCCCAGCTGCTTTCCGGTGTTCGCCTCCAGCAGCTCGTCCAGCCCGGTGATCGAGGCCGGCACCCGGACGCTCGTGGATTCCTGTTTGTCCCCGCCATTGATGGTATATACGGCATAGGCTTCCGGTTCCGTGCCCAGGATATACCGCTCCGGCAGCTCAAGGGTGACGGAAACATCTTCTGCCGTCACGCCGTCTGCCAGCAGCAGGCGGGTGCCCGGGTCGGTGACGGTCACACTGCCCAGCGAAGCGCCGCCGCCCGCTGTTTCCAGCTCTGCCGTCAGCCCCTGGGAGGGGATATCCGTATAACCGGTAAAATGTGAGAAAGCGTAGTCCAGCAGGGTGCGGACGTCGCTGTATTTTTCAGGTTTGGTCTGAGTCTGCATGGTCACGCAGATGAGCCGGACGCCGTTCTGCTCCGCCAGACAGACATAGGTATAACGGGCAATGTTGGTGTAGCCGATCTTCGAACCAAGGATGGCCGGGATGTAGAACTTGCTGTAGCTCAGCCGCATCCTGTCCTGCTGAGAGAAATAGCGGGTCACAGGCTGGAGATTGGTGGGGGCCATGGTGTACATCTCATTGCGGGTGAAGAGCGTCTCGAACCCCGGCTGGGTCAGCGCCCAGCGCAGGATCTGGGCCATATCATAACAGCTGGTGTAGTGGTCATCATCGCTGATGCCGTGGGGGTTGGCAAAATGGGTGTGTTTCAGTCCCAGCGCCGCCACCTGCGCGTTCATGGTCTCCACACCGCCTTCAATGGTGCCGCCGAAGTATTCCGCCAGCAGGTTGGCACCGTCGTTGGCGCTGGCCATCATGGTGCCATAGAGGGCATCTTCCAATGGCACCTCTTCCCCCTCCCGCAGGGCAATGTGGCTGGAATCGGTGCCTGCAAGGGAGTAGACATCTTCATGGGAGACGGTGAGCTTCACGCCGTCCCAGTTTCCCTGAGCTTTCTGGCAGGCAAGGCCCAGGGTCATCACCTTGGTGATAGACGCCGGGTGCAGCTCTTCCTCCATATTCTGCTGTGCCAGTACAAGGCCGGTATCTGCATCGATGATGCAGTAGGCTTCGGTGGCCGTCATGGCCGGGCCAACTGCACCGGCAGGCAGTGCCATGCAGAGCAGGAACAACGCTGTAAACAATGCAGCGAGGTGTTTTTTCATTCTTTCATTCTCCACAAGTCAACATAGATAGGAATAGTATACCACACTTTGACCCGGCTGAAAAGACGCCCCGAAGGCACTTTCCAAGAAGTTCCACCCTGCCCTGCGGCACAGCAGAGGGGGAGTTCCTGCAAAGCGGCTTTCAGCATGCAGGAACTCTCCCTCTGCTTTCTCCCCATAAAATCCCCCTCACCCACAGGGACACTGCAGCACCGGCTGTAACTGCCGGCCTTCCATGGCGGCTTCCAACGTCTGGGGCAGAAGCTCGAACCGGGCTTTCAGGCTCTGGGGCTTGGTGCCGGGGTCATCCTGCCCGTAGGGCACAAAATAATAATGTTTGCGCTGATAGAGCCGGGCGATGTTCTCCCCGGAAGCTCCCATCCCATCGTTGGTAGAGATGGCAATTACGATTGGACCCCCCACCCGGAGCAGGCTCTTTGCGGCCAGCGTCACCGGGGTATCCGAAAGTCCTGCCGCCAGCCGGGCCAGCGTGGCCCCTGTGCAGGGCGCGATGACCAGTGCCCGGGCCAGATGCCTTGGCCCCAGAGGCTCCACGGCCTGCAGAGTATCCAGCACTGGATGCCCGGTGAGCTGTTCCAGCCGCTGCCGCCAGAGGAAGGCCGGGCCGAACCGGGTGTCCTGCTCTGCCGCGAAGCTCATCACCGGCAGCAGTTCCCACCCCTGCTCCCGCAGGGCCTGCGCAGATTCCAGCGCCGTTTCCAGCGTGCAGAAGCTGCCGCAGACCGCAAATGCTGCGCAGCGTCTTTCCTCGTGACTCATGATGCTTCCTCCCTCTGCGCAATGATATCACACACCGTCTGCGCCACGGCTTCTCCCGCCGTCTCGGGCGCACAGGCGGCGGGCAGGCTCAGGGCATGGATGGCCCGATGTCCCAGCTGCCGGGCGGCATCAAAATCGGTGCCGCCCGGGCGGGATGCCAGGTCAATGATGAGGCTCCCGGGCCGCAGCGCCGCCAGCACTGCTTTGTTCAGCACCCGCGCAGGCACCGTATTCACCACCGTATCAAAGGCCGGGGCCAGCTGTTCCAGCCGGGCGATCTCCATGCTCCGCAGGCCAAGGCTCTCTGCCAGCGCCCGCTGTGCCGGGCGGCGGGCCGCTGCCGTCACCTGCGCCCCCAGCGCTGCCAGCCGGACGCCCAGCGCCTGCCCCACCGGCCCGAAGCCGGTCAGCAGGATACTGCTGCCCCAGAGGGTGCGGTCCCGTTCCCGCATCAGGATGCCGATGCAGCCTTCTGCCGTGGGGATGGCGTTCCGGATGGTCAGCTCCTCCCGTGCAAAGTAATCCACCAGCTCCACTCCTGCCCCGGCGGCAATGGCCTTTGCCTCTTCCGCGAGCATCCCGCCCAGCGCCAGCGTGCCGGGCCTTGCCGCCCGCAGAAGCTCCGCCAGCGGGGTGCGGGCGGCATCCAACGGCAGGGGCAGCAGGATATAATCCGCCAGCGCGATCTGCTCCGGCCCGCCCACGGCATATCCTGCCCGGGCCAGCGCCCGGGCCGCAGCGGCCTGACGGGCGTCGGTGCCCACCACCGCAAAGCGTTTCTGTCCTTCCACCGCAAGTCCCCCCTCCTGCATCTCTGTGGGCCATCCTATGCCGCAGATGCTTCAAGGGTGCAGAAAGGCCCGGCGGATGCCTGTGACAGCATCCGCCGGGCCTTGTGATATTTTTCAGATCGGAGCTTGGGTCTTAGTGGCCGCAGCTCTCACCGCTGCAATGGTCGCAGTCCTCTTCCAGCTTGCCCACGATGGGTTCCGGGTCGATGCCCTGACGACGGTAGTAGTCGGACAGAGCGGACTTGACGGCCTGCTCAGCCAGGACAGAGCAGTGCACCTTGATGGGAGGCAGACCTTCCAGAGCCTCGACAACAGCCTTGTTGGTCAGCTTCAGGGCCTCGTCGATGGTCTTGCCCTTGATGAGGTCGGTGGCCATGCTGCTGGTGGCGATGGCTGCGCCGCAGCCGAAGGTGAGGAACTTGACATCAACGATGACGTTGTTCTCGATCTTGAGGTACATCCGCATGATGTCGCCGCACTTGGGATTGCCGACCTCGCCCACGCCGTTTGCGTCGGGGATCTCACCTACGTTGTGGGGGTGTGCGAAATGCTCCATGACCTTTGCGCTATACATACCTGCCATTTTACTTATCTCCCTTCAGGCTGAACTGGCGGGCCGTGTTCTGACCCTGCAGCCACATACAACTCATAGCACGGCGGCGGGGAATGACCTCCTCCAGCACATCGCACAGATATTTTGCTTCTTCCATGGTGTTCTGCGGGCCAAAGGTGAACCGCATGGAGCCATGGCCGATCTCCTCCGGCACGCCGATGCTCAGCAGCACGTGGCTGGGGTCGAGGCTGTCGGAGTTGCAGGCAGAGCCGGTGGAGGCGCAGATGCCGTGCATATCGAGATCCAGCAGGATGGTCTCACCCTCCAGACCCGGGAAGCTGATGTTCACATTGCCGGGCAGGCGGTGCTCCAGACCACCGTTCAGGCGGGTCTCGGGGATGTTCTTCAGGATACGGTCAATGACGTAATCCCGCAGTTCCTTCTCGTGGGACATCCGCTCTTCCAGATGCTCTGTGGCCATCTCGAGGGCCTTGCCCATACCGGCGATGCCGGCCACGTTCTCGGTGCCGGCGCGGTGGCGGGCCTCCTGGCTGCCGCCGTCGATGAGGTTCTGGGGCCAGACGCCCTTGCGGCAGTAGAGTGCACCCATACCCTTGGGGCCGTTGAACTTGTGGGCGCTCATGGACAGCATATCCACGCCCAGCTCCTGCACATCCACCGGGATGGCACCCACAGCCTGAACGGCATCAGTGTGCATCCAGACGCCGTGCTTGTGGGCGATCTCCGCGATCTCCTTGATGGGCTGGATGGTGCCGATCTCGTTGTTGGCCATCATGATGCTGACCAGTGCGGTGTCGGGACGGATGGCAGCCTCCACGTCCTCAGGGCGGATATAGCCCTCAGAGGTGGGGCGGATATACGTGACCTCGAAACCCAGACGCTCCAGAGCGGCCATGCTGTGCATGATGGCGTGGTGCTCAAAGGCGCTGGTGATGAGGTGCTTCTTGTTCTGGCGGGCCTTGGTGAAGGCAGTGCCCTTTACGGCCCAGTTGTCGGCCTCAGAGCCGCAGCCGGTGAAGAAGATTTCGGCCGGGGAGGCATTGATGGCCTTTGCCACCTGTGCGCGGCCCTTATCCACGAACTCCTTGGCCTCGTAGCCCACGCTGTAGTGGCTGCTGGGGTTGCCGCAGGCACCACTCAGAGCCTCGACCATCACAGCCAGCACTTCGGGAGCGCAGGCAGTCGTGGCCGCATTATCCAGATAAACCACTTTTTCTGTGTTTTCCATAGGAATGATCCTTTCTGATGAAATGCAGCACGCCGCGCCCTCTCAAAGCCCGGCAGAACACTTGCATAATTTCTCCATTTGACACAATGGTTATATCATAACATATCATTCCCTAGTATGTCAATCGGAATACTCAAATTTCGTGACACAGTCTCATTTCCTGCCTTTTCCAATGAGTTTCCCCAGCGCCACTTTCCACTTAGGGTAGCCCCAACGCTTATCCTCGGCGAAATCATCCGCCAGCTTCCAGGGGAAGGGACTGCCGTCGAAATAGAGATTCCCGGCTTCATCCACCCGGTCGAGCTTCTTCGGCAGATAAGCCTCATCATAGTAGCTCTTGCGGCGGTCGGGCAGGGCCCAGTGCAGGGTGCCGTCCTCATCCATCCGCTCGGCCCAGACACCGAACACGAACGTCGCCGCCTCACCATAACAGTGCTGCTCCATCCGGATGGCACCATCATAATAGAACTTGATGACTTCCAGGGTGCCGGATTCCTTTTTGCCGTCCCGGCCCAGAGTAGGGCGGTAGTCCTGCTGATAGCGGCAGCCGCAGTGGGTGCCGGCGAATTGCTTGGGTGTAAACATTTTTCTGTCCTTTCTGCTTTCCGCAAAATACAGACTCTACGGGCAAAATGCTTTTTTCTTCAGGCTTTGGATATATTCTCTTTTGCGTGCCAAAAGAGAACCAGAAAAGCACCCGCTGCTTCCGAAGCGCGGGAGGCGACGGGTTGCGGCTCCCAGCGTCTGCTTCGGCCCTTGAGCGGGCCTTGCATCCTGCTGGCTGCTGCCCCAACAGCTCCTCCCTGTTTCCGCCGCAGGCGGCGGTCGTCGCCGTTGCAGATCAGGGGCTGCTCGCCCTTGATGATCCCAAAGATGTAGCAGAAATCACAAAAAGCCAGCGCCGCGCCGTTCAGCGCTGGCGCTTTCACACTTTTTCGATTTCTGCATTTTACGGCTCCGCCGATAATATCGCACCACTCTCAAATCAGAAATGTCCCTCAAAGTCCCCTTCGATTTCATAGGGCCAGCTGAGGATGCCGCCCAGATCATAAATATTGGTATACCCCAGTGCATCCAGTTTCTGGACGGCATCGGCACTGCGGCGTCCGGTACGGCAGTACACCACCCAGGCCGCGTTCTTGTCGGGCATCACCTCAGCGGCCTGGGCATTCACCTGTTCCAGCGGGAGCAGCTTTGCCCCCGGGATGTGCCCCACGGCGTATTCATCCGGTTCCCGCACATCGACGGCCTGCGCCTTTCTTGTGTCCAGCAGACGGATGGCTGCTGCGGGCGTGATCTTCTCGATCATATCACACTCTCTCCTTCTGTCGTTGTTATTCCATCTTATGATATCAGACATTTTTTGTTTATACAAGAGAAAGCCCGTTTTTCACTTTGCAAAAATCCGGTGCCGTGGTATACTGGAAGATGAGCAAGGAGAGAAATCGTTATGAAATTTTCCACCAAGAGCCGCTACGCCCTGCGGCTGATGGCCGAACTGGCCCGCTACGCACCGGGCACCACCGTCTCGCTGAAGGAGATCAGCGAGCGCCAGAACCTGAGCCTGAAATATCTGGAGCAGATCGTCACCCCGCTGGCCCGGGTGGGCCTTGTCAAAAGCGAGCGGGGCAGTCAGGGCGGCTACCGCCTGACTAAGGCCCCCGCCGACTACACTGCCGGCGAGATTCTGCGGGCCATTGAGGGCAGTGTGGCCCCCATCCCCTGCCTTGGCAGTGAGACCAACGAGTGCCCCATGTCGGAGCAGTGCTTCACCCTGCCTTTCTGGGCGGGTCTGGATGATGTCATCAACCAGTATATCGACAGCGTCACCCTCGAGCAGCTGGCCCAGAGCCTGCCCTCTGCCAACGAAGGCTGTGGCTGCTGCGGCCCCAAGACCTGATTTTTCGTTCCGGGATTGACTCCGCGCCCAAAAAAAGGTATACTATTTTAGTATTCCTGCCGGGGTGTTGCGCAGTTGGTAGCGCGCCTGCTTTGGGAGCAGGAGGCCGCGAGTTCGAGTCTCGCCACTCCGATAGAAAGAAAACCCACGATTCAGCGTTCGTATTGGAACGTTCATCGTGGGTTCTTTTTGTTATCTGTATTCTGAGCGCCGGCTGGAACCTGCTTTATTTGTGCCTTACACGGCAAAAAACTGCACACAGTTTCAGCGGCCTTTGCAGACAAAAATCATCTGTAACGCGGCTTTTAGTTGCTTAGAACCAGCCACGACGATGGCACCTTTCATATTCGGTGATATTTCTCCTGAAACGTTCACCAGCAATGCCGCTTACTTCATCCAAAATCAAATCATCATAAGGGATCCCCTTTGCTTCCAGATGTGCCCTGAACCAGTTGCGACGCCGAGAGTTCTGATAAGGACCGCCGGGATATTCAGACGGAAATTTGCCAAGACAGTTTAAGTTACCAAGACTCATCCATTCTTTTCGGACGCGTTCTCGCATTTCAAGCGTTTGAACATCTGCCGGTTTTCCGTTGCGGCTGTACCCATATGCCTGATGATAGATCTCCATCCGTCTGTTCTGTTCGGCGTTTTGTCCCATACTGATTATAACGATCACGATCAATGCAATAAGAAGCATATGAAACCCTCCTGTACCCTGCCGCGTGTTTCTTTGGACTGACTGAAGGATATCACGCTTGATGTCCCACTAATCGGATTTTCAAGCGTATTTTCAATAATTTTCGAGTTTTTCTCCAAAGCCGTAAAGCCGTACTTTTTCGCTATCCGCTCTTCCTGTCAGACAAACGCCATAAAATGCGTCTGCCTGCTGTTCTGCGACATCTTTCCCGACCGAAAACATACCGTCCTCACCTTCTCTGCCTCCCCGTCCTTTCCGCGCTCCCGGAGAGATCCAGATACCGTCCCGAAAAACACACCCAAAGATACCAAAATTTTCACGTTTTATCTATTGAATCCTGCGGTCCCGAATGGTATCCTTAACACTGTCCCTCAAACTCTCTGAGACAGGAGTATCAAAATGAAGAAAAAAGTCCTTTCCCGCATCGCTGCTGCGGTCGGGATGAGCCTTGTGGTCGCTGTGGTCCTGCCTATCGTGTCCATGCTCAATATATTCCGGGCAAGCTTTGCCGTATCGGTTCCGGCCCCTTCGGGCGCAGACAGCTCCGCCGCCTCCGAAGACAACACCACGATGGAAGACGTCTGGAACCAGTTCCTGGAGCAGGCCGACAGTGATGACGCTTCCATTGCCGACCTCATCACCAAAGAGCTTTCTGCAGAGTCCTCTTCGGAAGACGCCGCTTCTGAGGATGCCGTTTCTTCTGAGGCGGCATCGGAGAGCACAGCCTCCAGTGCATCTTCCGGCAAGACCGCTTCCAGCGCTTCGTCTTCCTCTTCTTCCCGGGCAGAGACCGCTGCCTCTTCCAAGCCGGCCTCCTCTTCGCAGGAGACTTCTTCCAACCATACAGCATCCTCTTCTCACGCAGCCGCTTCCTCCGGCAGCACCGCCTCCACCCCGCGGAACAGCTGCGATGAACAGCTTGCACAGTACATCGTCCAGCTGGAAAAACTGCAAAAGAAGAGCTCTTCCCAGCTCTACTCCGTCATTCAGGAGGCCTATGACGAATACATTGCCTATCCTGAGGACAAGCGCAGTCTTACCCTGAAAGTCTCCATCGTCGTTTCCAAGGGCAGCAAGCTGACCTCTCTGCAGAGCGCCTGCGATAAGGAGTTCAACACCATTCTGGCCCAGATGCGCACCTGCCTGAAGGAGAACGGCCGTGACCAGAAACTGGCTGACGAGGCTCAGAAAGCCTATGAGAACGCCAAATCTTCCATGATAAAGGAACTGACCAACATCGTCTACAACACGGCCACCGGCAGCGGTTCCGGCGGTCAGTGGATCGAGAGTCATCGGAATCTGGCATAAACCTGATACAACGAAAGCCCTGCGGCGTGCCGCAGGGCTTTTTGCATAGTTCTGTTTTCAGAAGTTCTCTTCGTAAGCCAGATGTTCCGAAGGACTATCCGCACCGCTTATAAAGACAGCCTTTACTTGGGCTGACGGCCAATGTAGGCGAGGATGCCGCCGTCGGCATAGAGAATCTGACCATTGACGAAATCCGAGGCGTGGGATGCCAGGAACACGCAGGGGCCCACCATATCCTCTGCCTCACCCCAGCGGCCTGCCGGGGTCTTGGCGGTGATGAACTGGTCGAAGGGGTGGCGGCTGCCGTCGGGCTGGACTTCCCGCAGCGGGGCGGTCTGAGCGGTGGCGATATAGCCGGGGCCCATGCCGTTGCACTGGATGTTATATTCGCCGTACTCGGAAGCGATGTTTTTGGTCAGCATCTTGAGCGCGCCCTTGGCGGCGGCGTAGGCCGAGACGGTCTCGCGGCCCAGCTCACTCATCATGGAGCAGATGTTGATGATCTTGCCCTCCCGCTTTTCCATCATATCGGGCAGAACGGCCTTGGAGCAGTTGAATGCACCGCCCACATGGACATCGATGACCCGCATGAAATCGGCATGGCTCATCTCGATCATGGGCACACGCTTCATCAGGCCGGCATTGTTCACCAGGATATCCACCGTGCCCACCTCAGCCTTGATCTTCTCCACCATGGCGTTGACGGCGTTCTCATCGGAGACATCGGCCACATAGCCATGTGCGTCGATGCCGACCTCTTTGTAGGCGGCCATTCCCTTTTCCAGACTGGCCTCGGAAGAGCAGTTGAAGCAGATGGTGGCACCGCACTTTGCCATGCCCTCTGCGATGGAGAAGCCGATGCCGTGGGCACCGCCGGTGATGAGGGCGACTTTGCCCTGTAAGTTGAAAGCGGAAAGATCCATGAAGTTCTCCTTTTCTGTAAAAGCCTTTTGATGATGAACGAAATAAAGCGGATAAATGTGCCCCCTCATCCGTCACCGCCTTCCGGTGATGACAGCTCCCTGAAAGGAGCCTTTTGAGGGGGCACTTGCTATTTTTTTAGCAAAATGCCCCGCGCCGGTCTCCCGGTGCGGGGCATTTGAATGGTGTACTTAATTAGCGCAGGTCCGTGTTGGCGATATTGTCCATGTCGTCGAACTCCATGTTCTCGCCGCCCATTGCCCAGATAAAGGTGTAGTTGGAAGTGCCTACGCCGCTGTGGATGCTCCAGGAGGGGCTGATGACAGCATCCTCGTTGTGCATCACGATGTGGCGGGTCTGGGTAGGCTCGCCGCACATGTGGAACACCACCTGCCCCTCGGGCAGTTCAAAGTAGGTGTAAATCTCCATCCGGCGCTCATGCGTGTGGCTGGGCATAGTGTTCCAGTTGGAGCCGGGCTCCAGCTCGGTCATGCCCATGCTCAGCTGGCAGGTCTTGAGCACATCGGGGTGGATGAACTGATTGATGGTGCGCTTATTGCAGGTCTCGACGCTGCCCAGAGGACGATGGTTTGCATCTTCCATCTTGATGAGGCGGGTCTCGTAAGAGCAATGTGCCGGAGCGGACACCATGTAGAACTTGGCGGGATGCTCGGGGTCTGCGGAAGCAAAGGTGACTTCCTTGGTGCCCTTGGTGATGTACAGGCAGTCCTTATAGCCCAGCTCGTACTTCACACCGTCGGCCACCACGATGCCCGTGGAACCCTTGCCGATGTTGAACATGCCGATCTCGCGGCGCTCGAGGAAATAGTGGGTGCCAAAGTTGGCCCAGACGTCGATGCCCTTGTCGATGGACACGGTCTCGTGCACCGGCATGCAGCCCAGCGTCACCATGCGGTCAACGTGGCTGTAGACGGCGACGACCTCATCGGCCTTGTACAGGCCGGTGATGAGCATCTCATCCCGGGTCTCCTCAGTGGTGTAGCGTTTGAAGTCTTTCCGGTTGCAGGAATAGCGGATCTCCATGGCGGATCTCCTTTCCTGCTTAGCGCTGGATACGACCGGAACCGTCGCCGCCAGCCAGCTTCTCGACCTCGGAGACAGTCATCATGTTGTAGTCGCCCTCGATGGTGTGCTTCAGAGCAGAAGCAGCAACAGCGAACTCAACAGCATCCTGAGTGCTCTTG
>ERZ808240.3558-NODE-3558-length-14974-cov-5.931028_pt1 | contig 14974 bp, 11 predicted proteins | sample MGYA00521084_ERZ808240 | MGnify/ENA primary metagenome ERZ808240 (study PRJEB31516, sample SAMN03275571) | gut metagenome | biome: mammalia-associated habitat; material: feces | host: Papio cynocephalus | place: Kenya | collected 2012-08-06 ... | reverse complement strand
CGGTTTTATCAATAATAAATTTGCGTCAGCAATATGAAATTTCCGGGTTTCCGAAGGCAAAATCATATTTCAAATTTTCTGCCTTTACCCCGGGAAGACAATGTCTTCCCCTACATATTTTGTTTATTCTTTAAAAATAAATTACCGCGATAAATTATTGTTTTTTTGTTATTTGGCACGTTGCCATAGCCTTATCAACGTCGCCGGAAACTATTATTTCGACTCCGTCGCACGCCTTCGCCATGGTCGTCTTTAAAATCTCCTGATCGGCTTTCGAGAACGTACCGAGCACATAATCCTTTAAATCGTAATCGGGATCGGGCTTTGCACCGACTCCGATTTTAAGTCTCGGAAATTCGTCGGTGCCCAGCTGCGCGATAATGCTTTTGATTCCGTTATGACCGCCCGCAGAACCTTTGCGTCTTATGCGGAGCGCACCTACCGGCAAATCAATATCGTCGTATATTATAATGACGTGATCGCTCGGTATTTTATAAAAATCCGCGGCGGCTTTTACTGCGTCTCCGCTCAAATTCATATATGTCTGCGGTCTCATTACAAGACAGCGTTTCGAGCTTATCATAACATCGGCGCACAGCGCGTTAAACTTAATTCTGTCTGTTTTGAAAGAATATCTGTTGGCGAGAATATCAATACACAGAAACCCCGCGTTATGACGTGAAAGTTCGTACTGTTTTCCCGGGTTTCCGAGTCCGGCTATTATATATTCAACCTTACCGAAAACGGGAGCAGAAAAACTCTCCTCTTTCTTTTTCTTAAAAAAAGCCATTTAATAATTACCTTTTTATACTTTTTTTCTGTACGGCTGTTTCTTTGCAACCCAGCCGTCCTTGTTAACCTGCTTTGCTCTGCCGATACCGAGCGATTTATCGGGCACGTCGTCGGTAATCGTCGAACCCGCCGCCGTATACGCATACTCGCCGACCGTTACGGGAGCGACAAGATTCGTGTTACAGCCTATGAACGCACCGTCCTTAATAGTACAGCGGTTCTTGTCCTTGCCGTTGAAGTTTACGGTAACGACTCCGCAGCCGAAGTTAACCCCGCTGCCGACGTCGGAATCACCGACATAGGTAAGGTGCGAAACGTGGGTATTGCTTCCGACCGTCGAATTTTTAACCTCTACAAAGTTTCCGAGGTGCGCGCCGGTGCCGATTGACGAATTCGGTCTTATTTGAACAAACGGTCCTATTGTTGCGCCGTCTTTTATCTCTGCGTCTCTTATCTGCGAATTATTAAACGTAACGCCGGAGCCTATAACCGCGTTTTCGACAAACGAATTCGGGCCTATAACGCAGTTTGAACCGATTTTTACGTTTCCTCTGATTATCGTATTGGGGAGAATCTCCGTATCACCCGCGATTTCAACATCCGGTCCGATTATAATACCGTCAGCGCACGGAATATCCACGCCGTCGAGCATGAGTTTTTCGAGAATGTTTTTCCTTGCAATCTCGTTTAACTGATTTAACTGAACTCTCGTATTCGCTCCGAGTACGGCGTTCGGATTCTCGGCGGCAAATGCGCACGCTTTTTTACCCGATTTTAATATAATATCGATAGCGTCGGTGAGATAATACTCGCCCTTTGAATTGTCGGGAGTTATTTTATTTAAAGTATCGAGAAGTATATCGGCGTTGAACCAGTACGCGCCGGAATTTACCTCGTTTATAAGCTGAGTTTTTTCATCTGCACTCGCCTGCTCGACGATTGATTTTATGGCTCCGCTCCTGTCGCGGACGATTCTGCCGTAGCCGAACGGATTGTCAACATGAGCCGAAATAACCGTTGCCGAGGCGTTGTTTTCGCAGTGATAGCCGAGAGCCATGGCAATAGTATCGGAGTCTATAAACGGAGCGTCACCGTTTAATATGAGAACGTTTCCGCCCGAATGAGCCTTTATAAAGTCCGCAGCCTGCATAACCGCATGACCTGTGCCCTTTCTCTCTCTCTGACGGACGGTTACGATATCGTCGGGAAGATGATTTTCTATATCCTCGGCGGCATGACCGGTAACAACGCATATATCCTTGATATTCGCGTTCTGAGCCGCGCCGATAACCCAGTCAAGCATGGGTTTGAAAAGAACCTGAGTCATTGCCTTGGGTTTTGCCGTTTTCATTCTGGTTCCCTGCCCGGCGGCAAGAATTACTGAACAGTTTTTCATAAATATATCACCTTTATATATACATGTATATTTTAAATTCCGATAATTTATTTCGAGTTATTATACATCCGGCTTCTCATTGTTACCCTGGTCGGTAACTCTCGTAACCGGAGCAGTCGGAGCCTCTGTCGTCGGAGCCGCCGTAGTGTCCGCGGGAGACTCGGTCGGTTTCACGGTCGTAGTCTCGGCGGGAGCTTCCGTCGGCTTTTCCGTTGTCGGAGCCACTGTAGGCTTCTCGGTCGCAGTCTGAGCCTGGGTGCGTCTTTCGGTCGGACTCTCGCTCTGAGTTCTGCGCGTTGAGGTTTCGCCCGCTCTCCTAGTCGTAGTCTCGTTCTTCGTCGTGGTTTCCTTTTCGGTCGTCGTTTCTTTCTCGGTCGTAACCGAACCGCGCGCGGTAATGCTTTCGTCCTCAACCGTCGCATTAACGGCATTCGAGGAAACGTCGGGAACGGTCGGTTTGTCGTCCTTATCCTTTGTTATTATAAAATATGCACATGCGCCCGCAACGAGCAGAAGCAGTATTATAAACGGTATGAGCGTCTTAAGTTTACTGCCGGACGGTTTCTTTTTGTTTTCGCCGTCGTCGTATTCCTCCTCGTCCTGAGAGGTCAGAACGGGAATTCCGCTCTTATTTTCGACAATGTTTTCCGGCTCCTCACTGACGGGTTCATCTATTGATGAAACCGCGGTATCATCCGATTCTGTTTCCTGTGCGCTCTCGGGCTCGTCAGCAGCCGAAACCGCGGGAACAGTATCGTCCTCATAATCCGAATCATCAGCGGTAAATTTGAAAAATACGCCCGTAATATCCGCGTCCGAAGTTTTTTTGCTTAAAGCTATAAACGCCGATTTGCTGACAGACTTTATATCTTTTCCGCCGAACGCAGCGTTTTCAACAAGCTTTTCGTCAGCAAATTCGGCGCATTCGGCTCCGAAAACGGCTATGTACCCTCCGTCGGCACCGACGTCGGTAAGGTCTTTGAACATAAATTCACCGTCCGACGAGAGAAGCTGAGCCTTTCCCGCACGGCAGAAGAAAATCTTTGCATTTCCGATGGAGGAAACGAGTATTCTGTCAGAAAAAATACATACGCACGCTATTGAAACATTGCTGTCTCCGCACTCGGCAGAAACAGACGTCATATCGTCCGCATATTTTTTAAACGCTTCGTATGCGTTCGTTCTCTGAGTATATATTCTGTGAGAATAATCGTCGAAAGCGGTGACGGCGCCCGCCGAAACCCCCTTTATAACAGACGAAACGACAACGCAGACGCACGGCGGATTTACCGTTCCGGCGGCTCTGTAACCCGAATTCATCTCTTCGATTGACGAGATTCTGCGGTTAAGGTTTATACTGTCTCCATTGAAGCCTTTTGTAAGTCTGCTCTTTGAAATTGCGGCGGTTTCTATCGAAACTATGGACATATTTTCTCCTCCGATCCTGTATTCACGGCATTTTTTAACATCTTATTTTATCATTATATAACCGTTTAGTCAATATAAACGTGACATTTAGTTGTTTTTGTCGCGGCAGGAAGCAATAAGACGCTGTTTTTCATTCCAAAGTTTTTCGGAGAGATCGACATAATAGTTATGCGGGTACTCGAATCTCAGCACTTCCTCCCAAAGCGTATCAACCTGCTGTGCGCAGTATGCACGCACGTCACCGAGCTGCGGGAAATTATATACAAGTCTGCCCTTCTCGTAGACGGGAACGAGAAGCTGTCTTGCGACAAAACCGGAAACAGTCTTCTTTTTCCACTTGTAATCGGGGTCAAAAAGTTCATATTCGCTCATTGTTGAAACGTCCTCGTCCTCGAGGGTCAAAAGGTCTGCAATTGCCTTTCCCGTCTCCATATCAAAAAGCCTCCACAACTTTTTGGGGTACGGGGTCGTAATCTTGGCTACGTTTTCGCTTATTTTAATTTTAGGAATAATTTCGCCGTTCTTTTTTATCGCCGACAGCTTGTAAACACCGGGGAATACGGGCGAATCGGCGGAGGTTATCATTCGCTCTCCGACTAAAAATTCGTCTATCTTCGCCCCGTGCTGAAGCATTTCCATTATAATATGTTCATCAAGCGAATTCGAAGCATAAATATTGCAGTCGGGGAACCCCGCTTCGTTGAGCATTTTTCTTATTTTCTTAGAAAGATACGCAAGGTCTCCGCTGTCTATTCGTATTCCCTCAGGGCGAATGCCCATAGGAACAAGAACGTCGTTAAACGTTTTAATTGCATTCGGAATACCCGAATTTATCGTATCGTACGTATCGACGAGGAGGACGCATCTTTCGGGATTTTCCCTCGCATATGCACAGAAAGCCTCATACTCGGAATCAAACATCTGAATCCACGTATGGCTCATGCCCTCGTAAAGAGGTATCGAATATTTCTCTGCTGCAAGCGTATTTGTAGTCGCCGTGCATCCGCCTATGTATGCGGCTCTCGCTCCGTTAATCGCCGCGTCCGCGCCGTGCGCACGTCTGGTTCCCGACTCTACGACTCCCCTGCCGTGAGCCGCGCGTACGACCCTGTTTGCCTTGGTAGCGATAAGCGTCTGATGGTTGATACTCAGAAGAACCATAGACTCTATAAAGCTCGCCTGAATTACGGGACCGTGAACCTTTACGACCGGTTCGCCCGGGAATATCGGCGTACCCTCCGGAACCGCCCATACGTCGCACTCGAATTTAAATGTTCTTAAATACTCCGCAAGAGAATCGGAAATTCCCCTGCTTTTGAGAAATTCTATATCGTCCTCGTCGAATTTGAGATTTTCAAGATATTCGCACAGCTCCCGAAGTCCAGCCATAACGCAGAATCCGCCGATTTTATCGCTCGGTCTGAAAAACATGTCAAACCAGACCTCGGTCGTGTCAATGCCGTTGTCTACGAATCCGTTTGCCATTGAAAACTGATAAAAATCCGTCATAAGTTCGTATTTATCTTTAATCATTTTATATCACCTCAAAAAATTGTAAAAATATTACCATTGACAATAACTGTCCTGTTCTTTTATTATTGTACCATACGATTAATATATAATCAAACAAAAATTAATATTATCTTAAAGAATAATTCTTCACTTATATTTTTTTTATTATTCCGATTTGACAATTTATTGTGTTTTATAATAAAAAAAATCATAAAATTAGTGTTTTTTCAACATTTTAATTCTAAATTATTTATATAATTGAATAAATATGTGCTAAAATAATATCGTTATGATAAGATGCCATATCAACGGCACCGGCTTTGCGTGATCCTGAACCTTTTTTGTATTTCGGAGGCGCAGTATACGTCGGACAACACCATCGTCTTAAAGCACCGGTAAGATAATACCGTAAATCATTTTACCGGGTTCATTACTTATGGAGGTGTAACCTCATGCGTGTCAGAAAACAGGCTCTCGGCGACAGAAACATCGTCGGAGCAAGGGTCGAGCAGCGAAGAAAAGCAATCGGGATGAAGCAGAAAGACTTACTCACACAGCTTCAGATCAGAGGTATTGATCTGAATGCATCTGCCCTTTCAAAATTAGAAGGTCAGCTGAGAAGCGTCCTTGACTTCGAACTCATAGCGATTTCCGACGTGCTCGGCGTTTCGGTAAATTGGCTTCTGGGAATAGAAGAATAATAGACCGAATAAATCCCCGCCGCATTGCACGGCGGGGATTTTATCATTTACGGAGGCTTATTCAAAAAAATGGTAAACGAAAACATAAAACTGCTTCGCAAATACAATGCACTGGACGCGTATCAGCTTGCTTTCGCGCTCAGGATAGGCGAAGAGGATTATTTTACGTTTGAAGACAGCAGTGTGATACCCGAGGCAAGGGAGCTGGAGAAAATCGCAAAGATTTACAATATCACGATGGATCAGCTCTTTTTCGGCATGGACAGGTTCGGAAAACCTCTGTGCCAGTCTGAGACGAGCGCAGACGAATTTTTCCGCGCGTTATCTGAGGGCAGTTATCTGTCGTCGCTGTCTAAAAGAGAGCAGAACATGATAATAGCATATCGTCTCTGTGACAACAAAACCGAGGCATATGACAAAATACGTACTATACTCGACCAGTGCGAACCGCCTCAGAACAGCGAAATGAAAAGCGATGACAAACCCATAATATCGTCAAATACGTCGGGTGTACTGTAATAAACATTAAAATGTCCGAATATTGCAAACAGAATACCGCGTATTACGGCAAATATAAAGCCGACCAATGCTGCTATACCGCATCCCTTTGCTTTTTCGGGCAGTTTATCCTTCCATACAAGGTACAGAATAAGTCCGAGAAGCGGAACGAAAAACGACAGTATGCCGAATCCGACGCTTCGTTTATCCTCCTCACCGGGCTGAGCGTACGTTCTGTTATACATATTCGGATTCGTATTATAGCCGTAGGGATTATATTCGTTCTGAGCATTCTGATTGTTAAAAGAAGGCGCAGAATACTGATTCGAATAAGCATTCTGCGAATATCCGTTAGAATAACCGCCGTCGGCATTTGGAGAGGCATTATTGTTTTGGTTTGAGCCGAAACTTTGGGAATTCGGCGTACCGGGCGGCTCGGATGTCTGAGAATTTACGTAATTATTCGTATTCAGCTGTGCTCCGCAGTGAGAACAGAATTTTGCGTCGTTGGGTAAAATAGAATTGCAATTCGGACAAAACATTATAAAATCCGCCCTTTCGTGTTTGTATCATCATTATATATGATATTTTGTCTTTTTTCAACAAAAAATCTTATATAAATATTCCCTCACGTCTCCGGCGAGGTACAGCGACCCGCAGACAACACCGATTTCGCCCGGTTTTATACTGTTTTTCAATTCATCGATACCGTCCGTTTCGTTCTCAAACGAGACGGCGTTTTTTATATACTTACGCCCGATTTTACAAAGTTCACCGCCCGTCATGGCTCGAGGATTCGACGGAGTAACGCATATAAGCGAATCAAAACAGCCGGCAAGATTTTTTATCGCCTTTTCGCAGTCCTTATCCGCCATCATGCCCATGAGGGCGTGTATTTTTTTGCCCGGCAGATATTTTTTAAGACACTCGGAAAACGCCTTTGTCGACGAATCGTTGTGACATCCGTCGAGAATTACGAGGGGCGAATGCGAAATTATCTCGCACCGTGCGGGATTTTTTGATTTTTCGATTCCGTTAATTATATTCGTATCGCTTATTATATATCCGTTTTCCCTTAAAATTTCGATACATTTTAAACTTATTCCCGCATTATCAAGCTGATGACGACCGCAGAACGGGATTTTGAATTTAATCTTTTGTAATTCGACCTCAGTTCCCGTAATATCCTCAGAAATTATCTTAAATTCCGACGGGTCGGAAAATAAGAGGGGCGAATTTTTCATTTTACACTGTTCGGAAATAACGCGCTTTACGCCGTCCTCCTGCAAAACTGAAGTTACGGCGGGGCGTTCTTTTTTTATGATTCCGCACTTTTCAAACGCAATCTTCTCCGTCGTATCGCCGAGAATTTTCGTGTGGTCGAGCGAAATCGAGGTTATGAGAGAGCAGACGGGATTTTTAATAACGTTCGTAGCGTCGAATCGTCCGCCCAGTCCCGTTTCGAGGACGATAATATCGCATTTCTCTTCTTCAAAGTAAAGAAACGCGGCGGCGGTCACGGCTTCAAATTCCGTAATCACGATGCCGTCCTTTGAGAGCTTTTCGACGGCGGATTTTACTTTGGCAGTAACCGCGTCAAGCCTGTCGGGCGGTATCATCTCCCCGTTTACTCTTATTCTTTCTCTGAAATCAATAACGTACGGCGACGTGTAAAGTCCCGTCTTATATCCCGCCTCGATTAATACGGACGAAACGAAAGTGCAGACCGAGCCTTTTCCGTTAGTTCCGGCGGTGTGGACGAATTCGAGCCTGTCCTGCGGGTTCCCGAGTTCGTTTAAAAGAATCGATACGCGTTCAAGCCCCGGCTTCATTCCGAATCTCAATAGCGAATGATAATATTTTTCACTCTCTGTCATTTTGCTCACCTTAAAAATGAAGGCTGTAAAATTTATTTACAGCCCTCAAAATAATCGTTTTTTAACCCAATTTTGCGATACTTTCTTTCAACAATGCAATCTTTTCGTTGTACTTAGCCGCTTTTTCCTTTATCTCGTTAATAACCTTTTCGGGAGCTTTCGACATAAAGCCCTGATTGTTAAGTTTATTATTCGTAAAGGCAAGGTCTTTTTCCGCGGCGGCAAGTTCCTTATTAAGTCTCGCTCTCTCCGCCTCGAAATCGACAAGTTCGGCAAGAGGAAGCTTTATCGTCGCGTCGGCTGTAACAATGCTTACGGTTCCGTCGATATCGAAGCTATTGGCTATCTTAACGTCGGACGCGGAGGCAAGACGTTTGAAGAATGTGGTGCCTGCCTCAAAAATCTCAGGCTTCGCGGTCTCTATAAACACCTCGGCTTTCTTCGAGGGCGCGACGTTCATCTCCGCACGGCGGTTTCTGACTGCCTTGATAGCGGTCATAATCGACTCCATCTGTTCCTCTTCGCTCTTGAACGCGAGTTTTTCATCATACTTGCACCAGGGCGATAGCATAATAGTGTCGCCGTCGTGGGGCAGAGTCTGCCAAATCTCCTCTGTTATGAACGGCATAAACGGGTGGAGAAGTTTAAGAGTATTCGACATAACGTAAACGAGTACGGCTTTCGCGGTCGACTTCGCTTTTTCGTCGTCGGAGTTAAGTCTGATCTTGCAAAGCTCGATATACCAGTCGCAGAGGATATCCCAAATGAAGTCGTAGAGCTTCTGAACCGCAAGTCCGAGTTCGAATTTATCAAGATTGTCGGTAACGTCCTTTACAAGAGTGTTGAACTTCGAGAGAATCCATTTATCCTCCAACGCGAGGTTTTCGGGAATGTGGGGAGCAGGCTCATTCTCGTCTAAATTCATAAGAACGAATCTTGCCGCATTCCATAATTTATTTGCAAAATTACGGCTCGCCTCTACCTTTTCGTCGGAGAAACGCATATCGTTTCCGGGACTGTTGCCCGTAGCAAGGGTAAATCTGAGCGCGTCCGCACCGTATTTGTCTATAATTTCGAGCGGGTCAATACCGTTGCCCAAAGACTTCGACATCTTTCTGCCCTGCGCGTCTCTTACGAGTCCGTGGATGAGAACCGTATTGAACGGAGCCTTGCCCATCTGCTCGCACGAGGAGAATATCATTCTCGCGACCCAGAAGAATATTATATCGTAACCGGTAACGAGCGTATCGGTCGGGAAGTAATGTCTTAAATCGGGAGTGTCATCCGGCCAGCCGAGCGTTGAGAACGGCCAAAGCGCGGAAGAGAACCATGTGTCGAGCGTATCGGGATCCTGAGTAAGATTCTCGCCGCCGCACTTTTTACACTTGCAGGGCTTTTCGCGCGCAACATTGATCTCACCGCAGTCGTCGCAGTACCACGCGGGAATTCTGTGACCCCACCACAGCTGACGGGAAATACACCAGTCCTTGATGTTCTCCATCCAGTGATAGTAAATTTTATCAAAACGCTCGGGAACGAATTTCGTCTCACCGCTTCTTACAGCCTCGATAGCGGGCTTTGCGAGAGGCTCCATTTTAACGAACCACTGCTTAGAAACTCTCGGCTCTATATTAGAATGACATCTGTAACACGTGCCTACGTTATGCGAATAATCCTCGATTCTTACGAGCGCACCCTCTTTTTCGAGATCCTCGACAATGGCTTTTCTCGCCTCGAATCTGTCCATGCCCGAGTATCTGCCCCAGCCTTCTTTTATATGTGCGTCGGGAGTGAACGTGTCTATAACCTCGAGATTATGTCTTAAACCTACCTCAAAGTCGTTCGGGTCGTGCGCAGGGGTAATCTTAACGCATCCGGTTCCGAATTCGGGTTCAACATATTCGTCCGCAATAATGGGGATCTCCCTGTGAACGATGGGAAGTATAAGCGTTTTGCCGACAAGGGATTTGTATCTCTCGTCGTCGGGATGAACCGCGACGGCGGTATCGCCGAGTATTGTCTCGGGTCTCGTCGTAGCGAGTTCAAGATATCCGCTGCCGTCCGCAAGGGGATATCTCAGATGCCAGAAGTGACCCGCCTGATCCTCATACTCGACCTCAGCGTCTGAAATCGAGGTAAGGCACTTCGGGCACCAGTTAACGATTCTCTCACCGCGGTAAATAAGTCCTTTTTCATAAAGACGGACGAAAACCTCCTTAACAGCTTTACTGCATCCCTCGTCGAGGGTAAATCTCTCTCTGTCCCAGTCGCAGGACGAGCCGAGTTTTTTAAGCTGTTCGACGATTCTTCCGCCGTACTGTTTTTTCCAGGCCCACGCACGTTCGAGGAATTTTTCACGTCCGATATCCTCTTTCGTGATGCCCTCTTTTCTCATAGCCTCGACTATCTTAGCCTCCGTAGCTATGGAAGCGTGGTCGGTGCCGGGAATCCAAAGCGTGTCGTAACCCGACATTCTTTTATATCTGATAAGAATATCCTGAAGCGTATTGTCAAGAGCGTGACCCATGTGAAGCTGACCCGTGATGTTCGGGGGCGGAATAACTATGGTATAGCTCTTTTTGCTTTCGTCTCTTACAGCGTGAAAATATTTGTTGTCGAGCCATGTTTTATAAATTCTATCCTCGACGTTTTTAGGATTATACTGTTTTTCAAGCTCCTTGGACATTATATCATCTCCGTATTGTTATTTTTCCGAATAAAAAAACCGTCCCAAAGCAAAAACTTTGAGACGGGAATACCCGCGGTACCACTCAAATTACGTTTTTCAACGTCACTCAGGCTCATATAAGCCGTATGCTTTTACGCAGCAGTCACGGGAGGGCTCTACTTGCAAAATCGCTTTCTTCCCCCCGGCTTGGGAGCGACCGATTTTAAAAACACATCACCGCCTTGCACCATACGGCGGCTCTCTGCGGATGTAATTAGAAAAATCCTCTCCGTCACAGCCTTTGATATTCGGTTTATAAGATTTTAGCACACGCATTTATTTTTGTCAAGGCATACGGTTTATTTTCAAATAAAAATCCATTTCGGAAGACTGTTATCCGTTACCTTCTGCGTTTCTTATTTCTGTTTACTTCGTTTTATACAACGCGTTTTCGCTTATTTCGTCATCCTTTAAAAATGCGTACAGCGCGGAATAGCGTTTATTCTGCCTGTCGTTTGCGACCATTGATAAAAGTTTTGAACGGTTGCCGACGATTATCAGAAGCTTTTTTGCCCTAGTGACGGCGGTGTAAAGAAGATTCCTGTACATAAGCTGCGGGGGCGCGTCGCATATCGGCATAACGACTGCGTCGTACTCGCTTCCCTGGCTCTTGTGAACGGTGACGGCGTAGGCAAGCTCAAGTTCGGACAGCGACTCGACAGGGTATTTGACGTTTTTGCCGTCGTCGAAATCAATTTCGAGCATGTTGCCCTTTAAGTCGATTTTTTTGATAATGCCCATATCGCCGTTGAAAATACCGATACCCTCTTCGCCGTTTTTCGTCCATGTGATATCGTAATTATTCTTAATCTGCATTATTTTATCGCCCTGTCTGAAAAGACGGCCGTTTATCGTACACTGCTTTTTATCCTCTGATTCGGGATTCAGAATATCCTGGAGTCTCCTGTTTAAATTCACGGTTCCGCAGTCGCCTTTTCTCGACGGGCACAAAACCTGAATATCGGTAAAAGGAGAATATTTATACGCCCTCGGCAGTCTCTCGGTGCAAAGCTGGGCGACAGTCCGCGCGCAGGAAAGCGGAACGGGGCGTTCCATGAAGAAAAAGTCGCTCGTTTTGTCGTCCAATACGGGTTCCTCGCCCGAAATGACGGCGTGCGCGTTCATGACGATAAGACTCTGTCTTGCCTGTCTGAATATTTCGTTGAGCCTTACGACCTCCACCGCGCCCGAATTTATAATATCGAGAAGAACGTTACCCGCGCCGACTGCGGGGAGCTGATCGGAGTCGCCGACCATTATAAGACGGCAGCCGAATCTCACCGCGTCGAGAAAGCTCGAAAACAGCGTAACGTCGATCATTGAGACCTCGTCGAGAATTATAACGTCCGCGCCGAGCGGATTTGCAATATTTCGTTTGAATACGGGCTTGTCGCTGTCGTCCCATTCGACTTCGAGCAGTCGGTGAATCGTCTTAGCCTCGTACCCCGTAAGCTCGCTCATTCTTTTGGCGGCTCTGCCCGTCGGGGCGGCTAGCAGAATTTCGAGATTTTTTCTCTCAAAGTATTTTATAATGCCCTTGACCGTCGTCGTTTTACCCGTTCCGGGGCCTCCCGTAAGTACGAAAATTCCGTTCTGTACGGCTTTTTCGATAGCGTCGGACTGGGCTTTTGCGTATTTTATTCCTAAATCTTTTTCGATTTTTTTAATGTCGGAACCGATTTTTTTCTCCTCATTCGGAGCAAAGCGTGTAAGGAGCTTGAGTCTCTGCGCGATATTAAGCTCCGAAGCGTATATTTCGGGCATGAATATAAATTCTCTGCCGTTGATTTCATAAGAACTCAGCAGCCGTTCTTCGACCATTTCGTCTATCGAGTCGGAAATATCGTCCGCCGAAACGGATAAAAGCTCGGCGCACGGGTTCAGAAGCTTGTCTTTCGGAAGACACGTATGTCCGTTTAACAAATTATGGCTTACGACATGCGTAATTCCCGCTCGTAATCTGTGAACGGGTTTCGGCTGTTCGTCAAGTTTCAGCGCGATATTTTCCGCACGTTCGAAGTCGACGGTTCGTAACGCCTGACAGAGTATGTACGGATTTTCTTTTATTAATTCGACGGAATTTGTGCCGAAATGCTTGAACACCTCGACGCATTCCGAAGCAGACAGACCGTACTTTTCGAGTCCGACGATAACCGTTCTGACGGCGTATTGTTTTTTGAATTCGGCTGAAATTTTCTTCGCCTTGTCCTTTGAAATTCCCTTTATAAACGCAAGTCTTTCGGGTTCGTTTTCTATGACTTCAAACGTTCTGTCGCCGAAACGCTCGACTATGTACCCCGCGGTTTTCGGACCTATGCCCTTAATCGTTCCCGAGGCCAAGTATTTTAAGAACTGCGCCGAATTTTCGGGCATTGTTCTTTTAAATTCGGATATTTTAAACTGTCTGCCGAAGCTCTGGTGCGACTCCCACCGACCGGTCATTTCGACCTTTTCGCCGGGCGCGATTTCGGGCAGAATTCCTACGCATGTTATAAGTTCGCCCTTGACCGACACGTCCATCACGGTATAAGAATTGGAGTCGTTGCGGAAAACAACTCCCTCAACGACGCCCGTAATTGATTCGCATGATGAATTATCGTATCTAATCATAATAATAACCCGGTCAGTCGGTGAAACGCGTCAGTCCGTCTCGCCCGATTTGAATATATAACCGTTCTTTCTTAAATATTTCAAGTCCTTTAAAGCGTTTCCGACTCCCCTGATAACGCAGTTTTCCGCGTCGTCGGCTATCGTCGTTTTAACGCCCGTGCTCTTTTCTATGTATTCGTCGATTCCGTACAGAAGCGCGCCCCCGCCCGTGAGGACTATGCCCGTGTCGAAGATATCGGCGGTAAGCTCCGGTGGCGTTACGGAGAAAACTTTTCTTACAGAATTAAGCAGGCTGTCAACGCGGTCTTTGACGGCAAAATAAATCTCCGTCGACGTAATTTCGAAGCTTATAGGCGACTGCGAAATAGCGTTTTTGCCCTTTGCAATGAGCGCGACGGCTTCGCTTCTCTTGACCGCTCCCGCGATTTTTTTCTTAATATCGTCAGCCGTGAGCCAGCCGACGTCAATGTCTCTTTCTCTTTTTAAGTATTTAATAATGTCTGCGGTAACGTCGTCAGAACCGGTCTTAACGGACTCCGACACGGCGATGTCGCCCATTGTAACGACAGCCGAATCCACGCTTCCCGCGCCGATGTCGACGAACATGGTACCGCGCGGTTCTTTCATGCTGATTCCCGAGCCGAGAGCCGCCGCCATGGAGCCGGATATCAGACAGATTCTGCCCGCGCCCGCGTCCGAAAACGCGTCCATGACCGCCATTTTTTCGAGCTGCGTCATAGTCGACGGAACAGCCGCCATGATGTCGTCTTTTAAAATTCCCATTCCCGATATCTTACCGAGGAAAAATTTAATCATCTGAACCGTCGCGTCGTAGTTATATATAACGCCGTCCTTGAGCGGATTGATAATCTCAATCGAATCGGGCGTTCTGCCCGTCATGTTCAGAGCGGCTTTGCCCATTGCGACAGGCTTTTTCGTGTACGAATCGTACGCGACGACCGACGGCGACGAAAAAACAATTTTTTTGCTCTCGGTGAACGCGCGCATGTTCGCGCTGCCGAGGTCAACGCCTATCCTCATGAGCATACCTCCCCTTTTAGTAAATTCAATTTATATTATATATTTTTTATATGAACGAGTCAACAAAAAGAAACAATAATTTATTATAAGGCTTAGACAAAATATGTAGGGGAAGACATTGTCTTCCCGCGGTAAAGGCTCAAATTTTAATTTTGAATTTACCGGCGGAAACCCACAGATTTCGTATTGCTGACGCAAATTTATTATTGATAAAACCGTAAGTCTCATGCGGGAAGACAATGTCTTCCCCTACAAAAAAATGTTTATACTTTAAATAAAAAACCGGGACTCGATTTTCACATCAAGTCCCGGTCTGTTATTATTTTATTCGTATAATTTATTTTGAAGTTTTGCCGCGAATCTCAAAACGCTTCTCGCTTCTTTGCTTGTT
>ERZ808240.3552-NODE-3552-length-14999-cov-9.738758_pt1 | contig 14999 bp, 14 predicted proteins | sample MGYA00521084_ERZ808240 | MGnify/ENA primary metagenome ERZ808240 (study PRJEB31516, sample SAMN03275571) | gut metagenome | biome: mammalia-associated habitat; material: feces | host: Papio cynocephalus | place: Kenya | collected 2012-08-06 ... | reverse complement strand
GCAATCGAATTGTTGAACCAATAAAAATTAAGTATATGGAAGTAATAACAATGGAAAAGAAGGCATTCGACTTGATGATGGCAAGATACGAGGCCTTGGTTAAGAAAGTAGAGTTGTTGAAGCACAAGGCTAACGGCAAACGTTTGGAGAAATGGTTGACAGGTCATGAAGTCTGCCAACAGTTATGCATCAGTCAGCGTACCTTACAAAAACTTCGTGACCATCGCTTCTTGGGACATACCCAGATAGGTCGCCAATTCTATTATGATCCCAAAGAGGTCAAGGGACTCATTCCACTGATTGCCCGAATCAAATCGATATAGCATAACCAAAACAGCTCAGTTTGATATTGATTTGCCGATTGATATAGAGATCCAAATCGGGTTTTGGTATAGAACAATTTTCGCCCAAGGCAAAGTAGAAAACTTCACCTTGGGCAAGCCAACACAATATTTATTCACCACTTAATCCAATTTGTAAGCAATGAACATGAACCAACTTTTGACGCATGAGAGCGAGTCGATAGACACTGCCATGCAATCCTTGAAGAAAGCCAACAACTGGCTATCATCCTTCATCGAATCCTACAGTCCACCTTTGGATGGTGAGCGTTATCTCACCGACAAGGAACTCTCCGAACACCTGAAACTCAGCCGCCGCACCTTGCAGGAATACCGCAAGCAAGGCATCTTGCCCTATATCATATTATGTGGCAAGACCCTCTATCCCGAATCTGAGATTCAAGCCCTCCTCACCGGCAATTTTCGCAAGCCAATCATTGATGGCAAGATTGGAAACCACCAATGAAACAAAGCCATACAGAAGTAATGCACAAAACGAACAGAGGGGAACGACCGATAAGCGGTCATTCCCCTCTGTTCGTTTTATCTTTTTTCATCACATAAAGATACAATTCTTTATGTTTCAACACCATTAGCTAAAAATTTCTTGGCATCATTCCATTCATCATGATAATCATCGTGTTGTCACACTTCTCACGATTCACAAGTGAAGGCTCTTTAGGCTCAATCTTCCCCAATGCCCACTTTCTAAAAAGTAGAGCCTGATAGGTATCCACTTGGAACGCAACAGCCAATACCATGTCCAAGTTATATACATCTGCCGAATATCCATTCTCCTGTTTGATGTATTTGGAAGCCTCAAAGTCTTTCAGGGCTCCCTGCTTGAAAACTCGTTTGATAGTATTTCGCACTGTTATGCCAGAAACATAGAATAGCTGCGCTATCTCCCACGCAGTCATCCACACCTCCCCATGATGAGGCGCATAGATGACCATGTCCTCTTGTATTGTTATCACCTGTCTTTTCATACTTCGTCTGGTTTAGAATTATGATTACTCTTGTTGTTGTCAACACACTGGTTCACATGCCCCATATACTCTTCGATATGATTCAGCTGCAAAGATAACTTGTCCATGTCCTTATTCAATTTTTCCTTAGTTATTTTTGCGTAAATTTGTGTTGTTTTAATATCCTTATGCCCCAAGATCGAACTCACCGTCTCTATAGGAACACCATTGGAGAGACAAATCAACGTAGCGAACGTGTGTCGGCTTTGATGCCAGGTTAGATGTTTAGCTATGCCACATTTCTTTCCCAATTTTTTGAGCATATTTAAACAAGCGTAATAAGATGGTACAGGAAAAACTCTGCCATCCTCACACAAACCACGATATTTCTCCATAATCTGTTTAGGATAGTCAAGCAACTTGATAGTTGCTTTCGTTCCTGTCTTCTGTCGACGGATTACAATCCACTCGTCATCGTCAAAGAATGTTTTGATGTTCTCTTCCTTCAAGTTGTAAAGGTCTATGAAAGCAAGACCGGTAAAGCAACAGAATAGATACAACTCACGTACTAAGTTCATCTGCTTGCTAGTGATAGGGGTATCCATTAGCAAATGAATTTCTTCTTTTGTCAGAATCTCTCTTGTTGTTTCCTCGTATTTGTACTCATAACGTCTGAATGGGTCTTTTACGAGCCACTCGTTATCTATAGCACGAAAAATCATGGCACGAAGATTCCAAACAAATGCCATAGCTGAATTAACCTTCAAGTGCTTGTCGGTTCTGAGAAATATCTCGTAGTCCATAATAAATGATAACGATAATTCCTTTAAGGCAATGTCTTTAAGATTATAGTGTGACTGTAAGAACTCACCAACATAAGCACATCCAATTTTGTATTTCTTGAATGTGCTCAAAGATTTCATGCCAGCTTTGTATTGCTTTTCGATTTCGTCTCTGCCTTGCTCATAGACTTTCATCAACGTATGACAGCGATATTCCAATCCAAGAAAAGCATTCTTCACCTTGTCAGCAGAGACAAAGTTGTCACGATCCATGATCTCTTGATAATGCTTATTGATACTCACACGCATCTTGTCCAGCTTGCGATTCACCTCCAAAGCCTGCATACTCTTTCCTGTCATGCGTCCGCCCTTGGTGTCCCACAAATTAGGATTTGCGGTCAACTTGCAACTAAATTGTGCCTGTGTTCCGTCCACTGTGATACGTCCCATGACAGGGACCGTACCGTCTTTCTTCACCACCTGTCTTTTGAGGTAGAAGATAATTGAAAATGTACTCTTCATAACTTCATTATTTTTTGCATACAAAATTAATATCAGAAGAGTCTTTTCTTGCTACGCATTTCCCAGCAGAACGCCACAATTTTCGTTTATCACCAAAAATCTTACGTTTCTCACTAACAACTCACTATATATCAGCAGTTTCCTTCACCATACGTAACCTGCATCATTCTTCCGCCCCAAATAATACCATTCAGAAGTATAGGTTACGAGTTGGTAACGTTCCTCTGTCTCAACCTGTCATTTTTCCGTCTTCATTTGTCTTTATTGCTCAACCACAGAACAACGCAACTTACTGATAATCTGTCAACTTTCTTCATTCTTCCTCCAATCACTTTTTATAACTCGTTTTCGAGGGCTAAAAGCGCTGGAATGGCAGGAAAATAGCAGCCAGAAGCATCGGAAGATGCTGAGAAACCGCCTTGTTTTTGTCTATTTTGTAATTTTTGATTGTAAAGTATTTTGCTTGCACACTATATAAAAAATAAGCTGAACAAAGACATTTTTTTGCATAAGTCATAATAAAAAGGTATATTTGCAACATAAACGACATGTTATATACTTTGTTGCATGCAAATGACAAAGATTAACTTAGAGGAGGAACTATAAGGGCTGCCACCACGACAAACTTGTTTTGAAATATATCTCAGACAACAGGTAGCACTTGAACTTCATGAAGAAACTTTGGCATAACTTATAATATATATAAATCTATTTGATTATGAAGACTCTTCCATACATAGTATTCAGCTTTCTCTTGCTCTGTGCATTGTGTACAGGCATGAACAGCTATCACAGAACAAAATATATGATAGCGAAAGATGTAAACCAAGCCTTGAAACAAACTTTAAAGGAAATGCCAGACAATGTGATTACTACAGATACCATACGCTGTTACCGTAACCATCTCGCCATTGCAGAGTTGAAGGACACGGCTGGTATTGCCATGCAGACAATATGTAAAGACGGGCGTTTAGAAACAAAATTAGTGGCAGAAGCCAATTGCGATTTTGGTACAATATTCATGATGTCTGACCAAAAGGCGTCCAGTTCTATCTTGTTTGTCGGGGTGCTGTGGTTATTAGGCAGCTTGTGGTACATGAAGAGAAACAAGCCAAAACGACTTGTATATGGGCTGTCATACGGTGACATTGTGTTCTATGAAAACCAATTCATGACACCTTCGGGCGAACAAATCCATTTTACACCCATGCAGCACTCTCTGCTTAAAATGTTCATGACAACTGATACGCACACATTATCGAAACAGGATATTTGCAACCGTCTATGGCCCAAGAAGCCTGATGCCAATGATACGCTATACACCTTAATCAGGCGTATAAAGCCTATCATAGAAGCCAACAGCAATCTGAAAATAGAGTCTGACAGGGGTAAGAGTTATAGCCTGAAAATCAAATAGATATATTGTTGTCAGCCAATTGTCAGGATAAAGTCAGATTAAGAAACTGTTTTTTAAAAGCTAAAGATGTAATTTCGCATTGAAACATTAAAGCATCAATTTATGAGACGACGAATTACATTCTTTATTTTCATTTCCTCCACATTCTGTGCCTATGCACAGCAGACAGACCAAAACATTACACTTGACGAGGTGGTAGTAAAAGCAGCCAAGGTTGTAAACAAGGCAGACGGTATGGTTATCTACCCTACCAATGCACAAAAGCAGGCTTCCAACAATGGTTACAGCATGCTTGAGAAGCTTGCACTTGCCAACCTGCGCATTGACAACATCAATCACTCTATTAGCGCTATTGACAGCAGGGGTAGCGTTCAACTTAGAATCAATGGCATTGTGGTGGGCAAGCAAGAAATGATGGCTCTCGACCCAAAGGACATTGCAAAGATTGACTTCATCAACAATCCTGGTGCACGCTATGGGGAGGGCACAGCCTATGTCATTAATCTTGTTACACGCAGAAGCAAGAGCGGCTATACTGTCGGCACAGACCTTACATCGGCACTTACCACCCTACAAGGTGACGGCATGGTGTATGGCAAATGGAACAAAGGAAAGAGCGAATGGTCTCTTTCATACGATATATATGGAGGTAGAAGCAAAGGGGCAAAGAGTAAGCAACTGGCAGAATACACCTTGACGGACGGTAGCATCTACACCATTGAACGAAACGATGTGGAATCGCTCCGGAAATCAATAGCACACGATGCAAAACTAACCTACAACTGGGCTGACTCTACAACAACCGTCTTTCAAACCTCATTGAGCGGAACATTCAACAACGCACCCGACAACTATACTATAAAAGACATTATAGACGGTACGCACAAATATAGGGCTATCAGCCGGGATGAAAACAAAAGCTATTCACCTGTATTGGACATGTACTTTTTCCGTCAGCTTACTCCACGCCAGTCTATTACCGCCAATGCAGTAGGTACATATATTTCCACGCAAAGCAGCAGCTTTTATGACGAGGGAAGTACTTACCAATACGATGTAGACGGCAAGACGGCATCTTTGCTTGCCGAAGTAATCTATGAGAACAGGCTGAAGCCTTTCACACTCTCGACAGGCTTGAATTATAACTATAAATACATTAAGAATGACTATCAGGGTGATGCTTCTGCCTTGACCGAGACAAACAATAACAGGCTATATGCCTTTGGCGAAATAAAAGGCTCACTCCGCCAGTTGCATTACGCATTAGGAACAGGTGCAAGTTATATACACTACACACAGAATAGTCATAAATACAATTTCTGGACTTTTCTCCCAAAGGTGTCTTTGGCATACAACATTACCAATAGCCTACAGCTGAGTTATACTTATCGGTTGTGGGACAGGATATCTCGCATAGCCATGACGAGTAATGCTGCTGTCCGCACCAACAGCATGGAATGGACAGTAGGCAACCCTGACTTGAAGCCTTCTCACGATATGGACCACCGATTGCAGCTGTCATACAGCACGAATCGATTGCAGACCTTCATAGAGGGCTACTACAAACAATGCCTTAAACCCAATATGGCTCTTTACGAGCGTACCGCCAACAATCAGTTTATCTATACCCAGATTAACCAAAAAGAAATAGACGTGCTGAATGTTACGGCGTATGCAGGCTATTGGCTCTTGCCGGAAAAGCTTCAGATTGCCGCCAACGGAGGTATGTCCAGATGCTTCAATTATGGCAACGACTACACACATTACTACACTTCGTGGTTCTATATGGGTAGCATCTCGGCTTATCTCGGCAAATTTACACTGCAAGGATACATTGACAATGGCCAGCGCTTCTTTGAAGGAGAATCAAAAGGGTTTAGTGGAGCTTATACAGCCCTGAAAGCATCGTACACATGGAAAGATTGGCAAGTGTCTTTGTCGTGGAGAAATCCATTTCACAGTAACTACAAATCGTATGAAAACGAACTGCTGAACCGCAATCTCTATAAGCACACCATTGGCTACTCGAAGGATAGCGGCAACCAAATAGCCCTGAACATCTCTTGGCGTCTAAGTCGAGGCAATAAATACAAGTCTGCACAAAAAAGAATAAACTTGAGCGATACCGACAATGGTATCATCAAATAAAAGGCTTTGCAGAATGGCATACCCGCAAATATTGCAATCTTATAAAGGCACTGTTTCTTACAGTTTTTGCCAGAACCAAATCATCTATCCTTCATATCTTGTAAAGAAACGGCAAGCAGGTGTTCAAGGTTAATTTATTTTCAAATAAATGCCTACTTACTAAAAAAGGCTGAATCCCAAGTGAGGGATTCAGCCTTGACTGTATATTGTTCTGAAAGATTTGGCAGAACAGTAATAAAGAAGCATGTAAAGCAAGCCAACTCAATACGCTTGTCAACTCGCTTTTACATTACTTGTTATTCTTTCTTTTCATCTTTTTTGTCAGTTACCTTATCAACTTTTGATGCAACAGTTGCCTTTGCAGCTGTTTTGGTTTCTTTTGTTGCAGTTTTAGCAGCAGACTTCTTGGCCGAAGCTTTTGCAGTAGTCTTCGCTGCCTTATATTTCTCCAACTGCACCTTTAGTTTCTCCTCAGCACTCTGCATCTTCTCCACACGAGCTTTCAAGCGATCTATCTCTTTATCTTTCATCTCTATTTCATCACCTTGGTTCTTGATAGTAGTGAGCAAAGAGTTCAGCTCCTCATTGTCTATATCTTCCGGATAAAGTGTATTGACACGATTCATAAAGTCGCCCAAGATATTCATATAATTGGTAAAAGCATCAAAAGGAGAACTGTAAATGCCTCTATCCAATCCTATATTAGACGGCTTTGTGGTCATAAATCTGAAGTTGTTGCTGGCCTGCAGATAGTCCCAATCTTGATTAATGCGTGGGTCGTTGGCAATGCGCACACGGTCTGCCACACTATACAACTTGTTAAACGCCTCACGCTGCATAGGATTTCCTAACCAACAGCTGATATCTCTCTCTTCATCAACCCATGAAAGCGTATCCGGAACATCAAGGTTTCCCACACTATTCATCTTCATGCATATTTCCGTTGGAGTTGAAAATGTGATACCCCTCTGCTTTGCACAGGTAGGAAGAGCCTTGATAAACTCAAGGATGTTGGATGACAGTGGCTGAGCAATGCCCAAAGCAGAGAGTTCCATAAAGATATTGATAATCTGCTCATTCTCAGGAAAGGCAGCAATACGGTCCATGTAATTATCTGCAAAGAGCGGATAACCATTCCAATCACTGTTATTGAATCGCAAGCTAACATCATCACTCAAGGTTATATCTCGCAATAAAAGTTTAAGATTTGGAGCTAAAGAGCAGTTGTAAACATAATGAGGAGATTTCCAGCCCAACACATGTTTAGCACCTTCAGTCAGCATACCTTTAAAGCCCATTGCAGCAACCTGATTACCTATATCATCGCTATAAATAAGCGAAGAGTTGCGCAATACGGTAGGACGCTTGCCAAAGTATTCTTCCATTTTATCAGCCTGCTTCTTTACGTCAGCTGCAAATGTCTTCTCGTTAACAAGAGATGAAAGGCCATGAGAATAAGGTTCTGCCAAGAACTCTACACAGCCCGTATCATTAAGTTCCTGCAATTTAGAAATTACTTGTGGAGCATGCATCTCCAATTGCTCAAGACCTACACCTGAGATAGAGAAGGCTACTTTAAAGAATTTGCCATTCTGCTGTATCATCTCCTGAAATGCATTCAGCGCAGGCATGTATGATCGCTCAGCTATATCACTGATACTACGCTCGTTTTCAAAATCATCGTAGTAATAATGGTCTGTACCTATATCGAAAAAACGATAACGCTTGAGATGTATTATCTGATGTATCTCAAAATATAAACATATTGTTTTCATTGCAAAATCATATTTAAGTTAATGTTACAAGTATGTGTTCGGCAAATATCAACAGCAATATATACATGTATTTTCTTGTCAAACACTTACTTTACCTGTAGCTCTACGCTGCAAATACTCGTTACTTCCAGCCCAAAGTACGTTCATACAGTTCTCTAATCCATGAGCCTACCTTCTCCCAAGTAATTTGGTCTACTTCCCGTTTTCCTTCTACTTGCAGATAGTCGAACAGGCTATCATTATGGCATATCGAATAAATCGCATCAGCAAGAGCATGAATATCCCAGTAGTCCACTTTGATACAGTTGTTCAATATCTCGGCACACCCGCTTTGCTTTGATATAATGGTAGGTGTACCACACTGCATGGCCTCCAATGGTGAAATACCAAAAGGCTCACTGACAGAAGGCATTACGTAAACATCTGAATCTTTCAAACACTCATACACTTCCTTACCACGCATAAATCCGGGAAAATGGAAGCGGTCTGCAATGCCGCGCTCCGCTGCCAAATAAATCATAGCGTCAAGCATATCGCCACTACCAGCCATGCAGAAGCGTACATTATGCGTTCTGTGAAGCACCATATTAGCTGCCTCAACAAAATATTCCGGCCCTTTTTGCATGGTGATACGCCCCAAGAATGTTACCACTTTCTCTTTATTGGTATGATCCGGACGAGGAATATCCTGTAACTCTTGTCTAAGAGGATATACGGCATTATGCACTGTAAACACCTTTTTAGGGTCTTGGTGATACTGATTAATAACAGTTTGACGGGTAAGCTCACTTACACACATGATACAATCAGCATTATCCATACCATCTTTTTCTATTGAATAAACAGTAGGATTAACATTTCCACGACTCCTGTCAAAGTCGGTGGCATGCACGTGTATACATAAAGGTTTGCCACTTACCTTCTTGGCATGGATGCCTGCCGGATAAGTAAGCCAATCATGTGCGTGTATAATATCGTACTCTTGTTGTCGAGCCACTACGCCTGCTACAATGGAATAGTTGTTAATTTCATCATATAAATTATCGCCATATTTGCCGGAAAACTCTACACAACCAAGGTCATCAAGCAGCATATAGTTAAAGTCGGCATAGATATGGTCCCGCAATTTGTAATACAAATCTGGATCCATAACGTTGCCCACGCGACTCTTTACATAATCATAATTAACATCTCTATAGGCAATAGGCACTGCACTCATAGAGATAATATTCATAAAGCTTTTATCTTCGTCGCCCCAAGGACGTGGCAAACAAAATGTTATATCAATATCTCCTTGTTCCGACAAGCCCTTAGTTATGCCGTAACTTGCTGTACCGAGACCACCAAGGATATGAGGAGGAAACTCCCAACCAAACATTAGTACTTTCATAAATTTCCCTCCTTATTTAACATATGAATATTTTTCAAGCAAACTCAACGTACGAAGTATCTCTGCTACATTCATAGCATAAGATATAGCTCCACGTGCCTTGAATGGCGGATTGCCGTCATAAAGTTCAGGAATAGTGCTCAAACAGTTGATATTCATCTCATCTTCATAGCCAACCATTTGTCTCTCTATAAAGCTGAGACGTGTACGCTTGTACAACTTTAAACATGCCTCCATATAGAAACCGCCCAGCCAAGGCCATGCTGTACCTTGATGATAAGCATGATCGCGCTGAGACTGTGGACCTACATACATTGGATTATATCCACCGCTCTTTGGCGAGAGTGAGCGCAAGCCCTTTGGTGTCAGCAATTCACGGGTACAGACATCGAGCACGCTCTTCTTTTGGTCTAAAGACAAAGGCGAATAATCAAATGCTACTGGGAATATCATATTAGGACGAACGCTCCAATCCATCATATTTCCATCCACATAGTCAAACAGATAGCCATAATCATTGAGGAACGTAGCTACAAAAGCATCCTTACACTTATCTGCTATGGCGTTTGCTTTTGCCATTCCTTCTTCGTCTTTTCCTGCAGCTGCCATTTGGACTGCAAACCTTAATGCATTATACCACAAAGCATTGAACTCTACAATATAGCCTGTACGAGGTACTACAGGATGCCCATTGGCAGTAGAGTTCATCCAAGTAATGGCCTTGTCGCGTCCATCGGCATAAACAAGTCCATTATCGTCTAACCTTAAATTGGGATGTTTTCCCTCTATAATATAATCAAGTATGTCTTTTACCAGCTTACCATATTTGTTATAACAAGCCTCATCGCCCACAACCTTATTATACTGTTGTATACTCCAGACAGCCCAAAGCATTACATCAGGGTGCTCCATCTCATAGATATTAACTGTCAATGGCTTGCCATGCATAAATTCCCGCATGCCACGTTCAGCTGTTTTCATTACATTTTCAAAGACGTCAATCTCATCAATAGAAAGACTCAAACCTGGAAGAGCTATAAAGGTGTCTCTTGCCCGACACTTAAACCAAGGGTAACCTGCCAGCAGGTATTTGTCATTTCTTCCTTGTGTGTTATGAAACTGATGGGCTGCATTCACCAAACAATGGAAAAAATTGTCTCGCGGTGAACGCTCTTGCACCTCTTTTTCACACAGAGCTTTCAAGGTTGAGGTTTTAATCTCTGATGTGGAAGCTGAAAAGACAATGCTTTCCCCTTTCTTTATGTCCATTTCAAAATAGCCCGGCACATAGAGGTCTTCATTAGAATCGTAGCCTCTTTCCTGTTCTTTATAATATTCGATGCCACGATACCAATCTGGCATAAAGACAAACTGATTAGGTTTGCTGAACTGCATGTACAAATCAGGATAGCCTGCATACATACAAGTCTTTATACCATTGTCTACTGCTTGGTATTCCCTGCTGGCAACATCATTTTCATGCGTAAACTGCCTTACGCTTCTGAATGCCAGAAAAGGCCTGAACCTTAGCGTTGTTTCACTGTGAGCGTCCAGCAGAGTGTATCTTATCAAGATGCGGTTTTCATAATGCTGAAACACTACTTCTTTCTTAAGCAATACGCCACCTACACTATATATAGTAGTAGGTACCTTCTCACAATAAAACTCGCGAATATACTTATGACCCTTTGGACTGAAATTATTGCCCTGATATTTATGCAATCCGAGATTAAACTCTGCTCCATGCTGAATGACTGTAGGGTCTAACGATGAAAGAAGCACATGATTATCATCGTCAAGGTTTGGAACTGGAACGACGAGCAAACCATGATATTTTCGCGTATTACAGTCTACAATAGTGGAACATGAATAAGCTCCCGAACGATTTGTACGCAACAACTCCCTTGGAAGTGTCTCTTCCAAATTAGTCATAAGAGTTTTTTCGAATCGAAGATAACTCATAGTTACATATTAAGATTTAAAGTTTTCCAAATGTATGTTATCTCGCAGCAGACATCCGACTGTATATATTTGGTAATCTGCATACGACAATCCAAAAGTAATAAAAAAAATTCTTTAATCAAAATAAATTAAAGTTTTTATCTCAAAAACGTGTTTTTTTAGTCATAGCCCCCAAAAACCGTAAAGAGTATGCAACATATATTATTTATTTTTCGTACTTTTACGTCAAATTTAAGAACTATGCTTTAAACACTGTTAACCATGATACCCAACATAGAAAAGAGAAAAGAAGACATTACCAGACGTATTTGCCATCTATGGGGCGATACCACAGAGCAACAAATAAAGCTTATTACGGACCATCTGATAATAGAAAAATTTCGCAAAGGGGATATTATCTATAAAGAATTTGAAAGGCCTAAATACATGATGTGCCTCATAGACGGAAAAGTGAAAGTGCATAAAGACGGCATTAACAAGCGTAACCAAATAGTAAGGGTTATCAAGCCTACTGATTTTTTCGGTCTGAGGGCTTACTTTGCCAATGAAGACTATCGTACCACGGCGGAAGCCTTTGAAAAATCAACGGTAGCTTTTATACCATTCAACGTTCTCGTTCAACTTATCAAAGAGAATTATCATATATCCTTATATCTTATCAGTCAGCTGTCTATCAAGTTAGGTGATGCTGACCAACGCACCATCAACCTGACTCAAAAACATATTAGAGGGCGCCTGGCAGAGGCATTACTGTTTCTAAAAGACAGCTACGGATTGGAAGAAGACGGCTATACACTTAGCATTTATCTAAGCAGAGAAGAAATGGCCAACCTCTCTAACATGACTACCAGCAATGCTATCAGAACGCTCTCTGCCTTTGCAGATGAAAAGATAATAGCCATTGACGGAAGAAAAGTCAAGATTCTCAATGAAAAGGAACTTCAAAACATTTCACAAAGAGGATAGTTTCCTTTTTCATCATAAAATAGTGCTATCCTCTTTTCTTTATTAGACAAGCTTTCCATAGGCAGTTGGACAAATAACTGTCTATGGAAAGTTTACAACACATAAGCAGGTGTTCAAAGGAAAGCGCATATATGAATATGCCATTAGCAACAAGATATTTTCAATTTCATTCATTTTGAACATCTATTCATTTAATCTCTTCCGCCCATTATGCCGGTATCAAGAAGTTGATTACTTCTTGCTCTACCGTAATGGTATAAGGACCCACAGGATTATTCATCAACCGTCCGTCTATACTTACCATGGCTCGCTCAGCCTTATTTACAATGATTTCTTGTGTGCGGTAAGGGTGAACGCTATGATGATTTAAGAATTTACCTGTGATAAGCAGATAAAATCCTTCCAGCAGTTGTGTCATCTCCGGATGGTAAACAACCGAAACATCCAATAGCCCATTATAGGGAACAGCATTAGGGGTTTGTCCATATCCATAGGCATTGCCTATGCACACAGTCATCACTCTCCGCTTGATGATGTCTGAGTTGATTTTAATATCCATCTTATAGTCCAATCGCTGGAATATCATCAGTACCAAAGAGAATATAAACGACAGGGTGCGCGATCCAAACAAGCGCCGTGTTTGTTCGCGAAGATTCATAATTGAAGATATCAAGCCAATGTTAACACAATTGAGAAAATAGCGATGGCACTTCTCGCCCTTTCCGTTAACATAGTGTATGCAGCCCAAGTCTACCTTGCGAACTCTATGCTCTTTGAGCCAATCAATGGTTTGTTCTATCTCATTTTCCTTAAAGTTCCAATAATGTGCAAAATCGTTCATGATGCCATTAGGTATCAACCCTAATGCGATAGACTCGCGCGTGGCTTTATCCGCCGACATCAGGCAGTTTACAGCATCATTCAAAGCAGAATCACCGCCTACAATGACAATGGTTTTATAACCGTTTTCGATAAGCATATTAACCAATCTTACTACACTGTCCGGGCGCTCGCTTTGCACAAAATCGTAATCTATCTCATTCTTTTTCAGACATGCCTCTATCTTAGCCCAGCGCTTTTTAGTACTGGTTAATCCATGTTTCGGACAGTAAAGTATGCCCCAACGTTTTTCGTTTAAAGCCATTTTTATTCTCCTTTCTTTTTATTTTTAGGCAATTAGGCGTTGTCAGCCTTTTATCAAATGCTTGACTTGATTTATCTTATCGGACATAGGCTGTTGTGCATCTATCCAATGTATTGTAAAACCGCGACGCTCCATGCCCCTAAACCACGTCATCTGGCGCTTTGCAAACTGATGAATAGCTATCTCAAGAGCACGCACCATATCATAGTAAGACCGCTGCCCTATAATATATTCTGTTATATACTTATATTCCAATCCATAATAAATAAGATTTTCAGGGGCTATACCTCTATCTATAAGTCCTTTAACTTCATCTATCATACCATTGTCCAAGCGTTGGTGCAAGCGTGCGGTTATCTTCTTGCGGCGCTCCTCTCTCTCTATATCCACACCAATAATGGTAGTATCAATATGTGGAAATTGGCGCTCTTCTACAGGCGTCTGCCGGTAATAGGTTTCTATTTCGATAGCCCGTACAGCCCTTTTCACCGTATCAACATCAGTAGTATTATGCATATTGGAACCATTCTTATGCTTTAGCTCCACCAATATATCGGTGAGTTCTGGCAGTGATTTCATTTCCAAGCGCTGGCGCAACTCTGGATTTTCAGGCACTGGCAGCAATCTGTATCCCTTTAGCACTGCCTCTATATACAGTCCTGTGCCCCCACACAATATAGTTGTCTTTCCATGAGCCTGTACTTGCCTGTAAGCCTCCAAGAAATCGTGTTGATATTCAAAGACATTATATTTTGTACCCGGTTCCATTATATCTATCAAATGATAGCTTATCTGCTTGCCATCTACACTATAATCTTCCAAATCTTTTCCTGTACCTATATCCATGCCACGATATACCTGTCTGCTGTCAGCACTTATAATCTCGGCATCAATATCAGCAGCCAAATGAGCAGCTAAATCTGTCTTGCCTGAGGCTGTAGGACCTAAGATGGTTATCATTTTATACATAATTTGATTGGTGCTTATGGGTTATCTTATTACTATATTATGATTTTGTAGGATTACACAAACTTATATTGCTGTCGAAAACAGTATTAGGCGAACGCAATGAAAGTTCACTCTTACTTGCTGAGCCGAAGCCTATCTTATGCAAAGATAATAAAAAAAACCGTTCGGCTGTGCCGAACGGTTTTTTTTATACGATAAATCATATTATTGATTAACCGTTATGCTTCTTCATAATCTTGATCAGCTCAACTACCTTGTGAGAGTAACCAATCTCGTTGTCATACCAAGATACAACTTTTACGAAGTGATCTGTGAGGTATACACCTGCATTAGCATCGAAGATAGATGTCAATGGGCAGCCGAGGAAGTCAGAAGATACAACAGCATCCTCAGTATAACCAAGAATACCCTTCAATTCGCCCTCAGAAGCAGCCTTCATTGCAGCGCAGATATCCTCTTTAGTAGCAGCCTTCTTCAAGTTAACAGTCAAGTCAACTACAGAAACGTCCAAAGTAGGAACACGCATAGAGATACCTGTCAATTTACCGTTCAGTTCAGGAATAACCTTACCTACAGCCTTAGCAGCACCAGTAGTAGAAGGGATGATGTTGCCAG
>ERZ808240.3551-NODE-3551-length-15003-cov-6.021341_pt1 | contig 15003 bp, 14 predicted proteins | sample MGYA00521084_ERZ808240 | MGnify/ENA primary metagenome ERZ808240 (study PRJEB31516, sample SAMN03275571) | gut metagenome | biome: mammalia-associated habitat; material: feces | host: Papio cynocephalus | place: Kenya | collected 2012-08-06 ... | reverse complement strand
AAAAGTGTCCCCTATACCTCCTTCTCTTCCTTTACACAAACTTTATGTTACTCCCGGTAAGAAATAAATAAATTTTATTAATTTGATTAATCGGTGTTTTTCTTCGTTATATTACAAGTGTAAAAGGAAAGGACGTGAATTTTAAGCAAAATGCAATTTTTCGTCTTTGAAGCTTTTATCAAAAGGTTTCCTGAGTATAATTTAACATGTAAGGAGAACATCAATCATGAAATGGTTCAACAGTCTTCCAAGACTTGTCCAACTCATCCTTCTTTTGATTCCCGGTGTCAACTGGGTTGTCGAAATCATCGTGCGTGTTACTGCCTTGATCGAAAAGCCTAATCTCAATCATCTTTTGGGATTTATCTTCGGTCTTTGCATTCCATGCATTGCTGGATGGGTCGACTTCGTTTGGTGCTTGCTTTTCAAGCATCTCTTCCTTGCTGCTAACTAGTACTAGTAGCGGATGCCACATCCTCATGGGTGTGGTTTTTCTTGTTTAATAAAAAGGAGAAAAAATGGAACAAGTAAAAAAACATTCCAAAAAAAGAGTTTGGATTTTAATCATTTCGGTTCTTTCATTCATTCTTGTTCTTTTTAGTGTTTTCTTTGGTTATGTATCTTTTTACAATCATGCAACGCAAAATGCTATTGCTTGTATGGATGATACGTCTTTAAGTCAAATCCAGGATGAAAAGGATTATGTTTCCTTTGTTCCGAAGAAAGATTCGTTGAAATCGGATAAAGGATTTATTTTCTATCCGGGAGGAAAGGTAGAATATAAAAGTTATGCTCCTTTTCTTAGAGGTCTGTCGGATCTTGGTATTACATCGGTATTGGTGAAAATGCCATTTAATCTTGCTGTATTCAATATCAATGGTGCGGATAATAAGCAAACTCTTTTTCCTGAAATTAAAGAGTGGTTTATCGGAGGACATTCACTTGGTGGTGCAATGGCTTCTAATTATATCTACCGTCATTATGATGATTATCATGGTCTTATCTTGTTGGGAAGTTATTCGACAAAGGACTTATCATCCTGTGATAACATTTCTACATTATCTCTTTTAGCAGAACATGATCAAGTTCTCGATAAAGAAAAATATGAGAAAAATAAGAAAAATCTTCCGAATTTAACGGAAATTACCGTTGATGGAGGAATCCATTCCTATTTTGGAGATTATGGAATCCAATCTGGTGATGGTATACCATCCATATCTTTTGATGAACAGAATCGAAAAATCATTTCTTCGGTAGTTTCGTTTGTGTTTCATATGAACTAATGAATTAAATGTGAATTGCTTGCCTATATTTTGCGATTGTCTAAGATAAAATTCCTCATCTGTTTTTGTGTTGGGGTATAATAAATTTATTAAAGTTCCATCTTTTATTCCAAGAGAGGGGGAATTAAATGTTTAGTAAGATATTTATGCTTCTTATTAGTGGATTTATCGGAATCCAAACTTCTGTGCTGTTTTCATTTAATCACGGAAATATAACTCCGAAGGAAGATATAAAGCAGGAAATTCGCACAAAAAGGCAGCAAATAAAAGTTGCTTTTCCAACTCAGGAAGGTATGAGTTTCTTTGGCCATTCTGGGAAAGTGACTGGATATAATTATGATTATCTAGAAAAAATCTCCGAATATACGGGATGGGAAATGCAATATATCCCATATGGAAGTTCTAATGGTAATGAGGCCGTATCTAACGCACTTAATGATGTGAAGGATGGGAAAGCAGATCTTTTAGGACCGATTTTAAAAAACACGGGAACAGAAAAGATTTTTGAATTTCCTAGTCATAGCTATGGTTCTGTCTATACGACACTTTGTGCTTTGAAGACCAGCGATTTGAGGGAACATAATCTTTACTCTCAACCATTGTTGAAAATAGGTCTTTGGAAAACGGCCACTACTGTTATTCAGAGGTCTTATCTTATGTCGAATCCGAAAAATTTAACTATGAGATCGTCGAATTTGAAACTGCCGATGAACAAAAACAGGCTTTACTCGACGGAAAGGTCGATGTGATTTCAAGCGTTTCTCTCTCTCCGATTTCTGGAACAAGAATCGTTGCGAATTTTTCCCCTAGACCTTATTACTTTGTTACCAAGAAAGGAAACACGGAACTGGTTCAGAAATTAGACGAAGCCATGACCTTGATGAATCAAGTGGATCCTAATCTTCAAGATAAGTTATTCGATACTTATTTTCGTACGGCAAGTAATTCTTTCGTTCTCAATGAAGCTCAAAAACAGAAACTTGCCCGTATGAATACGCTGAGGGTTTTATGCGCCCAATACGCTGCTCCATATATTTATGAAAAAGACAAAAAGGCATGCGGTCTTTTGGCTTCTGTTCTCAACGATTTTTCCAAGGAAGTTGGTGTCAAGATCTCTTATGAATTCTCTGCTTCTAGAGAAGATATGGTCTCCAAATTGGAAAAAGCGGATTATGATCTCATTCTTGGAATCAACATGACTTCTGGTAGATGCTCTCAATATGGGTTTATCAACAGTGTTCCTGTTCTTGAATCTGTTCTTTGTTTTGCACAAAAACCAGAAAACACAGCAACAGCAAAACGTATTGCGATAATGAAAGGACTTGAGGAGCAGTATCCTGTTTCTGAGTATGAAGAGGTTATTTACTGCGACAGTTCAAAGGATTGTATTAAGGCTGTCGAACAGGGAAAGGCAGATATTGCTTTTGCATCCCGTGATGCTATGCAATACTATATTTATGAATCCGGAAGTACTTTGGTCACTAGTCTTGTTCCGGGGCAGACGGTGAATGTTACTTTTCCTGTTTCTAGGAAATCTGATTCCGCTCTTCTTACTGCATTGAATGGTTATATTGATAGTATTTCGGAAACGGATTTAACTTCGTATATCAGTGAGGCAAACCTTCATAAAGATACCATTTCTATTTCTCTTTTCATTAAGAGAAATCCTCTTTCTGCATCCTTGATTCTAGGTTCTATTGTTCTCGTTATAGCTGCTATTATCTTTTTCTTTGTTATTCGTTCGATTAAACAAAAGGAAAAATTGCAACTGGCACATAATAAGCAACTTTCTGATGCATTGGAAATTGCGGATGAAGCAAATAAAGCAAAGACAACGTTCTTATCAAATATGAGCCATGATATAAGAACACCGATGAATGCTGTAATTGGGTTCTCTACGCTTCTTGCCAAAAATCCATCAGATGAGACGAAGGTTAAAGAATATTCCAGGAAAATCACGGCTGCCAGCAATCATCTTTTAGGTTTGATCAATGACATTCTCGATATTACCAAAATCGAGAACGGAAAAATGTCTTTGCATCAGTCAGTGTTTTCCTTGGATGAACTGGTCAGTTCTGTAAATGTAGTCATTCGTCCTATGGCCAACGCGAAGAAACAGGAGCTAAGGATTAATGTAGGAGCCATGAATCATGAGTTGTTCATAGGTGACAAGACAAGATTGAATCAGATTCTTATTAATCTTCTTTCTAATTCCATCAAATACACGCCAGAAGGTGGACAAATTATGTTGGAAATTACAGATAATGGTCAGTCCTCCCCTTCTATTGAAAGACTTCGCTTTGTTGTAGCAGACAATGGTTACGGAATTTCGGATGAATTCAAGAAGGTGATATTTGAGCCATTCACAAGAGCTGAGGACAGTACAATCAACAAAGAAGTGGGGACTGGTTTAGGTCTTGCGATTACAAAGAATATCATCGATTTGATGGGTGGTACCATTTCCCTGGACAGCAAACTTGGGAAGGGCTCTATTTTCACTGTTGATCTTTCTCTAAGGCTCACGCATGAAGAGGAAGATGAGAATTTCTGGGCAAATCACAATGTATCGAGAATTCTTTTGGTAGATGATGAAAAGAGTATTTGTGATGGAATCAAGGAGACCATGAAGAATACCGGGGTTTCCTTCGATGCATGTTATTCTGGAATGGATGCCATCAAACTTGTCAGGGAACGTTATGAAGAACACCAAGAATACAATACGATTATTCTTGATTGGCAGATGCCAGGCATGAACGGCTTGGATACGGCTAAAGAGATAAGAAAAATTGTTCCAGTTGACACTCCGATTTTGTTCCTTACCTCCTATGATTGGACGGATATTGAGACTAAAGCTCTGGAAATAGATATCGATGGTTTCTTGGCAAAACCATTTACGGAAGTAAATTTGAAAGAAAAACTCATCGAAGTGGAACGTTTCAAGAATTCAGTTTCCGAGGACGATTCAGTGATGGATTTAGGCGGGATGCATTTCCTTCTTGCCGAAGATAATGATCTAAATGCTGAAATTGTTGTCGAACTGCTGAAGTCGGAAGGTGCGGATTGTGTGGTAGCCAAAAACGGAAAAGAAGCCGTTGATCTATTCGAAAAATCCGAGCCGAAACATTTCAATGCAATCTTGATGGATGTTATGATGCCGGTTATGGATGGGTATGAAGCGACAAAGGCCATCCGCAGGTCCTCTCATCAGGATGCCAAGGATATTCCGATTATCGCTATGACGGCCAGTGCTTTTGTCAAGGATGTCCAGGACGCTCTTGATTCGGGAATGAATGCACATCTTGCTAAACCAATCCATATCGATGCTTTGAAGAATACCCTTACGTCTTGCAAGAAGAAAATCGAAGCTTCAGAAGAAAAGCAGAAGGAGGGGTTAACGAAATGAGCAAAGAATCATATTCTTTGAGTGCAAAAGAAGCAGAGGAACAAATAAGACAGTTAAAGAAGGTTTTTTCTGTTGTAAGAATCCTAAAAAAAGATGAAATCGGTGCAATCTGCTCAAAAGAGAATGGTTCAAAACTTCAATGTCCATGCTATTCTTTCTGGGAAAAAGATAACCCATGCGATAACTGTACCTCGATTAGGGCACTTCATCTTAAATCGGATCAAGTAAAAATCGAATTTTCAAAAGACGGAGCCTATTTTGTTGTTTCTCGTTATCTTGAAATCGATGGCAGGCCTTGTGTCATGGAATTGTTAAGGGAATTCGATGATTCCAACATCGTAGACATCAGTGGTCAGGAAAAACTGATAAAACATATCAATATGTTCTATGAGAAGACATATGTGGATGTTCTTACTGGTTCTTATAATCGCCGTTACTATGAAGAAAAAATCAAAGAAAGTTCGTTTAAATGCTGTGTCGCCATGATCGATTTAGATGATTTCAAAGTCTATAATGATGCCTATGGACATATAGCGGGTGACTATGTTTTGAAGGTTTTTGCAAAAGAGCTTCAAAAGAATTTGGAAAGTGAAGATCGGCTGATTCGCTATGGTGGGGATGAATTCCTTCTTTTGATACCGAATGTTACAAGAGAAAATTTTGCCATTAGGCTTCAGACGATACTTAAACCTTTGAAAAATATTGTTTTTCCCGGATATGCGGAAATCAATTTGACTTTCAGCGCAGGGGCCACGTTCTCAGATTCAGAGAATATAGTTGAATCTGTCAAGCGAGCAGATCGCTTCCTTTATTGCGCCAAGGCCAAAAAGAACACTCTTGTCACGGATGACAATATACAAATTTCGGATTCCAATGATAAGATCAATATATTGGTTGTCGATGATTCTTCCATCAATAGGGATATTCTTTGTTCTATTCTGAGCAATGAATTTAATGTTATTGAAGCTGACGGAGGAAGAAGTTGCGTTAAGATCCTTGAGCAATCTTCGAATCATATTTCGTTAGTTCTTCTTGATATATTGATGCCTGATATGGACGGGTTTGAGGTCCTAAAATTTATGAGGAATCATCATCTTCTCGAATCGATTCCAGTCATTACGATTACCGGAGATGAATCGCCTCTTACGATAAGAAGAGCCTATGAGATGGGTGTTTCCGATTTTATCAGCAGACCATTCGATGCCAAAGTAGTTTATCGTCGTGTTCTGAATACCATTAATCTATACCAAAAGCAAAGAAGACTTCTTTTTTCTGTTTCAAGCGAAATCCTTCAAAAAGAAAAGTGCAGCCATATTCTTGTCGATATTTTAAGTCAATTGACGGAGTTCCGTTCTGGGATCGGCAAGGAACATATCACGAACATCAATAAAATTACGGAACTTCTCCTTATTCGATTGATGAAGAAGACCGATAAATACAAACTGAAAAAAGAAGATATTTATTTAATTGCTACAGCTTCTGCCTTACATGATATCGGAAAAGTTGAGATTGATACCAAGATTTTGAATAAACCCGGAAAACTCACTAAGGAAGAATTCGAAATAGTTAAGAAACATACGGTTCTTGGTGCTGCTATGGTGATGAATATCCGGGAATATCAAAATGAGCCATTGGTCAAATATGCTTATCAAATTTGTCTTTACCATCATGAGAAATTTGATGGTAAAGGATATCCGAAAGGATTGAAGGGGGATGATATCCCAATTGTAGCCCAAGTGGTTTCGATGGCGGATGTCTATGATGCGTTGACCGCTGAAAGGGTCTATAAGAAGGCTTATTCTCAAGATGAGGCATTGAGGATGATATTAGATGGACAGTGTGGTCAATTCAATCCATTACTTGTGGAATGCCTTCTTGAAATCAAGGATTCCCTGAAAAAGGACAAACACGGTGAAATCATCTGAGTTTGATTTTGCTAACAGAAAAATCATCCTGGAAATTGAAAGGAGAACAGGCGCCTCCAGGATGTAAGTGCCAAACAGATATGACAATCAAACAATTTTATGAAACAATCGATGCAGACTACGAAGAAATATTGACTCGGCTTGGATCCGAAAACCTTGTCAAAAAAATCGTTCTTCGTTTCCTAACTGATCCTACCTTTGCTGAGTTTGAAAAGGCATATGAGGCAAAGGATGCTTCAAAAGCATTCCTGGAAATACATACGCTGAAAGGAATAGCAAGCAATCTTGGATTTGATAAACTATATGAACCGGTTTATCGTCTGACTGAGAAACTTCGTCCACGTGATTTTTCCTTAGAGGGCATCGATGCTCTTTATCAAGAAGTAAAAAATCAGTATTACCTTGTCTTAGATGCCTTGAAACAAGTAAAATGATCAAAAAGCACTATTCCCGTTTTTGGAAATAGTGCTTTTCAGTTATTTTAGCTTAAAGAATCCACTTCTATTCTTAAGACATTTCAGTTTCGGTATTCTGAATTTCTTTTGCTTTCGCTTTCAGTTTTTCCATTTGCTGATGTAGAAGGTAGTTATTGGTTCTGATTTCTTTTTTTTGATTGGCTTTATAGATTGTATATAGGATGCCAGGAATCAGGAACAAAAGGTAGAGAAGAATCGTCAGAAGTTCATCCATTTCAATATAGGTACGAAGTTGTACTTTCAAATTCATGTATTTCTCTTGCAAAGCAACAAGTTCAGAATGATTTGGCTGATTAAGATCTCTTTCTACAACGATAATTGTCCTTCTACATGATCTTCCCACTTTTTTTGAATAGACGTCTTTGATTTTCCAACCGAATGGAAGATAATCTTACTTTTGTTCTTCTTTGATTTCTTTTTGTTCTGTTTTCATGTTTAGTTTATTTTTGTGATATTTCTCGTTTTCAAATTCAACTGGTAATAATGGGCGTCTCCCAATAAGAGCTTTGGTATATAGTTCAGGAAATAAAGATTTTCATCGCTTATGGCCAGCGAAGTCGCATAGTAGGTTTCTTCATAGGAACAAAGAAGAGTCTGTGTCCCATCTTTATCCGCGTTTTTGCTTACTTTGTAGAAGCCGGCATTTGACGTAGAAGTGGCTGCATAGGAATAATAGTAAATGTCATTGTTATCGAGGATGAATTCGCTGGGATTTGTCTTTGATGATGCAATCGGGATGCCTTCCTTTAATGTGCTTAGGTCGGTCTTTTTGATGGAATTGTCCGTTATTCCATTATAAATGTAATAGATATTGTCACCATCGAATTCGAATTGTTTGACGTTTTTGATGTTCTTGCTTAGAACATTTGATTTCAGATTGGTGGAATCATCATGGATCTGACTGAGATCGATGAATTCGATTTTTCCGTTGTCCTGACCTGAGGCGCAGTTGATGAAGTAGAGCTTGTTGTTCTTGATTCTGAAGTTCTTTGCCCCGTTGATATTGGAGAATTTGACGTATTGGGTTCCATCTGGTTTCATTCGGAAGATTCCGCCACTTGTTCCTAGGAAATTATAATGTGTACCATAGAGATAGGTTCCGTCCGAAACGATTTTCCGACAGTCGTTTGAGGTCAATTTTTTGCTATTCCTCCGTTTTTGAGATCTACGCAATAGAGATCGTTGTTGGTAAGTGTGGTAACCTGGTTGAAGTAAAGGATATCCCCTATGATTGAGAAATCATCGACTTTGTTGCTGCTCAGTTGAGTGAGTACCTTTGTTTTTTCGTCATATCTGTTCAGGGTTTTTCCACGATACATATCTAGGTAGTAAATGCTTCCGTTATAGCTTATGGATTTTCCTCCGATGTTTGTCGGAGTGGTTTCCGGAGGTACAAAACCAGGAATAAGATCTTTACTCGTCTTTTCCTGAATCCTGTACTCATAGGGATGCAGATTGTCATTGTCGATGTAAACCAAAGTATTGCTGTCTTTGACATCAAATGAAGTAAGATTTTTCCCACTCAGGATCTGCGTATTTGTCTTGGATGTTACATCAATCTTCCAAATTCCTTTTCTGCTTTCATCGATTTTTCCGTAAAGATCATTGTAGGTGTAATAAAGGAAACCGTCTTTCATGATCAGGTTTTTGCCTGAGGCATCGGTCAGTTTTTCGATTTTTCTTTCTGATGAATTCAGGTCTATCATACCGATATAATCGTTTAAGGTGGAATGGAAGATTCCATACAGGGAATGATCGGATATCATATATTCTTTGATTTCTTGGTCTAGAACAAGTGAAATGCTGTTATTTGTCAGATTTATGCGGTAAAGATGGGAATCCTGTTCCTTGTTTTGAAAGTAAAGATAATTTCCACTTAGGCTGATCTTGTCTGATCTTCCTTCGAAGATTTTTTCCACCTCCGGTTCCTTCGTGGAGGAATTTTTCACTTTGTAGATTCCGCATGATTCTTTCAAGAGCGTGTTTTTAGAGTAGTAATAGGTATTTGAATCGTATTTTACGAAATCGGTAATGTTACTATCGGTATAAAGAACCTCTTTGGTTTCTTCCCTATATTCCTTCACGGTGCTTCCGAGGAGGGAGTCGGATAAGGAGAGTACCATATTAGATTGGCTCTCATTGAGTTTTTTCGGAACGGAATAATCGACCTGTTTTGCATTCCCCTCTTTATCGATGCGGTAAAGGTAGTTATGGTCGAGTGTGTTCGTGAAGTAGATGTCTTCATCATGAATCAAAATCGGTATATCCTTTGTTTCTGATTGTATGGTCAAAGTGGCATCCAATTCAAGGTCTTTGTAGTTTTTGTTTGTAAGCCGGATATGATATCGGTAAGTTCCGACCTGAACAGCTTCGTTGACCTCGTTTCCGTTTTCATCTTTTATGGTTTGGGATGTGGTTGTTCCTTCCGGAAGGAAACCGGTCAGTTTCACAGCGTCGATATGATTTGAACCATCATAGGTCAAAGTCACACTTTTGTATTCGATTCCGCTGTACTCGATTGGAAGAATGGTCAAAATCGCTTCTTTGGTAAAGGATTCATATCCTTCCTTTTTTAAATATACTTTTGCAGAATAACTTCCACAGTCTTTGTAGGGGTTCCTTCCTTCATAAGAGACATTTGTTCCATCGGGATACCCTTCTGCTTCTTTGAGAATGTGTTCTTTTCCATCGTAGTCGTATGTCTGATCTTCAAAGAGAATGTCTGAAAACTTCTTGGCTAACGTGGAGGATAGCTGAGAAACGGAATCGGATTTAGATGAATTGTTTACATCCTCTTTCTTGTTTTTACAGGAAGAGAATAGGAGAACTGCTGACAGCAATAAAGCTTTTTTCTTGTAAGTCATTGATTTGACTCCTTTCTATATTGAATTTCGGATGAGAATGGGAATACAGGAAAAGAAAGAGAGGAATGTTGCCACAAGTACTGCAAGGAAGATGAAGAGGACGGAAAAGAAAATACTCAAAACGAAGAACAAAATCTTCATCCCGATAAGCCAGGCAAGTCCATCTGCACTGAAGGAAAAAATCAAACCAGGAAAGTGGATGGATTTTGTTGCTATGCTAAGAAAGGCTTCGGTGATATAAGACCCTGAGAAAATACAATAAACATCTGCAAAAGCCATATAAGCAAAAAGAATTGGAAGAAAAATGATTGCCGGAATAGAAAACAAATTGGCATTCAACCCTAAGGCAATGTAACAAAGGATTAGAATGATGATGGAGCAGATGATACTTGCCAGAAGAGATTTGAAATCCTCCCTATAGGTGAAAGAATGGAATTTTGGTTTATAATAGTTTTCCGTTTCGGAAGGTGATTTGTCCTCTGAGGGAATAGTGGCTTCCTGCTCTTCATTTACATCTTTCGGTTGTACTTGCTTTGTTTCCTGAATGTTTTCTTTCGCTATCTCAATTTCTTTTTTTCATCCTTTGCTTCATCTGAATTGACATTGTCTTGGACAGGGACTGGCATATATTGAGGCTTTGTATCATCATTTCCTTTTTCATTGTCGAAGAGATAATCCAAGGAACAATCGAAGATTTTTGAAAGCATCCGTATACTTTCGATGTCGGGCTCGTTTGTGTCGCTTTCCCATTTGCTGATCGTCTGAAAAGTGACATTCATCTTTTCGGCAAGTTCTTTTTGGGTAAGGTTTTTCTGATTTCTTAGGTACTTAATTTTTTGTCCGAATGTCATGTGTGATTCTCCTTCTTGTCTAGTTTCGGTTAAACACGTAAATTAGTAAATAACCGAAAAGTTGAAATGATTCAACGAAAAGGAGAAAAAGTCATTTTTTTGAAAAAAATATCAAAATTTGCATAAAAAACACTTTTATTTCTCTTTTTCTGTCAGCTCATTATATATCTCAGAGATAATATTGAGCAAGATTCTTTCCATGAAAAAAGATAACTGAAAACTCGATTTCCGCCTTTAAGAAAGTTAAAAAATATGAAAATAGATTTGCTTTGTTGATGATTTCCATAAAAAATGGCTTTCTTTAAAGGAAAGCCACTTTTTGATAATGGAACCTACTACTTAAAGATTGTGGGCGGTAGGCCTTTTGTCAGTTGTGAACGGATTGTCATTCCTTTCGTTTTCTTTTTTGTCCTTTGTTTCCATCAGATCTTTTGCGACTTGGTAGGCAATTAAAGTTCCTGCGACAGGAGGTACAAAACTAGTTGAACCTGGGATGTCTCTTCTGTCTGTACATTTGCGTTTTGTGTTTGGAGGACAAACACAATGATAGAGACAGGAATCTGCGGTTTCTTTTTCGTTAGGTCTAGTTGGAGGTTCGGTTGAAAAAACAACCTTGAGGGAATCTATTCCACGTTTTCTTAACTCATGTCTCATGACTTTGCTTAATGGGTCACCTTTTGTTTCATAGATATCGCATAAAACAAGTTTTGTAGGATCCAGTCTATTTCCACAACCCATGGCAGAAATGACGGGAACATTAGCTTTTTTTGCACTTTCGATGATGGAAAGCTTCGCTGTGACGGTATCCAATGCATCTATGACATAATCGAATTTTGAAAAATCGAACTCTTCCTTCTTATCTGGGAGATAGAAAGTAAGGTGTTTATTGACGATGATTCTTGGATTGATATCATGAATTCTTTCTTCAGCAGCATCCACCTTGTATTTGCCATAGGTTTTTCTGGTTGCCAGAATTTGTCGGTTGATGTTTGTCAGACAAACAAGATCGTCGTCGACGAGGTCGAATGAACCGATTCCGAATCTAGCCAGGGATTCAATGACGTTTCCGCCTACACCTCCGATTCCGAAAACGATGACTTTTTTGTTCCAAAGCTTATAGAGCTTTTCTCTTCCAACAAGGAGAGATGTTCGAGAATATTGATTTAACATGACATATGTAATTTACATTCCGTGAAGGGAAAAATCAAGCTGTAAGTGGTGTTAATGTTTTTTTGCAAAGGCCGGTATTCTGATTTTGTAGTAGAGGCAAAATTTTTTCTAAGAATCTGTAAGCGGTTACTTTATATACTGCAATATTATTTTTTTTCTTAATGTTATCCCAAGTTATTCGATTTTTTTTGCAAAAGTATGTAATCCTTACATGATAACGAAAAAAAACGTTTTCCCACTAAAAGTGAATCGAATTGGTAAAATGAAGCTGCTTATTGAGTCGAAAACTTCGGCTCATTCAACTTTTAGAAAGTTGATCGTTTTTTGAAAATTGACAAGGATCATTATTATCTAATGGGGGTAAAAAACAATGAAAGTAAAGATTCTTTTTTTCCTTCTTCCATTTTTTGTTGGGGCTTGTTCTGCCGGACTATCGTCACATCAGTCTGAATCAATGAAAGATTCAAATCAGGACAACGGTACGGAATCTCATGTTTCGGATGATCTTTTATCCGATGATTCCGAACATATTACAGGTCCAGATATTTCATTTGATTTCATATATAATGATTATTCTTCTTTTTATAAGGCATATGGAATCTATAAAAAGAAAAACAAATCATTTCCGCTTTTCTTTTTTGATTTCGATGGCTTTTCTTCTTTTCTACCGGAATATCGTCTTATAGCCATAGGCAATTCAAAATATAGTAAGCTGAAGATACCGGATTGTCGTTTGGTTTCTTGCTGTTTTGCTTTTCGGCTCGAATCGAAGGGAACGATTGACTGCAGATATCAATCAATAGGATTGGAATATAAAGTCGATTATCCGTTTGAACCTTTGGATACTTTTGATAATTCAAAAGTCGGAATAAATTTTGATGATAACAATACAATCGGAGTTATGTATTCCGGAGTGAAGATTTTGGATGTTACATTGAGTTTGAATGAAGGTTATTCCGAGACACTTAAGGAAAATCTTCTGAATCAGTTGAATGATTCACTGGTTTACCTGGATTGAAGGAATAAATATGAACACGATTGTAAGTATTTTTATGTCATTGATGGTTGCTTCTTCTCATTTGACGGCTTTGGAAGGAACTCAGCTTTCTTCTGATTTGAAACCCAATGCTGCTCATGTTGTTAGTGAAGCGGAGGAAAATATCTATTAGGAGAACAAATTCGAAACGATGTATTTTTCTTATCTTAGAACTAATTTCGGAAGAAATACAAAAGGTTCCTGTACCTATGTAGCTCTTGCGCAACTTCTTTCTTTTTACGATACATATTGGGATGATTCTCTTATCGATGAAAACTATGATGTCCCTGTCCTTCTTGAAGATGATTCAATTTCTTTAAAAGCCGAATCACCTGGTATCTATCAAGAGCCAGTGAGCGTGTCTTCTTATTCGACTCAAGAATATTATGGCTTCATAGAACAACATTAAGGCGTATATTTTCATCTGAAACTGATTCAATTAGGAAAAGAACGTTTTGGTCAATATAAGTTTGATGATGATAATTCTCCCTGTGCTTTGAATTTCAATCAACTTCAGGATCTGCTGAAATATTATTTGTATTCTTATAAAGGTTTTTCCGATGAGGATTATGAAATATTGACAGATTCGAAAAATCCGCGGCAATTTACTATTGATAAGATAAAAGAAGGATTTCCGGTCGAAATCCGCATGGGAGGGACAAATGGGCGTCATGCCATGATTGCCTACGATTATGATGAAAAGGCAGATGAGATTTTCGTCCATCCAGGTCGGTTAGACTATCCGACGCATGTGGCGATTTCCTCTTTGGATTATTCTTCTTTCTGGGATGCAACGACAATTGTTCCGAAAAAGAAGCATGCCTGTTCCGACAACTATATTTATTCGAAAGAATATAATAGAAACGTCCATTATCCCTGTGAATTTGATTTTCATCCGATTCATCATAAACATTCCTATAAATCTCGCTATGAAGATAATCCTTCGATGAACAATCATAAAAGCTTTTGTTCCTGTGGAGATTGGACCTATGAACCGCACAATTTCAATTTGGTCTATAAAGGCAGCTCTGGTATGATTCGTTTATGCAGTAAATGTAAGGCAACGAAATAAGTAAAAATGATCCTTGTCTAAAAAACGAAAGTCAAAATGACATGAATGTGTTTTGTCAGTAGTCAAAAACTTCATGTCTTTTTTGATGTATACCTTTGCTCAGGCATAATAATTTCTTTTATTGCGTATTTTCTACACTAACACTTTTGAGATAATCATTAATAGGGTAGAGGATGTTTTACTGTCCGATGGTATGGATTGCAATCATTATGAGGTAGGAAAATGGAAAAGATGAATCAAGCGTTTTTGGAAAAGTATCCCTATGGCCTGCATATATTTGTACCGAATATTTGGTTGAGTAAAGAAAATTCGAATGGTTGATTTCTCTAGTGTCTAAATAGAGGAATTACCAAATTAATTTTTCATCAGAAGTTGTAAAATGAATCTTGTATGCATTCAAGCAAAAAAAACAAGGCGGCAGCAGTGGCTCTCCTATTTCCGTTTATAAAGAAATAATCTATAAATAACCCAAAGGGGAGTCTACGATTTTTAGATGACCATCTGAGATAGATCCGAGAAATCAAAAGTTTGGAGTGACGTGTTTATCCTAGAGTCCAGCATTTTGTCCACCAGGCTTCTGTCCATATATTGAACATTGGTGTTCTTTGTGACTTTGGAGGGGATGCTCTGTTCTCTTATGGATTGCTTGACGAACATGTTGAAGGCGGCGTTCATCGTGAGACCAAGTTCCGAGAAGAGTTATTCCACCTTTGCCTTTTTGTTGGCATCCATTCTGATTGTGACGTTTACACTTGCCATAAATATGCCTCCTTATCTGTATTTGAAGATATCACCCACCTTAATGATATGAGAACAAATAAAAGCGTGCTATTTATGTGCAAGAGTACGATTTGAGACACCACTTTGTATAACAGGATAAGGAATTGGTGCAATTTGCGTCAGTTCCCTCTCCGACAAGGTCG
>ERZ808240.3549-NODE-3549-length-15018-cov-4.302546_pt1 | contig 15018 bp, 12 predicted proteins | sample MGYA00521084_ERZ808240 | MGnify/ENA primary metagenome ERZ808240 (study PRJEB31516, sample SAMN03275571) | gut metagenome | biome: mammalia-associated habitat; material: feces | host: Papio cynocephalus | place: Kenya | collected 2012-08-06 ... | reverse complement strand
CTGACCACCCTTCTGTTGCGTAATTGTGCTGGGCAATACATATAGGGTTTTACCTTTACCTAATCGCACAACAAATATTATATCACAGAAAAACTTGAAGTCAACTGATTTTTTTATTTTGTTGCATTTTTTGTTGCAATTTTATTATACATTTTTACATTATAGCATCTGCATATGAAAAACAATCCTATAGCTGCTTTGCAAGCTCTTCTGGTGCCTTCTTTAAAAGTTCATCTATTCCGGCTGGATACTTACCACCTGCCTGTGCCATGTTAGGACGACCACCGCCGCCACCACCTACAAGTGATGCAACAGCCTTTATAAGATTACCTGCATGTGCACCCTTTGCAACCGCATCATCTGTAGCCATAGCTATCATGTTAACCTTATCACTTCCAAGTGCACTGACAACAAGCACTACACCTGAACCGATTTCATTCTTAATCTTATCGCCAAGATTACGGAGTTCATTCATATCTACATTATCTACCTTTGTAGCTACAAACTTAACACCATTAACATCAATAACATTATCTGACACATCACCAAGTGCATTATTGGCAAGCTCTGCCTTCAGCTTTTCATTCTCTGATGACAATGCTTTTATCTCATCATTCATAGTATGAATTCTTCTTACGAGCTGTACACTTTCTGTCTTTGCAGCTTCACTTGCTTCCTTAACGAGCTTTTCAAGTTCTTCATAGTACTTAATAACACCCTTGTCTGTAAGTGCCTCTATTCTTCTGACACCTGCTGCAACACCTGATTCTGATATAATCTTAAAGAGTCTGATATTAGCTGTATTGGCAACATGAGTACCTCCACAGAATTCCTTAGAGAAATCACCCATGCAAACAACTCGTACACTTTCACCATACTTTTCACCAAAAAGTGCCATAGCTCCTGTCTTCTTAGCCTCTTCTATAGACATAATCTTAGTTTCTACAGGGATAGCTTCTGCTATCTTTTCATTAACTATATCTTCAACCTTTTTAAGTTCTTCTGAAGTCATGCTCTGGAAATGAGTAAAGTCAAATCTCAATCTTTCAGGATCCACATAAGAGCCCTTCTGTTCAACGTGATTGCCCAATACTGTTCTTAAAGCCTTCTGTAAAAGGTGTGTTGCACTATGATTCTTGCAAGTATCAGCTCTGTATTCAGAATCTACTGAAAGCGTAACAACATCGCCAACTTTAATCATACCCTTTGTCATAACACCTACATGGCCAATCTTACCGCCCTTAAGCTTAATAGTTGTATCTACCTTGAATTCACCTTCGGCTGTTGTGATATAACCTTTATCACCTTCCTGTCCGCCCATAGTGGCATAGAATACAGTCTCATCAACGATTACTGTTCCCTTATCACCTTCTGAAAGCGCTTCTACAATAGCTTCTTCTGTTGTAAGAACTGTAACCTTTGAATCATTTTTAAGCTTATCATATCCGACAAATCTACTTGTTATTGCAGGATCGATTTCATCATATACAGTAGCATCTGCTCCCATATAATTACTTACTTTACGTGCTTTACGAGCCTTTTCTCTCTGCTCGTTCATGCACTTTGTAAAGCCTTCTTCATCTATTGTAATATTCTTTTCCTCTAATATTTCCTTTGTAAGGTCTATTGGAAAACCATATGTATCATAAAGCTTAAACGCATCCTCACCTGAAAGAACATTTTTATTCTGCTCCTCAAGAGACTTCTCCATATCAGCTAATATGCTTAATCCCTGATCAATAGTCTTATTGAACTTTTCCTCTTCTTCTAAGATAACCTTTGTTATGAATTCTTTCTTTTCTTCAAGTTCAGGGTAACCGTCCTTAGAACCTTCTATAACTGTTTCACAAAGCTTAGATAAAAACTTGCCCTTAATACCTAATAATCTTCCATGTCTTGCAGCTCTTCTTAAAAGTCTTCTAAGAACATATCCTCTTCCCTCATTAGATGGCATAATTCCATCGCTGACCATAAATGTCACTGAGCGGATATGGTCTGTGATAACACGGATAGATACATCCTGTTTCTCATCTTCTCTATATTTAACACCAGCCATCTCACATACTTTATCGCGAAGTGCCTGTAACGTGTCAACATCAAATATGGAATCAACATCCTGAACAACTACGGCGAGTCTTTCAAGTCCCATACCAGTATCGATATTCTTCTGGATAAGGTCTGTATAATGACCATGTCCATCGTTATTAAACTGTGAAAATACGTTGTTCCATACTTCCATATATCTGTCACAGTCGCATCCTACTGTGCATCCTGGCTTACCACAGCCATACTTTTCACCACGGTCATAGTAAATCTCTGAACATGGACCACAAGGACCAGCACCATGCTCCCAGAAGTTATCTTCCTTACCAAAACGGAATATTCTTTCTGGTGCTATTCCTATTTCCTTATTCCATATATCAAATGCTTCATCATCATCTACATATACAGATGGATATAATCTGTTAGCATCAAGCCCTACAACCTCTGTAAGGAACTCCCATGACCAGTGTATAGCCTCTCTCTTAAAATAATCACCAAAAGAGAAGTTACCAAGCATCTCAAAGAATGTACCATGTCTTGCTGTCTTACCAACATTCTCAATATCACCAGTTCTGATACACTTCTGGCATGTAGTCACTCTTCTTCTTGGTGGAATCTCCTGACCTGTGAAATAAGGCTTTAATGGAGCCATACCTGAATTAATAATAAGCAAACTGTTATCATTATGTGGAACGAGCGAAAAGCTCTTCATCTTTAAATGTCCTTTGCTCTCAAAGAAATCAAGATATAATCTTCTTAATTCGTTAACACCTCTGTACTGCACTTTAATTATCCTCCTGTTTAGCTGCCTTCTTGGCATCTAATCCTTTTCTTATCTTACCGCCGGCAAATACTGCAAGAACTAAAAGTCCAAGCATAACAACGAACTTTGCCGCTTCGAATATAATTTCTGAAACCAATGTAAGTCCTATCATAATTCTTCCTTTCTGCCACTGCCGACTATGCAGCAGCTACAAACATCTTAATATTTTATCATAGCTCATATTAATTTTCAAGCTACAGGCTTTATTTGACCATATGCCGGTCCATTCATTAAAATATACGCATTATTCATATATACGCATACCTATGTTTAACAATTCCATTTTCCATTATCAAGAAAATATCTGGCACTTTTTTCTGCTGCATTTATAATATCACTGTCGTACCCGATTGTTTTTAACAGCTTTATTGCATTTCTTGTCGTTGCAGGTCCTGTACGTAATTTAAAATCGAATATAACCTCATCATCAGTAACTTCTTCCTGAAAATGATAATTATCATATTTACCACTAAGAAGTGATGTAAGTTCAACATCATGTGTTGCTGCAAAAACAAGTGCCTTAGTATTATCAACACTTTTTAAGATTTCTGATGAAGCTGCTATTCTCTCAACTGTATTAGTGCCTCGTAACACCTCGTCCACAAACATAAGAACCGGATGTTCATCATTCTTATCAACAGCATCAAGTATTCTTTTAAGTGACTTTATCTCAACTATATAATAACTGTTTGAATTACTTAAATCATCTCTTAATGCCATAGATGAATATATCCTGTATACAGGTGCTTTATAATAATCAGAAACACTTGTATATATAGTCTGGGATAACAGGGCATTTATTGCTATAGTCTTAAGAAATGTTGACTTTCCAGATGCATTAGAACCTGTCAGCAATACATTATGGTTTGTACTTATAGAATTTGCTACAGGTTTTTTAAGAAGTGGATGGTACACATTTTTTACTTCAAGCCCTGTATCATTATTATTTTTAAATTCAGGAACACACCATGCATCAAGCATATTTCTAAATGATGCAACCGCCATGGAAGCTTCTATGAATCCAAGCGTGTCTATAAGTTCATATATATATTCTTCCTTGTTATGAAACAGCTTTATAAGATTATTGAACTTTATAAGGTCAACATGCGTAAGCATTCTAAGATAATCAAGAGCCATCTCTGCTATAGAACCATCAACATTACCTGTTTCAAGCAGCCATGATCTTTTAGTTATATCTGCAAGTTCATCTGTTATATCTTTAAGCTTAGTATTATATTCTTTAAGAAAATCCACATCAAGCGCCATTATCTTCTTAGCGCCCATAAGCAATTTAACTATGTGGTTAACACATATAAAATATCTGTCAACCTCCGCTTTAAACTTATAATATGTTATTATCGAAAACGCAACAGCAGCAATACATAACCATATACCAACAACCGGATTCACAACGCATGTAAATACTATTGCCACAATAAGAAACAGCATTGACATATAATGAAGCACATTGCTTTTTTTAGAAAGTCCGACCACAACATCACAATAATCACTTATTGATATATGTTTTGCCCTTCCTATCCACACATATATTTTCTGTAAATCCAGTCTCTTTTCTGAATCAGCATCAAACGCCCGGGCAAGCCTGTCAAGATTTTTTAAAGTTTTAATATCTGCATCTGGCTGTCTTAACATGCGGTACAGATATTCCTGACCGGCAGATGAATTAGTATTATTCATCATCCTGAATATTTCATCCATGCCAAGATCATTCCATGTTATATCATCAATAGAATTCTCGTTTGCATTTCTTTTAAAGTAATGCGATATACTCTCATAATCATCACCGGAGTATTTTCTTTGTGATGGTTTTCCCCATCCATTTTTCAGCTTTTTTATAACTGCATTATGTTTTCTTTTATTGTTTGTTATGGTAACATATACTGCTATAATAACTACCAATGCAAAAAATACAAGTATCTGCATACTTGACTTGTCCATTATTCACCTCCAAGAGTATAAGATAATCTGGCCGTTTCAAACGAAAGCTTAATCATATCATCAAAACCTTCCTGTCGTTCCTCTACAGATAAAGAATCACCATTAAAAAGATTGTCGCTTATTGTAAACATTGCAAGTGCTTTTTTTGATAATCTTGCCGCATTCATATATAAAGCAGCAGATTCCATCTCAACAGCAAGAACATTCATATTACTCCATGCTTTATTATACTCTGTATTGTCATTATAAAAAGCATCCGTTGATATTACATTGCCAACTTCTACCGGTATACCGTACAGTTTTGACTGATCATATGCATTGTTTAGAAGATTAAAATCAGCTATAGGTGCATAAGTTCCTGGAAGCTGATACTGCATTGCATAATTGGAATCTGTACATGTTCCCATAGCAAGTACGATATCTCTTAAATCAACCTTATCTGATATAGTTCCCGCTGAACCTATTCTTATTATACTATCTACATCATAGAATTTAAACAGCTCATAACTATATATTCCCATTGAAGGCATACCCATTCCACTTGCCATAACAGATATTCTCATATCCCTGTAGGTTCCAGTATATCCATATGTGTTACGTACAGAATTGAATAGCTTTGCATCCTCAAGATAAGTCTCTGCAATATATTTTACTCTCAATGGGTCTCCTGGCATAATAACTGTCTTGGCTATATCACCAGGCTTTGCCGTATTGTGTGGTGTTGCCATATCATCATTCTCCTTTTATTTTAAACAAAGGCTGCATTCCATACAGAATAACAGCCTGTTATTAATTATTATAATTATTTTCCTTCATACTTTATAACCGAATCAACATCATAGCCTGCAAGTTTATCCCTGCCATTAAGTCCCTGTAATTCCATGAGGAAAACTATCTTTACTACTTTTCCACCAAGTCTTTCAACAAGCTTTATAATAGCTTCTGTTGTACCACCAGTTGCAATAAGATCATCTACTATAACAACCTTCTGTCCAGGCACGATGGCATCCTTATGCATCTCAATGGTTGCCGTTCCGTATTCAAGTGAATAATCCTCTGATATAGTCTCGCAAGGAAGCTTTCCCTTCTTTCTTACCGGAACAAATCCCTTACCATTAACATATGCAACCGGCACACCAAATATAAAACCTCTTGATTCAGGACCTACAACAACATCATAATCAACATCCTTAAGTAAGTCATTGATACCATCAATAGCAAGCTTTAATCCTTCAGGACTTTGTATAACTGATGTAACGTCTCTGAATATGATTCCTTTCTCTGGAAAATCCGGAATACTTCTTACGTAATCTTCTACCTTTTTCATATTAATCTCCATTCCTGCATCCTGTTTATCATACCAATGCAAAGTACATTATTTACAATTAATTTTATCAGATTTACCATATACAATCAAGCACCTATCTACACTATAAGACAAACAAGTCCTGAATTTTCGTTCATGACCTTTTCTATTGTCTCACTTATTTTATCCATATTTTCCTTTGTTATATTATGTGTTTTTTCATATATTCCATCATCCACTATCTGTTCTATTGTTTTACCAAATATATTGGTATCCCATATTCCATCAGGATTATCATTTGTACTATCCTTTATATAATTAATCAGGTCATCCGCCTGGTTTTTAGTTCCTACTATAGGTGCAATCTCTATATTAATCTGCGTTTTAAGCAGATTAACCGAAGGAACTCTTGCCTTTATCTTCACACCATATTTACTGCCATTTTTTATAACCACAGGTTCATCTAATTCTATGGCACTTCTTACAGGTGTCACGACTCCAAATCCCGACATATTAACCTGTGACATAGCATCACCTATGCTTTCGTACTCCTTCTTTCTGACCGCAAGTTCTTTAATTGTACTAACAAGTTCATACTCATTACGTATATCTGTCCCGGTAAGCTCACTCAATATATCATAATATATCCCTTTATTCATATCATACTCAACATTTATAAGCCCCTCGGCCATATTTACATTACTAATAGAAATCTGTTTTATGTATTTATTATCTTCATTATATTCATATTTATCAGCATCCTTTATCGTATTAATATCTTCAAGCACACTATATGCTGCCTGGCACAGTTCCTTTCTTAACCAGTGCTGTGGCGGAAGCACCTGTGTCCATGCAGGAGTATTAAAATCTATTTCCTTAACTGGAAACTCTTTTAATACATTTTCAAATATCCTGTTTACATCATCCTGTTTAAGCTGGTCACAATTAACAGACATTACAGACACCCCATATTTATCTGCCATATCATCCGCCAGTTCTTTAACCTCTTTTGAATATGGTTTCACACTGTTAAGAAGCACAACAAACGGTTTACCTATCTGTTTGAGTTCATTTATTGTTTTTTCTTCTGCTGGAATATAATCTTTTCTTTCTATACCCGTTATGCTTCCATCAGTTGTCACAACTATCCCTATTGTTGAATGTTGTGTAATAACCTTTTTAGTTCCCGTCTCAGCAGCCTTAGAAAACGGGATTTCCTGGTTACTCCATGGTGTTTTTACCATTCTTTCAACTCCATTTTCCATGTGTCCGTTCGCACCATCAATCATATATCCGACACAGTCCACCAGCCTTACTTTCATACTTATACCATCAAAAGGCGATATAAGTGCAGCCTCCTTAGGTATGAATTTGGGTTCTGTTGTCATTATAGTAGTTCCACCTGATGCCTGTGGAAGTTCATCTATTGCCCTCTTCTTTTCATTATCATCCTTCATGACAGGAAGCACGCACATTTCCATAAACCGTCTTATGAATGTTGACTTACCTGTTCTTACCGGGCCGACAACACCAAGGTATATTTCACCATTAGTTCTGTGCTTAATATCGTTGTACATATCAAAACCACTATCTGTATAAGGTGTATTAGAATCCATAGCAAAAACCTCCTGAATATACACTTATAAATGTATATTCAGGAGGTTTTATAATTATGATTATATTGGTCGTCTTATAATTACATTAATGTCTTCACTACTATTAATAACTGATGACACCAAACTGTGCCAATGTATAAAACACAAGAATGATAAGAAGAAGAACCGGAGCTATATACTTAATCATAACTCTGTATATGCCTTTCCTTCTGAATGTTTCACCATTCTTTGTCACTTCATCAATGACATATTCAGGCTTTGCAAACCAACCAATAAGTATACATGTAAGAAATGCTACAATTGGCAGAAGCAGACTGTTGCTTATAAAGTCACAGAATGTAAGGAAATCCATACCAAGTATAGTAACATGTGACCACACACCATTACCAAGCGAACAAGGCACTCCAAGAAGTACCGAGAATACTATTATTACTATACACGCCTTTATACGGCTTATTCCAAATCTGTCCATGAGCATTGAAGTAATAGCTTCCATGACCGAAACTGAACTCGTAAGTGCAGCAAAAAATACAAGTGCAAAGAACAAAAGTCCGATGATTCTTCCAGCCGTCATCTGCCCAAACACCTTAGGAAGTGTTACAAACATAAGACCTGCTCCACTAGCCTGCGTACCAGCCTCACCACTGAATATATACACTGCAGGAACAACCATCATACCAGCAAGAAGAGCAATTCCAGTATCAAATATTTCAATCTGGTTGACGGACTTTACAAGACTTACCTCATCCCTGGTATATGAACCATATGTTATCATAATACCCATTGCAATACTCATTGAATAAAACATCTGTCCCATAGCTGCACATACCGTCTTAAAAGAAAATTTGCTAAAATCAGGAAGAAGGTAATACTTTATACCTTCCGATGAACCTGGAAGTGTTATAACATATATACATATAACTATCGCAAGTACAATTAAAACAGGCATAAGAAACTTACTTACTTTTTCAATTCCTTTTTCTACGCCGGATATAACTATAACCGATGTCAATGCAAGGAATATAATAAAGAAAACAAGTGGTGTCCATTCCTGGCTTACAAAATTACCAAAAAATGAATCATTAGCTGCCGCAACATCCTGTCCGGTTGCAAATACAGTTACATACTTTGTAACCCAGCCACCTATTACGCAATAGTAAGGCAGGATAATTACTGGTATTATAAATGCTATAGGACCTATAAAGCCAAACCTCTTATCAACCTTACTATAAGCTCTTGTAGGACTTAGCTTTGTCTTTCTGCCAATAGCTATTTCCGTAGTCATTAATGTAAAACCAAATGTTAATGCAAGAACAATGTATACAAGAATAAATATTCCACCACCGTACTGCGCTGCAAGATAAGGGAATCTCCACAGATTACCAAGTCCAACTGCACTTCCGGCAGCAGCCAGCACAAAGCCTATACCCCCTGTAAAACTACCTCTTTCCTTTTTATTCATTATTAATATCCAAACCTTTCTGCTTATTTGCTGCTATTAAGATTTTATATAGTTTAAAACAGCAATGTTTATTTATTATTTCTATATTATAATTATCTTTTATTCATCAAATTCCGCGAGCACATAATATCCCCTGCTTGTTTCTCCAACTTCTTTTACAACTCCATGTCTGGACTTTAACCTGTCAGGAGTTGAATAATTACCCGACATTGCAACAGCTGGTTCTATCGTATAATAATAGCTGCTTGGAAGCTTCCCTTCTGTTATTTCTACCTCATCACCCGGTTTAACAAGATTAGGTCTGCTCATTGTGAATTCCATCTGCCTCATAACAATCCTCTTTTCCGCATATTAATATATAATTATGCAAACATTAATAATCTGCTGACACATTACGCAAAGCAACTTCATACAATATAATATAAGCCCTATATAACATTCTTATTATTCTTAAAGATTAATTTTTTCAAGGCATTTAACTGTATACTCTTCAAGCTTGTCTCTTAAAAATGCGTGACATTCTTCATCTATACTTATAGAATTATCCATAATGCTTTTTGCCGCATCAGATGCCTCTTTTAAAGTTGCTGCATCTGTATATATATCAGCTATCCCAAAGTCGAAATCTCCGCTTTGTCTTATACCAAAAAAGTCTCCTGGCCCTCTTAGCTTAAGATCCTCCTCGGCTATTTTGAATCCATCGTTAGATTTGTTAAGTATCTCAAGTCTCTGCTTTATCTGCTTAGACTTGGCTGATGTCACAAATATACAATAAGACTGATATCTGCCACGTCCGACTCTTCCTCTTAGCTGGTGCAGCTGTGCAAGCCCGAAACGTTCTGAATTCTCTACCATCATAACTGTACTGTTTGGGACATTAACTCCCACCTCTATAACAGTAGTTGAGACAAGAATATCTGTATCTCCCTGTACAAACCTTTCCATAATCTCATTCTTCTGTGATGCTTTCATCTTACCATGAAGATAGTCTATTCTGGCATCTGGTATCGCTTCTTTTAGTTTAGAAGAATAATCAACTACATTTTCTGCCTCTATGTTCTCGCTTTCCTCAACCATAGGACATATAACATAACATTGACGGCCCTCTTTAATCTGTTTTCCTATAAATGCATATGCATTTGGCCTGTACGATGTGTCAACAACACAGTTCTTAATCGGGAGTCTGTTTGCTGGAAGTTCATCAATAATTGATATATCAAGATCGCCATATAATATAATAGCAAGTGTTCTTGGTATAGGGGTTGCACTCATAACAATTATATGTGGATTTTCTCCTTTTTCAGAAAAAGTTTTTCTCTGGTTAACCCCGAATCTGTGCTGCTCGTCAGTTATCACAAGTGCAAGATTCTTATACAATACATTTTCCTGGATAAGTGCATGTGTACCAATAACTATATTCATTTCTCCTGACTCAAGCTGTTCATATACTTTTTTCTTAGCAGATTGTGTCATAGAACCAGTGAGTAATCCAACCTTAAGTTCTACTCCTGTCATCTTGAAAAGTTCATTCACAGATTCATACTGCTGGTTTGCAAGCACTTCAGTAGGAACCATCATAGCTGCCTGATATCCGGCAAAAGCAGTATTCATTAAAGCAAGAATCGCTATTATAGTTTTTCCAGAGCCTACATCTCCCTGTACAAGTCTGCTGGTTATATGCTTTCCAGCCATATTATCTTTGATTTCTTTCCATGTCCTTAACTGTGCATCAGTCAGTCTATATGGTAACTTTTCAATAAAATCATCCGTGCGCTTATCATTATTAATTATATAGTTATTAGGTATCCTTTCATTAGCAGACTTTAAATTCATAGTTGCAAGCACAAAAAGAAAAAACTCTTCAAAAGCTATTCTGTGTCTTGCCTCTATATAATCCTGCATACACTCTGGAAAATGTATCTTATGCACCGCCTGATTATGTTCTATCAGCCCATATTTATCCATAATAGCATCTGGAATAAACTCATGTTCCATTCCGGCCGAATACACTTCAATCGCCTGTTTCACAGCCTTTGTCACAACTTTATTAGACAATCCCTTGGTAAGCGGGTATACAGGTGACATATGATTCTTTATTTCATTATAGGCTGCCATCGTATACATATCAGGATGCTCTAACACATATTCACCATTCTTAACAGCTATTCTTCCCCTGAATACATAATGCATTCCAACACGAAGTCTGGACTTTAAAAAAAGCGAATTATACCACAGACATTTTATAGTATTCAGTTCTTCATCTTTAACAACAACCGATATTATACTTTTACGTTCACTTCCATATATTTTAGGACTAGCAATAACCGTCGCTTCAATAGCAACAACCGTTTTCTCACTACTGCTTATAGAATTAATAAAAACAGGCTCCTCATACACAATATAATCTCTTGGATATAGTCTTACGAGATCCTCTACTGTATATACAGAAAGCCTGTTAAGATTCATAGCAGTCTTAGTTCCTATTCCTTTTAATTGTGTAATATCCATACATCAACCTCAGATAAATAGACTCAGACATATAACTTTGTTTATTCTACAGACACAATATAATAATATACTGGCTGTCCACCATACTGAAGTTCAACATCAATACCATCAAACTTCTTTTCTATCTTGGATACTAACTCATCAGCCTTGTTTTCATCAATATCCTCGCCATAATATACACTTATAAGCTCAGAGTCCTCGTCTACAAACTCACTAAGCATATCTATGACCGTATTATCCATATCTGTTCCAACAGCAGCAAGTCCCTTGTCTCCAAGTCCAAGATAATTATCCTTCTTTATCTCCTTACCATCAATAGATGTATCTCTTACTGCATATGTTAACTGACCAGACTTAACAGTAGATAATGATTCAAGCATAGCCTTTTCATTCTCATCAGCCGATCTTGTAAGTTCAAAATTAATCATGGCTGTTATACCCTGAGGGATAGTCTTTGTTGGTATAACTACAAGCTTCTTGTTTTCTATAATAGATGCTGCCTGATTAGATGCAAGAATAATGTTACTGTTGTTAGGCAGAACATATATAGTATCAGCATTAATCTTATCAGCTGCATTAAGAATATCTTCAGTTGATGGATTCATTGTCTGTCCACCCTGGATAACCTCATCAACTCCAAGTCCCTTAAATATCTCTGCAAGACCTTCACCTGCTGCTATAGTAATAAATCCAAAATCCTTCTTTGGTGCATTCTTAGTCTTTTCATCTTCATGCTTTTTCATTGCATCTGCTGCAACTGCAGACTGATACTCAGACTGTGCTATAACCTTCTGGTTATGCTCTTCCCTCATATTATCAACCTTCATCTTTGTAAGCTGTCCATATTCAAGACCCTTTTCAAATGCCTGACCCGGATGATTGGTATGAACATGTACCTTAACGATATCATCAAGATTAACACACACTATAGAATCACCTATAGAAGAAAGGAACTTCTTGAATTCTGCTTCAGTGTTCTCATCGAAAGGTTTTTCAAGCATAATGATGAATTCTGTACAGTATCCATACTTGATATCTGCATTATCAATAGCCGCACCCTTACCTGGCATACTTGAACCAGCTTTAAACTCAGCATTAGGTTCTGTTATTGTAAAATCAGTAATCTTTCCTGTAAGCGCATCAAGCATACCTCTTAATACAACAACAAGTCCCTGTCCGCCTGAATCAACAACCCCTGCTTCCTTTAACACTGGAAGCATCTCTGGTGTCTTTGCAAGAACTTCTTCTGCATAATCTATAATAGCTGACAACGCCTCTTCAATATCCGTAACTGATTCTGCAACCTCTGTAGCTTTATCAGAAACGCCCTTGGCTACAGTAAGAATAGTTCCTTCCTTTGGCTTCATAACAGCTTTATAAGCTGTCTCTGTAGCTCTAACTGTTGCAACAGCAAGTGTCTTTACAGTTATTTCTTTAACCTGTGACATTTCTTTAGTAAATCCTCTAAGAAGCTGTGAAAGAATAACACCCGAATTACCTCTTGCACCTCTTAAAGAACCTGTTGATATAGCCTTTGCAAGATTCTCCATAGTAGGTTTACCAATATTACTTACTTCCTTAGCTGCTGACATAATAGTAAGTGTCATATTAGTACCTGTATCGCCATCCGGTACAGGGAATACATTCAGATCATTAATCCATTCTTTCTTTGATTCAAGATTCTTAGCGCCTGCAAGAAACATCTTCTGCACAAGTGCTGCATCTATAGTAGTAGTAGCCACTTTATTCCTCCATTCTGCCATAATAAAGGCTTGTAAATAATTCTATACTAATCAATTAATCTATAACACGAACGCCTTCTACATATATATTAATCTTTTTAATCTCAAGACCCGTGCATTCAGATACTTTGTATTTTACATTTTCAATAAGATTATCTGCAACTGTTGAAATACATACACCATAAGATACGATAACATGGAAATCAATCTCTATCTTGTTATCATTATCTATTTCAACCTTAATACCTCTTGTAAGACTGTCCCCCTTCAGCAGCTTTACAAGTCCATCTTTCATACTTACCGCTGCCATTCCGACAATACCGAAACACTCAACTGCAGTTGAACCAGCATACTGGGCAACAACTTCACTCGAGATAGATACTTTACCTAACTTATTATTCAATATACCATTCATATCTAGCCTCCATACTGCGACTTGTATTTTAAGGAACCTATGCGAATCAACCGCAGAAAGCCCACGCAGTCAGGCTTTCCTCGCATTATGGAAAATAATTTCTCATATAATCTGCGAATTCCGATTTAATCATACATATATTATACTATCAAAGCTAAAATAAATAAAGTGAATCACGCAATTTTATTAAACTGGGCAATTCACTTTAATGTACTGATATAAATTTTCGAAAATCAATAGCAGAAATAAATTATAAAATTTATTCTTAGGCACGCTCTACTTTGCCTGAACGTAAGCAAGAAGTGCAAACGTACATCTTCTTTGTTGCTCCGTTAACCTTAACTCTAACAGACTTAACGTTAGAATTCCAAATCTTATTAGATCTTCTATGAGAATGACTCACTGCATTACCAAAGTGAGCACCTTTTTCGCAAACTGCACATTTAGCCATATCATTACACCTCCTTACCGGTATTCGGTATTGGGTAAAATTACCCACAACAGAACTTATTGTATCAGAACACAATATATTTTGCAACACTTTTTTTCAGAAACTTTACATGATGAAACTTTACATGAAACTTTACATGAAACTTTACATGAAACTCTACATGAAACTCTATGATAAACCTTATGACTTTAATTTACAGCAGACTCTGCAATAAACACTAAAGCTTTAAATATCAATGACAAAACATATTATACCCTGCGAGAATCAATGTAATAATGATACATATACACAAAAACAAATTTTCAGCAAGAAACAGTGCTATTATCATACCGACAGCAATCCAGAACATGATAAACCCAAGCATCCGGCACATCATAATCCTCCATCATTGTTTGTATTACGGGCATTCCTGACCATCTCATAAAACATATCAGTAATACCCTTAATAAAATATATGTTTTGTTTTTGCATATATAACTTATATCATATAAATAAAACTATTTTTATAGATGCGATTAATTAATAATCCTGATTAATCTTCCTTACTGACATCTCCGATAGCTTCATCTATGTCATCATCCATCTTAACATCGCCAAACCTGCCAGTTATCTTATCTACAACATCAGGAACCATATCAAGTATTTTGGTAACAGTATCCTGGTTTTTAATATTAACCAGCTTTGTTGCACCAT
>ERZ808240.3548-NODE-3548-length-15023-cov-3.774586_pt1 | contig 15023 bp, 12 predicted proteins | sample MGYA00521084_ERZ808240 | MGnify/ENA primary metagenome ERZ808240 (study PRJEB31516, sample SAMN03275571) | gut metagenome | biome: mammalia-associated habitat; material: feces | host: Papio cynocephalus | place: Kenya | collected 2012-08-06 ... | reverse complement strand
CTTTTGTTCCTTGATCCACCGAAGTCCTGCCCACACTGAATCATAGCGCTCTTTTCCACCGGGAATCACAGCGCGCACTTTGTCAATCTGATACTTTTCAACGATTTCAGCCTGCACCCACTCTTCCTGGCCTGAGCCTACTACAAGTACAATATCATCGATGATTCTGGATTTTTGAAATGCATCCAGGGTATACGATATGATTGGTTTTCCAAATAATTCAATATATTGCTTTTGTATTGCGGTTCCCATACGCTTTCCCTGGCCGGCAGACAATACGATTGCCGTGCATTTCTTCTTATCCATATATTTTCCTCACTTGTATTGAAGTCATATCCATAGTTTCATGCCTTTGTGCCGTAATTTACCGTTCGCCCAGCTTCAGGTTCGGCACGGCGTTCAGATCCCAGCCGCTTCTTGTACCGTTGATGTACTCATAATAAGCCGCCACTCCGATCATAGCCGCATTGTCGGTACAGAAAATCGGAGACGGATAATAGAATTCTACCCCTCTCTGTTCGCACGCCTCTTTCATAGCTGCGCGAAGTGCGCTGTTGGACGCCACTCCACCTGCAATTGCAAGCTTATCCACATGGAATTCTTCTACTGCGTGCATGGCATTGGCCACAAGGACATCTGTCACGGCTTTCTGGAATGAAGCTGCAACGTCTGCCTGATTGTATTCGATTCCCTTCATCTGACAGCCGTTGATATAGTTGAGAACTGCAGATTTCAGGCCGCTGAAACTAAAGTCATAAGGTGCATCTTCCACATGTGCGCGTGGAAATGCGATTGCTTCCGGATTGCCTTCTTTGGATACCTTGTCAATCTTTGGTCCGCCCGGATAGCCGAGGCCGATTGCCCGTGCAACTTTGTCAAATGCTTCTCCTGCCGCATCATCTCTGGTACGTCCGATGATATCGAATTTGCCATAGTCTTTGACACGTACAAGATGTGTATGTCCGCCTGAAACGACCAATGAGAAAAATGGAGGTTCCAGATCTTTATGCTCGATGAAATTTGCCGCAATGTGTCCTTCAATATGATGGACTCCGACCAGTGGTTTTTTCGCTGCATAGGCGATTGCTTTCGCCTCTGCCACACCGACTAAAAGCGCACCTACAAGTCCCGGGCCATAAGTCACCCCAATGGCAGTAATATCATCCAATGTTACGTTTGCCTCGTCAAGAGCTGCCTGCACGACCTGGTTAATCTTCTCTATATGCTTTCTGGACGCAATCTCCGGCACAACACCTCCGTAGAGAGTATGCAGTGCAATCTGGGAAGAGATCACATTGGAAAGAACCTCTCTTCCGTTCTTTACGACTGCTGCCGCTGTCTCATCACAGGAACTTTCAATTGCAAGAATCAATACATCTTCCTTCATATTCTATCCCTTCAATCTTCTGAAATCATTTTCCTTAATCTGAAAATGTCAGTTCTGTCTTTCGTTTATTTTAATCTGAAAATGTCAGTTCTATCGTTCGTTTATCTTTTGCTGCTATGGAATTCGGGAAGATTTTCTTCACCTCGTCCATATATTCTTCCGGGTGCGTCAGTGACGGGCTATAGTGTGTCAGCCACATTTCTGCAACTTCTGCTTCTTTCGCCAGCTGCGCAGCCTCGTAAAATGTCATATGCTTGTATTCTTTTGCTTTTTTCAGCTTATCCTTCTCACCATACATACCTTCACAGATAAAGAGATCAGATCCTTTTGCATTGTTTCGAATGGAATCTGTCGGTCTTGTATCCGTACAGTAAGTCAGCTTAATTCCTTTTCGCGCAGGCCCGAGAACCATGTCCGGTGTGTAAAGATTGTCGCCGTCCCGGACATTTTCACCCTTTTGCAGGCTGCCCCAGAATTTCTGCGGAATAGCCGCTGCATTTGCCCGCTCCACGTCAAACTTACCGGCGCGGTCAATTTCCATCGTGTAACCATAGCAAAGAACATTGTGATTCACACGGAATGCCTTCAGGCGGTACCCATTCATCTCAAATGTCTGCTCCGGCTGCGTGATTTCTATATATTTTATCTGGAACGGGAGTTCCGGCGCGATGACGCGAAGTGAATTCACGACCCGCTCCAGCCCCTTCGGCCCAATCAGAGTCAATGGCTCCGTGCGGTCTGCATTTCCCATAGTCAAAAGTAACCCCGGGAGGCCGCTGATGTGATCTCCGTGATAATGGGTGAAGCAAATCACGTCGATGGGTTTGAAACTCCAGCCTTTTTCTTTTATTGCAATCTGCGTACCTTCTCCGCAGTCGATCAGAAGACTGCTGCCGTTATATCTCACCAGAAGTGAGGTGAGCCAGCGGTACGGGAGGGGCATCATGCCGCCCGTTCCCAACAAACATACGTCTAACATATTTTACCTCTATATTTTTATTTTAAATTCGCTTACGATTTCATCATAGCACTGCTCGCAGAGGTCAAATTCGTCCACCTGGTTGTCTTTCTTTGAGAAATACCCCCAGCGCTTGGACACTTCCAGCACGTCTTCGCGGGGAACCCCTTGAATCACCGGAATGCTCCTGCCGCAGCGGTTACAGATGATCTTGTCGATTTCTTTTGTCTCTTTTACAGTTGTATGATACTGGCGCATACAATTCCTCCTTGAAGTCTGGTATGCCCGTGCGGAAAATGTGTGATTTCCGCCGCCCGGGCACTGGATTGATTCGTTACGCCTCTATTATATCTGGCCGGCCGCGCATTTCCCAGTGGGAAGTGCTGGCGCATCTGCCAGTTCATTTCCAACTTATTTTTCATGCGGTCACAGCCCGAGTTTTTTACATGCTTCAGGTGCGGCCACAGTCCGAGTTTTTTACATGCTTCAGGTGCGGCCACAGTCCGAGTTTTTACATGCTTCAGGTGCGACCGGTGCCTGATTTTCAGACTTCACAACTCATTAGTATAGCATCTTCCGCCGGGTTTGCATAGAAATTCTTTCGCACGCCATCACGCGTAAATCCTGATGCCTCGTAGAAATGTATCGCAGACTCATTAGACTTACGGACATCGAGAAGCCATCTGGTAATATTCTTGTCGTGGCTAAATGCACGCATTTTCTCAAGAAGCATTGCCGCCACCCCCTGCCTGCGATGCTCAGAAGCTGTTGCGATCCTGGCAATTTCTCCCTCGTCAAGGACGTAGTAAAAAATCACATAGCCGAGAACCGGTGATTCCTGGCCGGGTGCCGAGTCCCGGCCGGCGGTGACAGCCCAGATTTTAGCCTGAGGATTTTCAAGTGTCTCCGCTATACTTTTTGTGCTCCAAGGATCTGAAAAAATGGCAGACTCCAAGACCGCAATCTGCGAAATATATTCAGCCTGGTCTTTTTTTATTTCTATTATTTTCATGCCTGCCCTCCGCATATTTCTATTCATGTACGGCAAATAATTGCTTATGTAATCACCGCATTATAGTCTTTGAATATCCGCAATCAGCTCGTCCACTGCTTCTTCTCTTGTTGCCCAGCTTGTACAAAAGCGTACTGCTGCGCGGCTTTCGTCTATCTGCTCCCAGAAACTGAATTTATATTTTTCTGCCAATTTTTCGCGGTCTTTTTCCGGAAGTATCGGATACTGCTGATTCGTATAAGAATCAAAACGCAGTTCATATCCTTTCGCAAGAAATGCATTTTTTAATTTCATTGCTAATTTGTCTGCGTGATCTGCAATTTTGAAATACAGATCATCAGTAAATAGTGTATCGAACTGGATTCCAAGAAGGCGGCCTTTTGCAAGCATTGCCCCGCTCTGCTTCATGCAGTAGCGGAAATCCTTCTTAAATGCCGGATTGTTGATGACAACCGCCTCACCGAACAGCGCTCCGACCTTCGTTCCACCTATATAAAATACGTCTGTATTTGCTGCAATGTCAGCCAGTGTCAGATCCGCCTTTTCAGACATCAGGCCGTATCCCATTCTCGCACCATCTAAAAATAACGGCAGACCAAGTTCTTTGCAAGTTGCATAAAGCGCCTGTAATTCTGCCTTGCTGTATAGAGTTCCATTTTCCGTCGGATGGGAAATGTAGACCATGCCCGGCTGTACAATGTGCTCGTGGTCTGCATCATTCCAATGTGCCTCGTAAAATTCACGTACCTGTGTGGCTGTGATTTTTCCATCTTCGCTTGGAAGCGGCAGCACCTTATGACCGGTGGCCTCCACAGCTCCGGTCTCATGTACATTTATGTGGCCGGTCACTGCTGAGATCACTCCCTGGTAAGGACGAAGGATCGAACGGATCACCACATAATTTGTCTGTGTGCCTCCCACCAGAAAATGTACATCTGCCTCCGGTGCATCGCAGGCTTTGCGGATTTTCGTTCTTGCCTGGTCGCAGTATTTATCTTCACTATATCCAATTGTCTGTTCCAGATTTGTCTCCATCAGACGCTTCAAAATCTGTGGGCATGCGCCTTCCTCATAATCGCACTGAAATTGAATCACCTTATAATACCTCTCAAATTAATTTATTATTTTGCCTCACGCTCTTTGCGCTCGCGTTCTGCCTGGGACAGGCGCAGATAATCCGGCTCGTGTTCCATGGCAGTTTCTGTCTTTCCGGCAGCATAGTAACGAAGCCCCAATGTTCCCACTGATGCTGCTCTCTGGCGGTTCATATTAGCCGGCGCGAACTGGATCTCTCTGCCTGCTTCTATCTCTTCTGCCAGAATCTCTTTCGTCAGCTTCTCCCGGAACACCGGCACGCCGTCACCCAGAAAAATGACGCGTTTGTCATATTTTTTCAAATGCTCCCCAAGCTCTTCGATGCTGATTGCCATCTGATCTTCCAGGACAACCAGTTCATTTCCACAAAACTCGTAAATTCCGGTGTAGACCTGTCCGCGGCGTGCGTCCATGATCGGGCACACGATAGCGTCAGTTCCGCACAGATTGTACGCCAGTCCTTCCAGTGTCGGAATGTGAATCAGCGGCTTGTTCATGGCAAGACCAAGGCCCTTTGCGGTGGCCGAACCGATACGCAGTCCGGTAAATGAACCAGGCCCGCCCGCAACTGCGATGGCGTCGATGGTCTTTAAATCAAGCTCGATCATATCAGACACCGTGTCCAGCATCGGAAGCAGTGTCTGTGAATGAGTCTTTTTGTAATTCACGGTGTATTCCGCAATCACCTGCTCCTCTTCTTCTATTTTTTCAACAACAGCTACGCTGGCTACAAGGCCGGAGCTGTCCAGTGCTAAAATTCGCATATACTTATCCTCCGATAATCAAATCCTTTTTCCAGATCTTTTTCTATCTTAATCTCGGTGTAGTGTTCCGGCAGTATCTCCTCAATCAGGTTCGCCCACTCGATCAGGCTGACGCCCTCGCCGTAGACATAATCCTCATAGCCGATCTCGTCCATCTCCTCCACATCACCGATCCGGTAAACATCAAAATGATAGAACGGCAGACGCCCTTCATCATATACCTGTACAATTGTAAATGTCGGACTGCTGACCGGTTCTGTAATGCCAAGTCCGGCTGCCAGCCCCTTTGTAAATACGGTCTTCCCTACGCCCAGATCACCGACAAGGGTATACACCTGCCCGGGTTTTGCCTGCTGCCCAAGCTTGTATCCCAGATTGTAAGTATCTTGTTCTTTATTTGACTCTATGATATTTTCCATTATCATGTGCTCCTTTTGCAAAGCAAAATTTTATTTAAGTATACCATATCTTTCATTTCCTTGCCATAGGTGTTGTGTAAGTGATATATTATAGACAACACCGCTTATTATTTTATGATGCCAGGGATTGTGGAAACGCGAAGCGGGCCACAATCCCCAGGTATTAGAGTTGGGGCTTTGCCCCAATATCATTTTATACAGGAGGACTCCCCTATGAAATTTACATTTTTTCACAACAACATTAATGTCCTGGATCTGGACAAATCTGTCGAGTTTTATAAAAAAGCGCTCGGCCTTGAAGTCACAAAAGAATTCAACGCCCCAGACGGCAGCTTCAAACTCGTTTATCTCGGAGACGGCACAACACCACATTTGCTGGAGCTGACATGGCTTCGCGACATGGATCGGCCTTATGATTTAGGTGATAATGAATCCCATCTGGCATTCCATGTAGATGATATGGACGCTGCCCTGGCACTCCACAAAGAAATGGACTGCGTCTGCTTCGAAAATCCGGATATGGGAATTTATTTCATCAACGATCCGGACGGATACTGGGTAGAAATCTGCCCGCAGTAAACAATTAAGACAATTCAAAAAGGGACAGGTTAAAGTTTAATTGGGGACGGGGTTTTTTTGAAAAAACCCCGTCCCCAATTAAAATTATGCCTCATACACATACAATTCATGTAATGCTCTTGTTGCGCTGATATACTGATATCCGCGGTACATTTTATTTTCCCGGTCTCCGCCTGCGACAAATACTTGATCGAATTCCAGGCCTTTGGCCAGATAGTAGGTTGTTATGGTCAGGCCTTTTTTGAACTGTGCGCTGTCGCGGTCGACGTAATGTGCTTCTACGCCAAAGCTGCGTATGATTTCATAAATGTGTTCTGCTTCTTTTTCTGTCATGGTGAGTATCGCAGCTGTCTCATAGCCTTCTTCTCCCAGGTTTAATTTCCCGCAGATTTCTCTGCATGTTTCTTCCAGATTTTTTATCAAATGTTTTTCAACTTCTTTTCCGTGTCTTGCTACATACTGAATGTCTTCGGTTCCGCCTGCTGTTTTTGCGTATTCTGCAATTTCGCTTGTGTTGCGGTAGCTTTTGTTCATGACGATGCGCCTGACTTTTTTTCCAAATATTTTCGGCAAAAATGTGAGAACATCTTGTTGTTTTTCGGAAATGGTCTGTGCCTTGTCACCCAATATTGTCATGTTGCACGAAAACATTTTCTCAAGCAGCACGTATTGCAGATAGGAATAATCCTGCATCTCGTCGATGACGAGGTGGCGGATAGTCTTTTGCCGGCTTTTTGCCGTCAGGCAATATTTTAAATATAGAATCGGATAAACATCTTCGTATTCCAGGACGCGGCGTTCCGGCGGAATGTCCGGAAGCACTGGAAATCCGTAATCTTCCAGAAACCAGTTGTAGATCTTGTAAATGTCTCTGGTCACGTACATACCCATGAATTTCTCGCAAATGTTTTCGCGTTCTTCGTCATTCAGGCTGCGTCCGCGAAGTGTTTCGACCTCATCGATGAAATATTCCATGACTGCACCCATTCTGTCAAGAAGCGGTGTTCCTGTATATTTTTCGTAGAAAAATTCCATAATTTCGCCGGCACTCTTATGAATGCCTTTAAATTCTACATCTTCAAAATCCACAAGGCGGTCTTCCAGCTCGATGAGAAAGCCTTCGATTGCCTGGACAAATTCCACGGACTGCTTCCATTCGTAACGTTTCTGGTCGGCCTCGTCCACCCCGGCAATTTCCCGCTCAATCTGATGGTACTTGTCCTCGCAGTCAGAAGCTATCATTTTAATGTTCCACTCAGCTCCACTTGAAATGTTCTTCTGATTTCCTTCCCCGGCTCCATACACTCCATTTTCCTGGTTCTGATTTGCAGCATTTCGTCTCAGTTCATGATATGCAAAAAGGTCAAAACTCATTTCCTGGATATTTTCCTCGCCAAGCTCAGGCAATATATGGGAAATGTAATCAGCAAACACGCCGCCCGGTGAAAGAATCAGGATATTGGACGAGTTCAGATGCTCCCTGTCATGATACAGAAGATAAGCAATCCGATGCAATGCCACGGACGTTTTGCCGCTTCCGGCCACTCCCTGAATCGCAAGAATTTTATCCTTCGTATTGCGAATAATCGCATTTTGCTCTTTCTGAATTGTCCGCACAATATTCTTCAGCTTTACATCGCTGTTCGCCCCCAGCTCCTGCTTTAAAATGTCGTCGTCAATCTTCACATCACTTTCAAACTCGTAGATCATCTTACCGCCGCGGATTTTATATTGCCATTTGGACAGGATTTCACCTTCCATCAATCCACCCGGCGCCACGTAAGCCGCCTCACCTTTATCGTAATCGTAGAACAGGCTGCTGACCGGCGCTCTCCAGTCATAAATGAGCGGCAGTCCGCCGCGCTCTCTGGCGAAATTGCCGATACCGATATAAAAATCTTCCGTCTCATCTTCCCCGTCATATACAAATTCCACACTTCCAAAAAACGGTGCATCCAACATACGCTTCAGACGCCGGCGCATTTTCCAGTTCTCCTGATTGGCATTCACCTGCATTTTCAACGCCTGCTGGTTATCATAATCCTCGTATCCATACTGATCCATTTCCGTATAATTGTCCCAGTAATATTCATTCATATTGTTGATGTCCTGGCGGACAACCTGTATATTTTCATCGACCTCTTCCAGACGTTCCTTAATCAGATCAAGCACCTCCGGCAGAAATTCACTTCCTTTGCTCACAATCAATCCTCCGATTTTGTTTTTCATGTATTTTCTAAATATAACACACACTATACATAATGGTCAAAAAGGGACAGGTTAAAATTCAATTGGGGACGGGGTTTTTTTAGAAAAACCCCGTCCCCAATTGAATTGTTTGAACTTTTTATTTAATTTCGGCTGTTTCTACGATGAACTTGACGCTTCCGCTTGTGCCTTCTTTGATTCCGCCGTAGTTAGTGTATGTTTTTTCTGCTTCTTTTACTGCTTTGAAGTGATCTGATACATTTGTGAGGTCATCGCCTGCGAGGTCTCTGAGTTTTTCGATTCCTTCTTCGTCGAATGTCTTCATGCCTGCTTCCAGGAGGTTCGCGCCTTGGACGAGTGTTCCCATGCCGGTGCTAAGTTGTGCACCAGCGGTGCTTAATTGACTTGTTCCGGTGCTGAGGGCTGTGGCTCCCTGGGCGAGCTGACTGATGGCGGTCTGAAGTTTACTGCCGATAGCAGTCATATCCGGCATACTGGAAAAGCTTGTGGATAATGTCTGGAACTGTGATGCCAAATCTGTAAGAGCCATCTGTGCTGTATTTGTATCCACCTGCATGGCTTTTGTTTCTGCAAGTGTATTGATTGCATTATTTATTGCAGTTTTTGCGCTGGAGGCGTTGCTGAGTGAAATGGTTATACTGTCGCATTCTTTTTCTGCTGAACTTGAGGTACCTTCTGCTGTATTGACTGCATTTTCCAGTTCTTTTTGCTGTTCCGGTGTCAGAGACTTATACGCCCCTGTGTTCTCTAAATTGTCAAGGGCATTCTTCTTTGTGGAGTCTTTCGTTTCGGAAATTGCTGTATTTACTGCATCTTTTGCCTTCTGTCTGGCCTGTTCTGACGCTTCTGTCTCGAAATCTGTTACATTGATTTTATCCAGCTCGTTCTTGGCTGTTGTTACATTTTCACCAATTGTACTCGCATATTCTGCCAATGTCGTTATGCTTCCAAGCTCCTGCTGCAATGTTTTCATATCTTTCTGGATCTGTCCGGCCGCCTGTGCTGTCGAGTTGTCATTTTCTGCAGCGTTCAAGCTGCTCATCAGTGTATTTACCTGTGTCTCCAGTTCGCCAAGCCCTGCTGCCAGTGCCTGCGCTCCTGAATCTGCCTGTGCGACTCCGCTTGTGTACTGGCTCAGATAATCCTGAAGTGTTCCGGCTCCGGTGCTGAGTTGTCCCATGGCATCTACCAGTTTGCCGGAAGCATCGTTCATTTCTTTCACTCCGTCAATCATGTCATCGACATCGTCGAGATCACTGTCTTCCATATCACTAAGTCCGCATGTGGAAATGGCTGTTGCCGTGAAATCCAGTTCAAAGTTTTCCACATCTGCGGTTACTTCCACATAATCTTTCAGGTCAATATCCTTCGTTGCTTCGTAATCTTTCAACTTCAGACTGTCTGCCAGTCCCGGGAAAGCTGTTCCTATCGCAATGCTCTGATCCTGGTCTGCCATAACTTTTCCACCGGAAACCTTCACATTTTTAAACTTATCCCCAGGAAGCATGAGTACTGATGCTGCAAGAAATGGTACTTTTACCTCCACATCTTTGCCGTCAATGTTCACTGTCCGGCTCTCATTATTGGTATAATCAAATCGTATTTTCACTTTACCGCTTTTTCCCGCCAGATCTGCCGGCTTAATTTCTTTTCCGTCCAGATAATAGGTCACTTTTGTTGTCACCGGAAGCTGCTGGTCGGAAGTTCCTTCATAGGAAATGTCTTCGCCTTTATTTTCCCATGTGATGGTTCCGTCTGGATTTTGCGTGTACTCTTCGTCGCCTTCGGTATTTTTGATATCTTTCAGATTAGAAAAATCTATAATATCTCCATCCCCATTCCGGCGCAGCCAGTCCTTGACTGTGATTTTCTTGACTGAGCCGTCTGCATTTGCATCGACATAGACAGTTTCTGTCTTGTCTTTTTGTTCATCTGATGCTGCATTTTCATCATTTGACACAGAAGATTTATCCACAGAATCTTCTGCTGTTGTGGATTTATCTCCGGATTTTTCTGCTGCCTGCACAATACTTATATTGTCCGCCGCTGCCGGAAGTACTGACGGCGCTGCCACAGATAAAGTCAACGCGCCCACCAATAATAATATTACAACTGGTCGTTTCATAATCTTCCCCCTTCTATTCTACATTTTTCAAAGCTTCGTCCATCGGGACTCTTCGGATTCTCCGATACTCAAATGCTGCCACGACTGCATACGCTGCCACGCCGATTATGAACATTTCCACAAAAATCTTCGGTTCCACGTAAAATGTAATCCAGCCAGTCATGCTTGTCATCATCATTTCCCAGAACAAAATCTTCATAATATTCAGCTCTAATGGCAGACTAATTAATATGAACAGCACAACTACAATCGAAGTGGACATGATGTACAAACGGCTGATTTCACCGTTTGTGTAGCCCAGAATTTTTGTCATAGAGATGGACTGCGCATTTTTCTCGATGATAATCTTGGACAAAAGATAAATCAAAACAAGGAAAATGATAACGGCAAATCCGTCCATCAGATTCATCATGCTTCCCATGGACACATCAAGCTGTCTGGAAATCTTTGTCAAATCCTCAATATCAATGGTGGAGCCGATATATTTTTCATCAATATCTGTAATCTCAGAATCCGAGAAATATCCACTGAAATTGTCTTTATCCATATCAAATGTCTCGTTCAGTTCTTCTATCGGCATAAATATGGACAGTGAACCTACATAATCGTACACTCCGGCAACTTTGAACTTATATTTTTTATTCTCATATTTTTCTTTCAATGTAATCGTGTCACCCTTTTTCAGGCTGAATTTTTCCGCATAGCCGGAGGACAAATATACCTCAGGGATACTCTCTGCATTTGTCTTGGCTTTGGAATCTGAAGTTTTCCACTTGATGTTGATATATTTACTGTCTTTTTCCACACCGTAGAGGAGGATTTCTTCACTTTTGTATTTCCCAGGCAGTGTGTCCAGCGAATATGCGCTGAATTTTTCGGCATCTGGATTTTCCGTTTCCACCGCCTGACTGAACATCATCATAGATATCATCTGCTCCAGCTTGCTGTCACCACCCGCCATGTTCGCCGGCATCTGCAGCATATACTGATATTTGCTGAGCATGCCATTTTCCATTTCCACCTGATAATGATCCAGCACAGACGGCAGCATGAGTCCGAACAAGAGCAGCATATTCGCAAAAATAATCCCCACAAATAACACCAGGTAATTGCTCATGTTCTGCAGAATCACACGAATCCGGAACCGATGGAAAAATCCAAGATGTTCGCTCAGCGGCATGGCGTGCTTCTGCCTGCGTCTGCTCAAATCCCTCCGCAGAAATTTCAGTGGCGAAAGTTTCAGCTTATACCACAGCAGCACATAATTTACCACAAGCATAATGAGAATCGGAACGACCGTAGTCAGGAGAAATGCTTCCGCATTCCAGATTGTTACATAAGTCGGCAGACTGTAACTTCCATAATACATACCCGCGCAGTAATCTTTCCCGACGGTGTAGCCGATCACATTTCCAACGATTGCTCCGATAAATGTGACAAATACCGGCGCTGCCATATAATGCCGGATCAGCTCGCCCCGGGTATAGCCGGACGCCCGCAGGGTTCCGATTACATTTGCCTCTTTCCGGATCGTATTGCTGGTGGTAATCGCAAAGACAAATGCCATGATCACGATAATGATGTAGAGCAGTACGATGACCATCGCGCGGTCGCCGCCCATGTCATCGCCAGTAAATATAATGGCCTGATTCGTGTACCTCGGAACAAATTCCTTCAGAGTCACTTCCTGCGCCACATCTTCCATCAGATCTTCAGAAATATCTTTTTCCGCTTTTTCATCTTTTGGCTCGGTGTTGTATTTCCATGCATAACTGTAATTAAGTTGATCGGCATTGTAACTGTCGAACTCCTCCGGACACACCACCGACACGCCAAATTTTACAGAATCAAACATGGAATCGTTATTATTTTCAAACAAGGCACTATAATCAGAAAGCGCCACAAGACCCGTAATTTTCCAGGTATGACCGTCGCTTTCGATTTTGTCGCCCACACTTAGATCATTGTTATCCGCATACATACGGTCAATGCCAATCTCTCCCGGTTTCGCAGGCATTTTCCCCTTCATCAGACACACTTTGTTGACCTGATCCCGGTTTTTGAAAATGCGCATCGTGCTGCCATTTGTCAGCGCTTCTTCTACATAATAATTCTCGTATAATTTGACGCCCATGTCTTCCACGTCCTGAATCTGGGCATTGTTCATCTTCTTTTCTGTACGAAAATGTCCATTTTCAATGTTATATTTTTCAAAACTTTCATTGTACGCCCGGATCATACTTCCATCGGCCACAAGAAACCCTGACACAATTCCAATGGACAGCGTCATCAGAATAAAAATAACCAGATATTTTCCATATTCCCCGCGAAGCTCCCGGAACAGGCGTTTATTTAACGGACTTCTCATCATGTGTCCTCCTTACCAATCCAGTTCTCTCGCCGGAATTTTCTGTTCATTTCGGTAGCTTTTTCTGACTGCACCGTCGCGAAGTCTGATGACAATATCTGCCATATCCTTGATTGCATCATTGTGCGTAACCATAATGACCGTGTTGCCGTACTTCTGATTGACGCGCTCAATCAACTCCAAAATGTCCTTGGACGTGTTGTAATCCAGAGCTCCCGTCGGCTCATCACAGAGCAAAATGTCCGGATTCTTGACAATAGCTCTCCCAATTGCCGTTCTCTGCTGCTGTCCTCCTGACAACTGATTCGGCAGCTTTTTCCGGTGTTCATAAAGTCCCAGTGTGTGCATAAGATCATCAACGTCCAACGGTTTGTCACTTAAATAAGCACCAACCTCAATATTTTCCCGGACAGTCAGGTTCGGAATCAGATTATACATCTGGAATACATAACCCAGATGCTTTCTCCGGTACGCCGTCAGCTTTTTCTCATTCATATCGGCCGTACGCTCCCCGTCAATGGAAATGTATCCTTCGTCCGCATCATCAATTCCACCGATAATATTTAAAAGTGTAGATTTTCCTGAACCAGACGGTCCAAGTAATACACAGATGTCACCCTTCTCTATAGAAAAATCCACGCCCCGCAGCACTTCTACCCGATTTGAAGCACTGCCAAAACTTTTTTTCAGATTGTTGATCTCAATAAACATGTATTGCTTCCTTTCCTCATAGTTAGTCTAGAACAACTTCATTTTACCATAGAAAAACAGTTCCAGTAGTAGAGGTGGTGAAAAAAAAGCACATTTATTGAGAAGTTTTCTCAATAAATGTGTCAGATAAAAATTGTAGATACGAATGAGACAATTCTGATGGAAATTAAAAAGGGACAGGTAGAAGTTTAATTGGGGACGGGGTTTTTCTGAAAAAACCCCGTCCCCAATTAAATTGTTTTAAAAACTTACACACCTTTCATTGTAAGTTGTATTCTTTTTTTCTTTAAGTCTACGCTCATGACTTTGACGTCTACAATATCTCCGACGCTGACGACTTCTAGTGGGTGTTTGATGAATTTTTTGTCGGTCATCTGGGAGATGTGTACGAGTCCATCCTGGTGGACTCCGATGTCTACGAATGCGCCGAAGTCGATGACATTGCGGACGGTCCCTTTTAAAATCATACCTTCTTTTAAATCTTTCATCTCCAGGACGTCTGTGCGGAGAATTGGTTTTGGCATCTCGTCTCGTGGGTCGCGTCCTGGTTTTTCCAGTTCTTTTACGATGTCGCGCAATGTGATTTCACCGATACCCAGTTCTTCGGCGAGTTTCTTGTAATCTTTGATGGTGAGGGATAAGCCTGCCAGCTTTCCGCCACGGATATCTTCGGTTGTGAAGCCTTGTTTTTTGAGTAGTTTTTCTGCTGCCTCGTAGCTTTCCGGGTGTACACTTGTTGCGTCCAGTGGATTTTTTCCGTTCTGGATACGGAGGAATCCGGCGCATTGTTCAAATGCTTTTGGCCCTAATTTTGCGACTTTCAGGAGTTGTTTTCTTGTCTCGAATCTTCCCTGTTCTTCTCTGTATGCCACGATATTCTTCGCGATGGCTGAGGAAATGCCTGAGATATAGGAAAGTAGTGGTGCGGAGGCGGTGTTCAGATCTACGCCTACGCGGTTTACGCAGGATTCTACAACTCCGGACAATGTATCATTTAACTTTTTCTGGTTCATGTCGTGCTGATACTGGCCGACTCCGATGGATTTTGGATCTATTTTTACAAGTTCTGCCAGTGGATCCTGTAATCTTCTTGCGATGGAAGCTGCGCTTCTCTGTCCTACATCAAAGTTCGGGAACTCTTCCGTTGCAAGCTTACTTGCTGAGTAAACGGACGCTCCTGCTTCATTGACAATGATGTACTGTACTTTTACCGGAATCTCTTTTAAAAGTTCCACAATCACCTGTTCCGACTCACGGGAAGCCGTTCCGTTTCCGAGCGAGATTAATGTAATGTGATATTTTGAAATCAATTTCTTCAATACCACTTTCGCTTCTTCCACCTTATTCTGCGGTGCCGTCGGATAAATAACGGTCGT
>ERZ808240.3547-NODE-3547-length-15025-cov-26.457248_pt1 | contig 15025 bp, 12 predicted proteins | sample MGYA00521084_ERZ808240 | MGnify/ENA primary metagenome ERZ808240 (study PRJEB31516, sample SAMN03275571) | gut metagenome | biome: mammalia-associated habitat; material: feces | host: Papio cynocephalus | place: Kenya | collected 2012-08-06 ... | reverse complement strand
ACGACTCACGAGTCTATTTCCCTCTTCATCCACATTCCCCGCTTTCTCATCATACTCATTCTGTCCCACCTTGAAGTCATCATGATACACGAAGTCATTGCCCGTATTATAAGGCGGGTCGATATAAATCATTTTGACTTTGCCCAAATAAGACTTTTGGAGGAGTTTGAGGGCTTCGAGGTTGTCGCCCTCGATATAGATGTTTTGGGTATTGTCCCAATCCACGCTATCCTCAGGTACAGGGCGCAAGGTCTTATGGATGCTCTTTGCCGCTTCACGGCGAGCCTCTTGCTTACCCACCCAGGTAAACTCGTAGGCTTCGGGAGCGTCCTCCACGGCATTGTCGCCGAGGAGTTGGCGGAGCACCTTGAAGTCAACGGCATGTTTGATACTTCCCGTCTTGCTATCCTTCACTTCGGTGATGCAAGATGGGGCTATGCGAGCCAAGGCATCAATCGTCAGCTGTGTTTGACTGATGGATGCCTGGTCGAGATGTTTTAATTCTAGATTTTGCATATTGGTAGGAGCTTTAAATCTGAATAATCAAATCGTTAATAGTCAATAAGATGTGTGGGTACAAAAAGAGCGTACCCTCAGCCTTATTGTATCCCTACACAAGGCTGCTCCTACCACAGATGGCCTATAAGACGAAATACAAAAGGAGAGGATACGCCATATCTAGGCGTATCCATTCTCACCTTTAGTTCGTCTTAAAGAATTTTGCTTTGGTAGGAGCTATTCTGTGCAGAACTTCCAGTCGAATCGATACGAATCTAATCGTTTTAACCCACGAAAATCAGCAGGTTCGGCTTGCGCCTCGCCATACTTAAATGCAAAACTTTCGCAAACGAGCGCAATGAGAGCTTGCTCTCAAATTGCCGAGTGCCGCAAAGTTTCTGCAAAGGTACGACAAAATATTGAAATAGCCAAAAAATTGCCCCAACTTTTTCTCCCTTTTTCTTTGCGCTTTCGAAATAAAAGCGTAACTTTGCAGATGAAAAGCTGCATTCGGCAATTTGAGAACCAGTTCTCATTGCTCTCATCTGCATTTTCATTGCAACCGTAGAACTATAAAATAGAAGAATTATGGAACCAAAATTAGGAGATATGATGAAGGTAAATCCTTCTTTAACAGGTTTAACCGACTGGATAGAAGGTCAGGTTATAGATGTGGAACATAACCCTTTCATGGGATTGGTGATATCTATCAAGGATAACCTTGGTAGAATATTCTTCGGTCAGTCTAAATACTTTAAGATAGCATAATATGTTTGCGATAGCTTTTGACATGGACATTACTGCTCTTAGTAAAAATTACGGAGAGCCATATAACAATGCTTACTACGAGATAAAGAAAATATTGCGTGGCTATGATTATTATGGCACACAAGGTAGTGTCTATTTGTCTAATGATAATGATATGCTTCATTTGGTGCAAGCAATGAATGCCCTCAAAGCTATATCATGGTTTAAGGAATCTGTTAGAGATATTCGTGCATTTAGAGTAGAAGATTGGTCGGACTTTACTCCTTTCTTTAAAGAATAGTAATATGCGAAGTATCGTTTCCGCAAAATATGTGGCACCATTAAAGGTAGAATTGCACTTTAATGATGACACCGTTAAGACGATAGATGTGGGGGCTTTCATCAAGAAGCACCCACATCCTCAGTACAACTCTTACTTGAATGAAAGCAAGTTCAAGAAGTTTAAAATCGAGTTTGGAAATATCGTATGGGGTAAGAATTGGGACTTAATATTTCCAATTGACAAGCTTTATACTGGTGTTTGTTGCTAAAATATCTTATGATGAAAAGTAAAATTAAAACTAAAATGCCTTGCTCTTGTACAATAGAAGAGGTACGTGCTACGGTTATTAGGGCAACAGAGCATATTGGTGATTCTAACTATTGGACAACTTGGGAAGACATGGAAGCTCGTTTACGTAAAAAATACCCTGAATGGAATTAATTGGTTTAGATAAGTTTTTAATAAGGCACCCATGAAACAAGAAGAATATATAAATCCGAACACAGGAAAACCTTTGAAGTTTCCTCATATACCAAAAGATTTTAAAATTTCAAAAGAGGTTTTGAATATGACAGTTGGTAAATTGCCGGATGATTTTGATTATGAAAAAGAAAGAGACAAAATGTGGAAGGAAAGAGCAATGTGGGAGGACTGACTTGAAAGGTACGTTAAAAGGGGGCGACAAGTGTCGCCCCCTTTATTCGTACTTATCACTTCAGCGCAATGTTGTAGTTGTAATACTTCGTGTTGCCCGTGATGTCCTCCAATACCTGGATGAACGGCGGGAACTTCACGCTCTCGTGCTTCGCGATGCCCTTGGTCTCCAAGATCATCAAGTCCTTCACTGGCTCGGAGAACTCGTCAAGTTCGAAGTACTGACCCTTCCAGATGAAGCTCTTGCGATGCTTGCGTATGGTGGAGCGATAAGGGTCGGCCTGCTGGAGCATCGACTCGTAGAGGTTGGCGTTGATCTGGCGCTCCGTCTCCACCTGCTCGTTGTCGGAGATGCGCTTCTTCGAGGTGTGCACATACACATACTTGCCGTCACCGAAACTGCGGCGGCGGAGGCGTATCTCGCTGCCTGGGTCGCCAGCGAGGTAGGTCTGCACGATGTCGCTGTCGATGGCGTTAGGTATCTCGCCCGTGAGCTTCACGATGTACTTGCGCTCCTCCTCGATAGGCTGAGGAATGCCCAGCACATTGCTTATCTCCTTGAGCACACGGTTCAACTTGTTGTTGAAGTCGTCGTGGTTGTTGATGACACGCAGGTGAGGATGACCCTTCCATGCCGCCACAATCTTCTTGTCCAGCTCGCGGGCTATCTGCAGACCCTTCTCGTCGGCCTGCTCCAGTCGCTGGGCGTTGTTGGCGGTGGTGTAGTATTGCTCCGCGCCGTCGGCGGCAGACACCAGGTGGAGCACGGCATCGTAACGCTCGCGCAGCTGGGTGTTGGTGTAGCCCTGCTCCGAGATGATGCGGTTCCAGAACTCAGGGGTGAGGTAGGTGGAGATGTCCATCGTGCCACGGTCGCAGACGATGATGACCGGCTGGTCGAGCGTCTCCGCCATGCGTGTGAAACTGTCCTCCAGGCCTATCTGGGTGAGGAAGGTGGCCTTCTCGCCCTCGAAGAAGAACTTCTCGTTCTTGGTGAGATAGTTCATGCCCGCCTGGGTGTACATGGTAGGCACCTCGGGGATGGTGAACACCTTGTAGCCAAGGCTGGAGAAATGGTCGATCACCTTGACCAGGGCTGTCGTCTTTCCGGCGCAAGGGCCGCCTGTAAGTACAATCTTCTTAATTGTATTCATTTGCGTAAATCTGTCGTTTTTAAAATTATGGGTGCAAAGATAGCAATAAAATCTTTAAGAAAGAAAAAATCTTGCTTTTTTATTTTGTTTATTAAGGGAAATAGCGTACCTTTGCAGTGATTAAGATAAATAAATGCAGAAAGCAAATACAAATTAAGACAGTTAGCAAATACAAAATAAGACAGTTAGTAAATACAAAATAAGACAGTTAGTAAATACAAAATAAGACAGATGGTTTACTTCATTTCAAAGAAATTGGAAATATCGGCGGCCCACCAGCTTACCCTCAGCTACGAGAGCAAGTGCAGCCGCCTGCATGGACACAACTGGCAGATAGAGCTATTCTTCGTGGCGAGAAAGCTGAACCAGGACGGAATGGTCATCGACTTCAGCCACGTGAAGAAGGCGGTGCTCGGAAAGCTCGACCATGCCAACCTCAACGAGGTGCTCGACTTCAACCCCACAGCCGAGAACATCGGCAGATGGCTGGTGGATATGTTCCCCGAGTGCTACAAGGCCACCGTGCAAGAAAGCTTCGGCAACACGGCGGTGGTCATCGACGACGAGAAAATCAAGGGCATCGAGAGCCTTGCGCTGTGACATATAGGAAAGAACTAGGAAAGAACTATGTATAGAATCAACGAAATATTCTATTCCCTCCAGGGCGAGGGCAGATGGGTGGGCAGGCCAGCCGTGTTCGTGCGACTGAGCGGATGCAACCTGAAGTGTCCCTTCTGCGACACCGACTTCTGGGCGTACAAGGAAATGGATGCCCAGGGGATTCTCGCCAAGTGCCAGGAGGTAGGAGGCGAATGTCGATTCATCGTGCTCACGGGCGGAGAGCCTACCTTGCAGGTGGATAAGACGCTCGTAGATACGCTCCACAAGGCGGGATTCATGCTCTCGATGGAGACCAACGGCACCCATACCGTGCCCGAGGGCATCGACTGGGTGACCTGCTCGCCCAAGGCAGACTTCGTGGAGGGTGGAGCACCGGTGGTCAAGAAGGTGGACGAACTGAAGCTCGTGTTCGACGACGCTCACCCCGTGAGCGACCATGGCATCGAAGCCACCTATCGCTACTTGCAGCCCTGCGACGTGGGCAACGAGGCCCGCAACCGACTGATTCTGAGCAATTGCATCAAGTATATCAAGCAGCACCCCGAGTGGCAGCTCTCGATGCAACTGCACAAGATTCTGGGCATCCGATGATGGGATACATCCTATCTAGAACATCAAATCCTATCTAGAACATCAAATCCTTATCAAGGATATCAAATCATATCAAGAACATCAAATCATATCAAGACGAATGGAAAAAGTTAAGACTTTGATTATAGGCAGCGGACCAGCAGGATATACCGCCGCCATCTATGCAGGCAGAGCCGACCTCAAGCCTGTGGTTTATTCGGGCATGCAGCCTGGTGGACAGCTCACCATCACCACCGTGGTGGAGAACTTCCCGGGTTACCCTAACGGGGTGGATGGCACGCAGATGATGATGGACCTCAAGGAGCAGGCTGCCCGATTCGGCGCCGACATCCGTGACGGAAGCATCGAGAAGATAGACTTCAGCTCTCGTCCTTACCACCTCACCGACGAGCGAGGCAACGAGATAGAGGCCGACACCGTGATCATCGCCACGGGAGCATCTGCCAAGTATCTCGGACTTCCCGACGAGGAGAAGTACCGCGGAGAGGGCGTGTCTGCCTGTGCCACCTGCGACGGCTTCTTCTATCGCAAGCGCACGGTGGCCGTAGTGGGCGGTGGCGACACAGCCTGCGAGGAGGCACTCTATCTAGCCGGACTTGCCAAGAAGGTGTATATGATTGTGCGCAAGCCTTATCTGCGCGCCGCCGAGATTATGCAGAAGCGTGTGAAGGCGAAGGAGAACATCGAGATTCTCTTCGAGACCAACACCGTGGGTCTCTTCGGCGAAAATGGGGTAGAGGGCGCCCACCTGGTGCGCCACAAGGGCGAGCCTAACGAGGAGAAGTTCGACATCGCCATCGACGGTTTCTTCCTCGCCATCGGCCACAAGCCTAACACCGACCTCTTCCGTGGGGTCATCGACCTCGACGAGCAGGGCTTCATCAAGGTGGTGCCTGGCACGGCTTCCACCAATCTGCCTGGTGTCTTTGCCGCCGGCGACGTGGCAGACCCAGTGTATCGACAGGGCGTGGTGGCAGCTGGCTCAGGTGCCAAGGCAGCCATCGAGGCAGATAGATACTTGCAGCAGTTGGGATAGAGATATTCACAGATTCAAAATCCGCATCAGCTGCATCATCCGCAAGAAACATTAATTTAGTTAAAAAAACAAGCAGATATTTTGTCGGGTGCAAAAAAAGTATTACTTTTGCACCCGATAATTTAGGAAGATTGGCAGAGTGACCGAATGCGCTGGACTCGAAATCCGGTATACCCTCTTCTGGGTATCGGGGGTTTGAATCCCTCATCTTCCGCTTATCATTTCCTTTAATTGTTAATAATGAACAGAAAGAGGGTGTTGACGTAAAAGTCAACACCCTCTTTTTCTTTCTTTATTTTTACTTCTTTCTTTCTTTCTTTTTACTTCTTTACTTATTTTTACTTCTTTCTTTATTTTTACTTCTTTACTTTTTTCTTCTTCGGCTTGATTCCGAAGAGGTCTCTCCAGCCATTGAAGTCTTTCTTCATGATGAGTCCCAAGCCCTGCGTGTTGAGGCTGTTGCGGGTGAAGTAGCGGTCGTTGGTCTGGTTGTACATCCTGATGGCGAGATTGCCGTTAGGGTAGATGAGGTACCTCAGGTCGAAGTCGCCGATGAAGCTCTGCGTGGCGTTGGCGTTGTCGCGATAGCCAAACTGACCGTTGAAGAGCAGGTGGTTGTTGAGCAACCTGCCGCTCAAGATGCCCTCATACTCGGCGTTGTTGAATCCCTCGTCGCCGGTGGAGATGTTGGCACCGAAGTTCCAGTTCTTGCTCTTCACCACATTGGAGAGCACCGTGTTGATTTGCTGCGAGATGGTGCCGCTCAGGAAACTCTGCATCGCCAGCGATGTCTGGCTCTGCTGGTCGGCGTTCTCGCTGCTCTGGTTGTTCTTGGTCTGGGCGTAGAATCGACCGATGCCCAGGAGGTAGAGCACCTGCTGGTTCATCTCCTCCTGCGAGTTGATGACCGAGTAGATCATCTGCTTGGCGTCGCTGTTCACGGTAGGCATGTCCATCGAGAAATCCACGCTAGGCGATTGCGGGGTGCCCGTGATGTTCATCAGGCAATCCACTCGGATATTGTTGCTGCTGAAGGATTTTCCGATGCTCAGGTCGCTCAGCGGAACGCCGTTCACCGTGTATTTAGCCTGCAGGTTGAGCGGTGCGCTGTATGGGTTGCCGCCAAAGGTGATGGTGCCGCCAGGCATGAACTCGAAGTCCTTCTTGATGACGTTCTGGATGGTGAGCTTGTAGAGACCGTGATCCACCACATAGTTGCCAAACATGTCGAACGAGCCTTTGTTGTACCAGTTGGCCCTGAGCACGCCGTTGCCGTTGAGGGTGATGTAGTCGCCGCTCTGCGGGTCCATGATCAGCTTCATCGTCAGGTTGGGGGTGGCGTTGATGAGGAAGTTGATGCGCATGTCGGACGAGAAGTCGAAGTCGTCGTCGATGGAGGCGTGGAGCGTGTCGGCTTGTTCGGGCGATATGTCGTGCCAGTGGATGAAGCTCTTGTCGCTGATGGCGTCGGGGCTTGCCACATTATATACGAAGACGCTGCCTGGAGCAGGTTCTGCATCGATGTTGATGAAGGTCTCGCCGCTCTGTCCGTGGATGCCCACCTCGCCCGTGGCATAGATGGTGCCGCAGAAGGTGTTGTCGCCGAACTCGCGCTGGTCGTAGCCCAGGAAGTTGCGTGCCTTCAGGTCGAGGTCGTAGCTCAGGTGGGTGAGGTGCTGGTGGTGGATGCCACCGCTCACGAGCGCATAGTGGCGGTCGCGGTCGTAGATGGTGTCGCCCTGGAGCTGGATGTCGTCGGGGATGGCGTGGGCGTGCAGCTTGCTGAAGCTGTACTCCGTGCCCAGTTGCTTCATGTGCATCTTGCCGTGGGCGTCGATGTCGCCCACCAGGTTGATGTCGCTCAGGTCGCCCACCAGGTTCAGCTTGCCGTCGGCCCAAGCCTCGATGTTGTCCATGAAGCTGCCGCAGAAGCTCTCCATGAACTTCATGCTGGTGCCCTTGGCCTGGATGCCCAGGTCGATGTAGTTGCGCTTGGGCGAAACGTAGCCCTTGATGAGGGTCTGGTGCTCTGGACCGTCGTCGGCCACGGCGTCGATGTCTATCTGTCCCAGCTCCTTGTTGAAGTTCACGCCGGCGTGGAGCACGCCCAGCGGTCCCTGCTCGAACTCGAAGTCCTGGATGTCGAGCTTGGCGTAGGCATCGGGGTCGTTGAAGATGCTCTTCACGATGGCATCGCCCGAAATCTTGCCCGCGAAATCCACGGAGTGGAAGTTCACGAGGTTGAGGATGTATGCCACATCCACATCCTTCAGCTTTGCCACGATGGAGTCTTCCTTGTTAGGTGTGGCGAGGCCGTCGATGGCGATGTGCTGGTCGCCATGGCTGATGGCGAAGTCTTGTATCTCCAGGTGGTTCTTGCGATAGGTGATGCTGGCGGGATGTACCTGCCAGGGCTTGTCGCCCACGTGGACGGTGGATGGCAGGATGCCCACCAGGGCGGTGGACTCATTGCCATGGGTCTTCGCAAACTGTGCCTTGGCGTTGATGGAACCCTTGATAGGCAATCCCTTGGAGTGGTTGTCGTAGCCCAGTTGGGCGGTGAGGGTGTTGTCGAGCGCGGCGGCGTGTACGTGCAGCGACGGACCGTTGTCGCCCATTTCGCCCTTCTGTATGCGGGCATCCACGAGCAGCGTGTCGTTGTAGGTGTTCAGTCGCACCAGGCCTCCGTTGTAGGCGCTGCCGTTGTAGGCGAAGCCCGGAATGTCGGCATAGAGGTTGGCGGTGTGCTCCCGGTCGTTGAGGAATCCGTCTGCCCTCACAGGCTGCGATAGGTGGAGTGGGATGCCAAACATGCGCTGCAGGAACTCCGTGGAGGTAAGCTCCAGCTGGAACAGGAAGTGGTTGTCGGCGCTCTTGTCGAGCTTGCCGATGCCGGGTAGGGTAGGCAGCTTGCTCGCCACCAAGTTGTTGAAGCTCTTGACCAGGGTGGCGTAATCGTACTTGCCATCCACGTGGATGCGGGCGAAGGGTGCCTCCAGGTCTAGGTAGCTGTCGCTGCCCTCGTTCTTGGCGCTCACCCTGATGTCGTTGAGGGTGTAGGTCTTGTCTGCCATCTTCATGCCCAGCACGGAGGGCTGCAGGTGGGCGAGGTCGAGCGTGGCGTCGTATTGCTTCTTCGGAATGGAGTACTTGCCCTTGACGCTCAACTGCACGTTGGGGTCGGCGATGGAAGCCTGTCCGCTCACCAGTCCCTGGTTGTAACTGCCGTCGAGCTGGATGTTTCGGAAACTATACTTGTTGAAGTCGAACTGCTGTATCGCTCCCTTGGCGGCGAGGTTGCGGGTGGTGCCACTGGCGGTGAGGTCGGCAGCCACCAGCCCGAACTTATCGTTGTCGAGTATCTTGCCCAGGTTGATGCCCCGGGTATCGATGTGGGCGCGCAACTGCTGTCCGCTCTTCTCGCCGTCCAATCTTACGTTGCCCACGTCGGTGTGCAGCTCTCCTCGGGAGGCGATGTCGCGTACGCCCCTGCCCGAGGCTACACCTTTATAATATAGGTTGCCCAGTCGGAGCACCTGCTCGGGTATCTTGGCCTTGCTGCCCAGGTTGGTGGCTATCAGCTTCATCCCCTCGTCGGAAACCTGGAGTTTCTCGATGGTGGCTTTCCATCGGGGCAATTTGCCCCAGTCGGCCACCTTCGCCTGCGCCTTGAGTTGCAGGCTCCCGCTTTGGGTCTTGAGGGTGAATGGGTTGACGCTCAGTGATGTGCTGGTGCCTCGGAATCGTGTGCTCAGGTAGAGCACGTCGTTCCACTTTCTGAGCACGGGGGCGAAGCACGCCACGTCGGCTAGGGTGATGCGCGAAGGACTGATGCCACCCTCGAATTGCAACGACTCGCTGATGAGCTTGCCCTTCTCGTCGGTGCGGTAGGTGGCTAGGATGTCGTCCAGCTTCAGCTCGCTGTGAGGCAGAGCCAAGTGGAATTGGCTCAGCTTGGCATGTCGCTTGTCGGCATCGAGACGGAAGGAAAGGTCCTTGAGTTGAAGTCCCGATTTATCCGTGAGCGATAACTTCTTGATGAGCAGGTGGATATTGTTGTCGGTTAGATGATTTAATACGATGTGTGCCGAGAGGTTATCCACCCCTATGTGCTTGGGCGAGAACACGCCCGAGAGAGCCGCCACATTGCGCTGGTTGTAGGCGATGGCACCGTGGCGGATGATGACACTGGCGATGTGGAGGTCGAGTGGGGTGTGCTTGGTGGTGTCCTTGGATGCCAGCGAGTCGAGCACAAACTGGATGTTGAGCGGACTCTTGTCGTCTTGCTTATAGAGGTTCGCCCTGAGTCCGAAGAGCTGTGCCGAGGAGATGGAAATCTTTCCGTCCTTGAGGGGCAGGAAATCCATCTTGGCAGAGAGACGGGAGGCGAAGATCATGCTGTCGCCCTTCTGGTCGAGCATCCTTACGTCGTCGATGATGATGCGATTGAAGAATCCCAGGTTCACCTTGCCCACGGAAACCTCGGTGTTGAATTTCTTGGCGAGTGCCTGGGCTACCTGCGAGCCGAGAAAGGTCTGTACTGGTGGCAGGTGCAACAGTACGATGAGAAGCACGTAGAGGCCGACGATGGCCCAGAGGGTGCAGTTGATGATATGTTTAAATCGTTTCAGAACTTATAATATTATAGTTAAAAATCTTGTTCGGATTCCTTTTTAATCCTGTTTGAATTCCTTTTTAATCCTGTTTTGATTCCTTTGAAATCCTGTTTTGATTCCTTTGAAATCCTGTTTGAATTCCCATTTTTTGCAATCTGCGTTTGGCAAAAAGAGCGTTGCTGATTGTTGTGTTTGGGAATTTAGGCACAAAATTACTACTTTTCTCTTACAAAATCAAATAAATTGCATTTTTTTCTTTCCTATGTTAGTTTTTTTTGCTATTTTTGCAGCATAATTTGGAGGTTTTCACGGAAAACGCTCCCTGAAAGTGTCGGAAGAGACACTTCAAAGCATAGATAAATCAGCAAGAATTCGAGATAAATCAACAAGAATTCGGAAAGAAAGAAATCAGTTTTAAAATATAATATTTTTAATGTAGTTATGGCAAATGTAATTAAGTTACGTAAAGGCTTGGACATTAACCTGACGGGTAAGGCTTCCAAGGATGTAACGATTCCTGTGATTCAGCAGAGCGAGTATGCGCTGGTTCCTGCTGCGTTCGTGGGTGTTACTCCTAAGGTGGTGGTACGCGAGGGCGACCATGTCAATGCCGGAGACGCCTTGTTTGTCAACAAGGCTTGCCCAGAGGTGAAGTTTGCCTCACCAGTGAGCGGCGAAGTGACCGCCATTGAGCGAGGGGAGCGTCGCAAGGTGCTCTGCGTGAAGGTGAAGGCCGACGCCGAGCAGACCTCTACGGATTTTGGTAAGAAAAATGTTGATGCGCTCGATGGAGCTGCCGTAAAGCAGGCTTTGCTGGAGGCAGGCTTGTTCGGTTACATCAACCAGTTGCCTTACGCTGTATCCACCACTCCCGATACCGCGCCTAAGGCAATTTTTGTTTCTGCCCTCCGCGACATGCCGCTCGCTGCCGACTTCGAGGTAGAACTCGCTGGCAATGAAGAGGCTTTCCAGGCAGGTTTGACAGCCTTGAGCAAAATTGCGAAAACTTATCTCGGCATCGGCGCACAGCAGCAGAGCGCTGCACTGACTGGCGCCAAGAATGTGGAGGTGAATGTGTTCGACGGTGCTTGCCCTGCAGGCAACGTGGGCGTTCAGGTTAACAACATCGACCCTGTGAACAAGGGCGAGGTGGTATGGACCGTAGATCCTGCTGCCGTGATCTTCTTCGGTCGTCTCTTCCTCACCGGCAAGGTGGATCTTCACAAGAAGGTGGCCGTGGCTGGTAGCGAGATGAAGGAGGCTGGCTATGCCAACGTGCTGGTAGGCACATCGTTGTCTGCTTTCGTTGAAGCACAGATGAAGACAAAGGAGCACGTGCGCCTCATCAATGGTAATCCGCTCACGGGCGTGAAGACAACCACATCCGATTTCGTGGGTGGTCATACATCTGAGGTTACAGCAATCCCAGAGGGTGACGACAACGACGAGATGCTGGGCTGGATTCTTCCACGCACCAACCAGTTCTCCACATCACGTTCTTATTTCTCTTGGCTCTTCGGCAAGAAGAAGGAGTACGACCTCGATGCCCGCGTGAAGGGTGGCGAGCGCCACATGATTATGAGCGGCGAGTACGACAAGGTGTTGCCTATGGACATCTATGGTGAGTATCTCATCAAGGCAATCATCGCCGGCGACATCGACAAGCAGGAACAGCTCGGTATCTATGAGGTTAGCCCAGAGGACTTTGCGGTAGCTGAGTTCGTGGACAGCTCTAAGCTGGAGCTCCAGAAGATTGTTCGCCAGGGCTTGGACACCTTGCGCAAGGAGAATGCGTAACTAATAATGATAGAATATAATAATAATGAGTGCATTAAGAAATTATCTCAATAAGATAAAGCCTAACTTCCAGGAGGGAGGTAAGCTGCATGCCTTCGAGAGTGTCTTCGACGGCTTCGAGAGCTTCCTGTACGTGCCTAACACGACAGCGAAGAGCGGAGCCAGCATCCACGACTCCATTGACTCGAAGCGCATCATGAGTTTTGTGGTGATCGCCCTGATTCCTGCATTGCTCTTCGGTATGTATAATGTGGGATACCAGAACTACAAGGCTGCCGGCACACTCGATGCCGCTAGCTTCATCGAGGTCTTCGGCTTCGGATTCCTGGCTGTCCTGCCTAAGTTGCTCGTCAGCTACATCGTGGGTCTCGGCATCGAGTTCGCCTGGGCTCAGTGGAAGCACGAGGAAATCCAGGAGGGTTACCTCGTCAGCGGTATCATCATCCCATTGATCATCCCAATCTCCACACCATTGTGGATGCTCGCCCTGGCTTGCGCCTTCGCGGTGATCTTCTGCAAGGAAATCTTCGGTGGTACGGGTATGAACATCTTCAATGTGGCTGTGGGTGCCCGTATGTTCCTCTTCTTCTCTTATCCATTGGCTATGAGTGGCGACAAGGTTTGGATTGCCAAGGATGCCATCTTCGGCTTGGGCAACACCCTGCCAGACGGTTTCACCGCTGCCACACCGCTCGGTCAGTTGGCTCAGGGCAATGTGCCTACTGCTAGCCTCTGCGACGCCATCACTGGTTTCATCCCTGGCTGTATCGGCGAGACCAGCGTCATCGCCATCGCCATCGGCGCTGTCATCCTCCTCTGGACAGGCATCGCTTCTTGGAAGACCATGGGTTCTGTGTTTGCCGGCGGCATCGTGATGGCTCTCATCTTCCAGGCATTGGGCATGACTCCTATCGCTTGGTATGAGCACATCGTACTCGGCGGCTTCTGCTTCGGTGCCGTATTCATGGCCACCGACCCAGTGACATCAGCCCGCACAGAGAAGGGCAAGTACTTCTACGGATTCTTCATCGGTGCCATCGCCGTCATCGTGCGTGTGATGAACCCAGGTTATCCAGAGGGTATGATGCTCGCCATCTTCTTCGGCAACATGTTTGCTCCGCTCATCGACTACTGCGTGGTACAGAGCAACATCTCTCGCCGTGCTAAACGTGCTATTAAATAATGTAAGGAGGAATGCAATATGAAGACAAATTCAAATAGCTATACTATTATCTATTCGGTTATCATCGTGGTAATCGTGGCGTTCCTGCTCGCATTCGTGTCTTCTTCGCTGAAGGAAACACAGGATGCCAACGTGGCGCTTGATACACAGAAGCAAATCTTGAACTCGCTCAACCTCCGCGACCTCGACAACGAGACTGCGGCTGCCAAATATAAAGAGGTGGTAAAGGCTGAGAAGGAGAAAGACGGCGAGAAGTATTACGAGTGCGTGGTTGACGGACAGAAGAAGACCGTATATACCGTGAAGGGTATGGGTCTTTGGGGTGGCATCTCAGGCTTCATCGCCGTGGATGCCGACAACAACACCATCTACGGTGTATATTTCAACCACGAGGGTGAGACCGCCGGACTCGGTGCCGAGATCAAGGACAACTTGAAGTGGCAGCAGAAGTTCCAGGGCAAGAAGATCCACAAGGATGGAGTAGAGGGCATCGCGCTCGGCGTTGAGAAGGACGCTCCTGCCAACGACCCTAACAATGTGGATGCCGTAACGGGCGCTACATTGACATCCAACGGTGTCGATAAGATGCTCAAGGAAGGTCTTGCTAAATTCATTAAGTAATCGATTGCTGGATATTCAAAATAACAAAAGAAGAATATGGCATTATTTAGTAAACAAAATAAAGAGGCATTCATCAAGCCACTGAACGGCGACAACCCTGTGCTCGTGCAGGTGCTTGGTATCTGTAGTGCCTTGGCTGTCACTTCACAGTTGAAGCCAGCCATTGTGATGGGACTTGCTGTGACTATTATCACGGCATTCTCTAACGTGATTATTTCTATTATCCGTAACACCATCCCTCAGCGCATCCGTATTATTGTGCAGTTGGTGGTGGTCGCAGCATTGGTTACCATCGTAAGCCAGGTGTTGAAAGCTTATGTCTATGATGTGAGCGTGGAACTCTCTGTGTATGTAGGTTTGATCATCACCAACTGTATCCTGATGGGTCGCTTGGAGGCGTTCGCCATGATGAACAAGCCTTGGCCTTCATTCCTCGATGGTGTGGGCAATGGCCTCGGCTACGCCCTCATTCTGGTGATTGTGGGTGCTGTTCGTGAGCTCTTGGGCCGTGGTTCTTTGCTCGGCTTCCAGATCATTCCTGAGGGTGCTTACGATTTCGGATATGTTAACAACGGTATGATGACGATGCCAGCCATGGCATTGATTCTTTTAGGATGTGTAATCTGGGTACATCGTGCCTTTATTTATAAGGAGGAGAAGTAAAAATGGAGCATGCAATAAGTTTGTTTTTCCGTTCGATTTTCGTCGATAACATGATCTTCGCTTACTTCCTGGGTATGTGCTCTTACTTGGCTGTATCCAAGAACGTGAAGACCTCTTTGGGACTGGGCTTGGCAGTGACCTTCGTGTTGCTCATCACCGTCCCTGTGGATTATCTCCTGACCACCAAGGTGCTGGGACCAGACTGTTTGATGGAAGGTGTTGACCTGACTTACCTCAGCTTCATCCTCTTCATCGCCGTCATCGCCGGTATCGTGCAGTTGGTCGAGATGGTAGTGGAGAAGTTCTCTCCATCGCTCTATGCGGCGCTGGGTATCTTCTTGCCATTGATCGCCGTAAACTGCGCCATCATGGGTGCATCACTCTTCATGCAGCAGCGCATCTTGATGGAGCCTACCAACTCGCAGGCTATCACCTCTGTGCTGGACAGCATCGTATATGCAGTGGGCTCAGGTCTCGGTTGGACCCTCGCCATCGTGCTGATGGGTGCCATCCGCGAGAAGATGCAGTACTGCGACGTGCCAAAGCCATTGCAGGGTCTCG
>ERZ808240.3546-NODE-3546-length-15029-cov-18.119674_pt1 | contig 15029 bp, 16 predicted proteins | sample MGYA00521084_ERZ808240 | MGnify/ENA primary metagenome ERZ808240 (study PRJEB31516, sample SAMN03275571) | gut metagenome | biome: mammalia-associated habitat; material: feces | host: Papio cynocephalus | place: Kenya | collected 2012-08-06 ... | reverse complement strand
GCAGGTTCCCTGACTCTCAGACTGCACAGAGACGCGAATTCGGTGGTGGATGGGGCTGGCAGTTTCCGCCGGGACTAGAGCTACAGTTGCTCCGGGCTTATAAGGCGTTCTATGAGCAGTTGCAGTCAGAGTCGCCGGTGGGCTCGTCACATGGCCCGATCAATGCGACCCACGCTTCCCCTTGACTGTAGACCCACGGTATGAGTCTCACATGGTACCATGAGCCGATCTCATATGATGACGACAAGTATGGAAGCGCCCCATGCAGGCTGGTGACCAGCATGGGGCGCTTGTCTGAAAGACTTGCAGTCGAACGTCAGCAGTTGACGCCTACGGTCAGCGTGCGTTCAGCAGCCTCAAGACAGCAGCGCGCTTGTGGCTGGCTTCGAGGGTATGGACGTCAGACAGATCATTCAAGACTGCCGACAGCTTCGGCTTAGACATGTTCTTGATGTCGGCATTGAGCGCACGCACCTGGCGCTTCTTGAGCTTCACGCCATACACGTCGAAATGGATCTCGTTGTCAGCAGTGATAGAATACGTGCCCTTAGCGTGCTCGAAGCGTTCGCGCGCAATGAGGTTTCCGCGGACGCTGCTGGTCTTGGGGTTGAGCTCGTAATACTTGCGGGACTGCTTGAGGTACGTGGTAGCCATGTTCTCGGGGGTGCGGTCCTCGCCGATCGCCTTGAGGAAGTCCATGCCACGTGGGATGAAGATGACGCCAGTAGAGTCAGTCACCGCGAAACCGAGCTCGATGGCCTTCTTGGTGACCAGTTCGCTCATAGCGCGGCGGTCAGCAGCAGTGATGTCCTTCAATGCCACATGGTAGCCGATCGCGAGGCTATAGTCGTAGACGGTGTAGTCAGCGTACTCGTCGAAATACGTGGCAGCCGCTTTGAAGATCGCCCGGGAATACCCCGCTTCAGCGAGCGCCTTGAGGACAGCTTTGTTCTTCTTAGCGTAGGGGTTGCTCGGCGTGGTGAGCGCGGTGGCCTTGGTGACGTATTTGGACACGACAGACATGTAGTTCTCCTTGTCGTTGCTTGTTTTTGCAAATACCGCAATGACACGTCTGCGTCTGCGGCACGCCGTGAGACGACACGTGGACAAAGCTATCAAAACGGCGGGGAATATCGGAGAATCATGCTTCGAGATGATCTTGTTCAGAATGACCGACTTCGAGATCAAAGCCCGGCAGAAGACCCCACGTGAACGTGAGGGCAGTCTGCAAGCAGAGCTAGACTCTGATGCGGGCAGTGCGGCTCACGCTGCCCTCAAGAAAAGGGCTGACAAGACTAACGGCGTAGCTGACTGGCGAGCCAGGCCCTAGCCCGTTTCTTGGACTGAACGATGGCGACAGTGAGCACGTCTTCCCGTCCGCGGACAAGGTCTGCTCCATCCGTGTCGACGGGTTAGGCGAAGACTAGCCTGAGTCTGTGATCTGGCCTCGCAGATTGATCGCCTACAGCGTGTCTACAATGCGTTTATGTTAAGATCAGAGTCGAATCGGAACATGGCTACAGGATCGTTCAGAACAGGAGACGCATCATGGGCGCTACGATCGTCACGACTGAGACTACTGGCTGCACTGCTCAAGACGCTTTTGACGAGGTGTGCGCTGACTGCCAGCAGCGGTACGGCGATGATGATTGCGATGGGACGTTCAGTACGACCGGGCTTTGCAAGGTCCACAAGACTCCCTACAGTGAGAAGCCATTGACTGCCAGTGCGGAGACGGCTGCTAAGAATCTTGCTGACGAGATCGAAAGCCAGATCTGCAAGGGCGGCACGGAGGCAGTCGTAGTGGGAGTCGATCACTGGGAGGTGACGACTTCCAAGTCTGTCCGCGTGCAAGCTGCCGACCACCCCAAGTATGAGACCCGATGGGTCGTGACGGACTCCGGCCGTGAAGAAGTGTCGTTCCCAGGCACTGCTGCCGGCCGCGAGAAAGCGCTTGAGTACGCTGCTTCGCACATGCTGGTCTGGGTGCGCCAGACTCGCGTCCTCGTGTCTGGGACAGAGGAGAAGTGGGAAGTCAAACGTCAGATCAAGACAGTGAAGACTGAACCGAGGCGAATGGCTGCGGGAACTACTGCGCGTCCCGTCTACAAGTTCGTCTTCATCGGCATGGCGTCGTGTTGAGAGTGGCGCTCGAAGACACTGCAGTAGATCCACTGGAAGTGCAGTCAGACTCACTGCTATGACTGATAGCAGCGAGTCTGTGTTCTAATCCACGCGTAGTCAGTGTCTTCAACGCGTTGCGGGAGGCTGCGAGGAGATGAGGCGAGTAGAACTGAACGAATAGGAGTATTAGAATCATGGCCGGAACGGCGGGTCAATCGCATGTGAACGCTGAAGGCGAGGCTGGCGTATGCCACGCTGAGCATGGTGGTTGCCCATACCGTGGCACTGACGGTGGAGACGGCTTAGGGCATTCCACGACTAAGGCAGAGGCAGAGGCTGCTTACCAGGGCGACGCCTCAGCGCTGGCGAAGGCTAAGTGCGAAGTTGGCGCGATCTGCGCTATCGGTAAGGAACACCGCGAACCACAGCGAGAAGGAGGCAGACGGCAGTCTACATGGGAGGAGACTACCTCTTGCGTGTGGGACAACGGCGCGATGTCCATCCAACCCATACGACCGGAGCACCTCGCCGGTGAGCAACTGGAAGGAAGACGGCGTGATAGCTGCTAAGATGGACGTCACGAGCCTAGTACTCGAGTACGCTACTGGCGCCAAATGACTGACGCCGGATGACGTGGGCTGACAGTAGCAGTCTACGTGGGGGCTATTCAGCCCCGCAAACAGATCTGAGTAGTCTTGCTTGCGGGGCTGATTCCTTTTTGAAGACAGCGGGTGCGCTCACGCTGATTGCGCTTTCACGTCAGATAGTCATGCTGCTACGAGCTCGTAGTAGTTCGAGAGAGCCCATGGGTCAGTAACAGTGCTGTACTTCTCATGCCATTCCCCGAGCTTCAAGCCGAGCGGCTCGAGCTTCTCGTCAGCGACGCGCTTCCACCCATCTAGCTCTTCGTCATAGATCTCAGAGATGGTGTATGGGGAGTCATCATCATAATCGTCTGCCCGCTCGAATATTCTCTCATACTCGTTGAACCAGACTGGGACGACTTCGCCGTCACGGATAGCGTACAAGGCTAGCCGTGACAGGTCTCCGCCTATTGTCTCCCCTACGAGCATGTCATAGTCAGCCAGCCCATCGATCTCCACGGGATCGTTGCGTGGGCTGCTGGTTGATGGAGACGTGTCCGCGTTGTTAGCTTCAAGTCTGGCAGTCATCTTGTTCTCCTGTCTGCAGTGTCCTTAGTGTCTATTCTAAACCACTGCCGAATCCGACACGCCATGGCTGCCATGGATCGATCGAATGCAGTCAGACCGCATACAGGCTTGTTCTTCCTATGATGGCCCTCCTCGATTCTAAGCCCGATCTTAGCTACAGGTGATGTGCCGTACCGAGTACGGCTTTTCTGCTGGTCGACCATTAGGAGTACCGCGAGATCGCGTGAGCGTACTGACAGTCTCACGGTATTCGGTTCTTAGCCTGTCTGCAGGAAGCATGGAGTCAGTTCCAGACGATCTTCCTAATGACCCTGGCAGTCTTCAGGGCACTGCCATGCATCTGTCGCCGCGTCATGGTGAAGTCTTGTTCTAGATCAACCGTAGGCGATCGAGAACAAGGTCAGGAGATGACGCAGACGCAGAAGAGCGGGAGACTGGTAGCAGAAACGAGTGGGCTTGCGCGAAAAGCCAAGCCGGCTGTAGTCTGCCCGCGAGTCGGCGACTTCGAGGAGATGACGCGGCAAGCAGTCCATAGACTAGAGTCCCATGAAGTCATCACAAGAGCGACTATGAATGCGCTGCTAGCTGATCGAACGCGAGACGAGGCTGTGTCGGAGATCTCGACTGTCACTGATGAGCACGTAGAGGTCATACTGTCTCCCATCGGCCTGGTTCTCACTGTCTCATCAGACGAACATGAGTCTAAGATGAGATGGCGTGGGCCAGACTGGTCGGCTGCAGCTGTGGGCAGGCTCGTAGCGAGAGAACTATGGGGGCGATGGGGCGACGAAGCACGCAGTTCTGTCGAATAATGACGTAGCGTGCCCGGAGACTACAGTAAGCCGGCCATAGACCGGCGAACACGGCAGCCGGGATAAATCCATCACGGTAGCGTCAGCTTCGCAGGTTGGGCGTATAGCTGCAGTCTCGGGGCCATGTGATTGTGAGCTTTCCCACGATCAGTAGAACTACGTTCATATCGGGGATCCCACGCTGTTGTCCGTCACCTGGACGCAAGATGGCAGCGTCGACCACGCCATTCATCTTCGCGCAGACCCAGGACGGGGCGAAGACCTCAGCTTTCGCCTTCGTGCGGGCTTTCTGGAGTTCTTTGCTCTTGTCTACACGGTCATGATCTCAGGTAGATCGTCCACGGTGATCTCGTCAGCCTCGGCATGATCGCCTTCAGCGTCTGTCTGCCAGGTGACGATGCCGGTCCGGACGTAGCCTGCAGGCAAATCGGGAGTATCGGATTCAGTAGCGGTCGACGCTATCGATCCGGCAGCGTCAGTCTTCTGCTGTGTCTTCTTCTGTGCCCAGTTTCTGACGAACTCGCCAGCGCCTTCTTTATCGACGTAGTGGACTGCAAGCAGCGACTGGAGACGCTCTGAGTCACTAGGCCACGTCACGAGACGTCGAGTAGCCGTCTCCAGGCTGTCAGCGTCATCACTCATCTCTACGATGCCCCCCATTCAGTCTACAGCATGCTGGCTGCTGTCCATGTTCATCTCACTGCGATCACAATACCGCTGCTTCTAATAGAAGGAATGCTGATCACAGTCGATCGGAGACCCGTCTACACGGAATCTCGCATTGCCTAAATACGGTTAGCGGTATATGATGAGCTCATGGTTGATCATGAGAATGAACATGCGTCTGATGAGGTCCAAGCAGGCTTGAAGACGCTTCTAGACCCCACGCAGCCAATGGCGAAGATCTGGGCTAAGACGAACATGCGAGACCCCAGCGACTTGAGCTGGCTAGCATTGCCGCAGCACGCTGCGGACACGATGCTCACAGCAGGCTACGTGTGGGACGAGTTCTTAGCTAAGCATGTGAAGGACTTGCTGTCTGAGGCGCTTGGCGGTGAGCAGTCTGCACGCAAGATCACCATGTTCTTAGCGGGGTCTCACGACGTGGGCAAGGCTACGCCAGCGTTCGAGAAGCAGGCGAGGGGCGAGACTGGAGAACGGAGGCTAGCCGACCTCGCATCGGGCGGGTTCGAGATACCCAGTACTGTAGTCAAGTCCAGCACGCTGAGGCACGAGATCTCAGGCTACTGGGCGATGATGGAATGGCTCGGGGCTAACATGCGCAGCATGACTAAGACTGACGCCTCGAGACTGGCAGTAGTGATAGGCGGCCACCATGGCGTCTTCCATCTGGAGGAAGACTATGGTGAGACGCAGAAGCGCACTAAGATCGATTACTATGGAGGGTCACCATGGACGGAAGCGAGACAGCAGCTGATAAGCTGCGTGTCTGACTGTGTGGACGCGAAGCAGGCTCTCGCTGAGATCGACGCAGGCAAGGTGACGCAGTACTTGCAGTCACTGCTGACTGGGATCGTCACTATGTCTGACTGGATCGCGTCAGACTCATGGAACTTCAAGCTCACCAGCAATGGTCTGGTCGATCCCAGTCTCGCTGTTAGCAGGGCTCGCCACGCCTGGACTAACATCGACCTACCGACCAGCACCGGTGTGTCTGACCGTGTGCTCTCATTCGCGGAGATGTTTGATCTACCGGAGACTGCTAAGCCTAACGCCATGCAGTCTACCGTCAGAGAACTGGCAGTGGAAGCAGAAGAGCCCTGTCTCATGCTGATCGAGGCTCCGATGGGTAGCGGGAAGACTGAAGCTGCTCTAGACGCTGCTCGGGAATTAGCCCTCAAGTACGCCGACAATGGAATAGCTTTCGCGTTGCCCACACAGGCCACGGCAGATGGCATCCTCCCCAGGGTAGCGAGATGGGCGTCAGGCGTGATCGATGGTGACGCTGCTATCAGACTGATGCATGGCCGGGCCGCTATGAACGATGACTACATGGCGATGCTCACTGGCTCCGTGTTCGATGAGACTGCCGGTGACGGCAAGAATGGGAGACGCGACTCCTATGACGGAGCCAGGCTGATGGTCAACCGGTGGTTCGATGGGTCTAAGCAGGGATTGCTCGCTAACTTCGTCGTCTGCACGATCGACCAGATCTTGATGGCAGCCTTGCAGGCTAAGCACTTTGATCTCAGGCATCTCGGCCTGGCTGGCAAATGCGTGATAGTAGACGAGATCCACGCTGCCGACAGTTACATGGAGGTCTATCTGGAGCGCGCTGTCGAGTGGCTGGCTTCGATGGGGTGCCCAGTGATCATGCTGTCAGCTACCTTGCCTGAACTGAGACGCGCTAAGCTGCTCATGGCCTACCAGTACGGCGCGTCGAGACGGACGGACTCCGGCTTGAAGCTATTAGACTTTCGTCCTAAGGGCTGGCCGGAGCACAGGCTGTCTTACCCGTTAGTCAGCGTAGCGTCAGCTAGTGGGTCTAAGATAGCCGCAGTCAGTGAAGACGGGGATGCTGCCGATGCTGAGCATGATGGCAGTAAGAGCGTGAGCGTCCACCACTTATGCCTAGACGGGCGTAGTTGGATCGACGACCTGAAAGACCGGCTAGCGGATGGGGGCAACGCCGTAGTCATCAGGAACACAGTGAACAGGGCGCAGGAGTCGTTCGAGGAGCTACTAGACGACGAATGGTTCGACGATTGCGAGCTCACCCTGATACATGCTCGTTTCCTGCCAGACGACAGGAAACGCAACGAGAATGGGCTCAGAAGGAAGTATGGCAGGGAAGCCACCACTGAGAACAGTCTGAGGCCATCGAAGTCTGTAGTCGTAGCTACCCAGGTGGTAGAGCAGTCTCTTGACGTCGACTTTGACTACATGATCACAGACGTGTGCCCGATGGACTTACTGCTGCAGAGGATAGGCAGGCTGCATAGGCATGAGCGTGATAGCAGGCCAGTCAGGGTCAGCGAGCCTATCGTAGCCGTAGATGGCTGGGCATCAGGAGATGATGGTCTGCCGAAGCTCGATCCTGGTTGCAAGGCCGTTTATGGGGAGAGCAGGCTACTGCGCGCTGTCGCTTTGACCGCACCGCGAAGCACTGGAGGAACTGACAGTGTGTTGACTCGATCGGGCAGAAACGTGACAGTGAAGATACCAGGAGATCTACCAAGACTCGTACAGTCCGCGTATGACTTCAAGAACATCCCCGGTAATGTAGACGCTATGCTCTCTGCCGCTATCAAGAAAGCAGACGAGAAGGCTATCGAAACAGACAAGACCGAGAGGAAGAAGGCTACAGCGTTCCTGTTGCGTCCCCCTGTGCGCAGTGGGGAGACTAGGAGGGAATGGACAGATCTGAGGTCTAGTAATTCTATAGGCAAGACGTTGGAGAACGATCTCAAGGCTGCAGCGCAGGTGAGGGACAGCGAAGGTGGTCTGACTGTACTGCTCATGCGTGAAGCAGAGCCTGGCTATGCGACGTTCTTAGAAGATGACTTGTCCGCGAAGTATGGCTCTATCCCGCTTGACACTGATTTAGACGATGATCTCGGGAAGATCGTAGCTAATCAGACTATAGGTCTGCCAGCAGCCCTGTCTAACCCTGGGATGGTAGACGACGTGATAGACTGGCTTGAAGACAACGCTCTCATAGCCGCATGGCAGTATTCACGCTGGGTGGCGGGAGAATTCGTCGTACTGATGGACGAGGAAGGCTGCCGGAACATATCTATCAAGCACAGAAGTAATACTGGCGTTAGGCAGATCAACTGGAACTTGCGGTACGATCAGCATGTGGGCTTGATCTGCGATAGGAAGAAGGGCTGATGGCAGGCAGTAGAGACAAAAACTTGATTCCAGAGGACGTCAAGCCGCCTAAGAACGATTCGTTCGATCTCATCATTGACCCATGGCTCGATTGCGTGTTCCAAGATGGCAGCAAGAAGACGATGGGCATCAGAGGAGTGCTTGCCGACGCTCATGAGATCAACGCCCTGGCGTTTGATGACCCCATGCAGGATCCGGCGGTGTTCCGTACGCTGCTCGCTGTCCTGTACCGCGCCCTGGACCCATTGACAGTCGATGACTGGAAGGCGATCTGGTCTTCTGGCCGTCTCCCCTCAGATCGCCTCGACGCCTACTTCGACTCCCACGCAGATGACTTCTGGCTGCATGGCGCAAGCAAGTCGTTCATGCAGACTATGAGCGCTGAGCCGAATAGCGCTCTCAAACCCCTGAGCTCGCTGATACCTACGCCTACCGGCCTGGGAACCATGTTCCCTAACGTGACTGGCGACGCGGCTAACAAGATGTCGTGTCCACAGTTAGCGAGATGGGTGATCACATGCAACTCTTATGACCGTTGCGCTGCTCATAGTGGATTCAAGGGAGACCCGGAGATGCGGAACGGCATCTCGTATGCCTCCATGCCGTATCTTGGGCAGTTAGCCGTAGTCAGACTGAAGACGAGCAGCCTGTTCAGGGATCTCATGCTTGCGCTGGTGCCATTAGACTCAGGCTTCTTCACCAGTATGCAGAACGAGCCTGAGACGGTGGACGACCTGTACTCTCCTACCAGCCTACGAGAACTCTCTGCGGGCGTCCCCTCCTGGGAGAAGCCAGACCTCACGCCAGGCCATGACGGCACGGCTAAGAGCAAGCTCACGCCGGACACGGTAGAGGACTGCCTGACTTGGCGTAGCCGCAGGATAAAAGTGTACTATGACGGCGATGGTGAGGGGGAGCCCGCGCAGGTCTTACTGTCGCCTGGCCAGCATGTGACGCTCGAAGACCAGCAGGGGCTCGAACCGATGGCGGCATGGCGAGCAAGGCAGGAGAAGAAAGACTCTCCCGTCCACTGGGCGCCCGTGCGCTACTCTGCAGACAAAGCGTTCTGGCGTGGCTTGTCTCCACTGCTTGCCGCGACTAGCTCGACTATCCCGCCGATGACCCTTCGATGGGCGTCTAAGCTCTGTGACGATGGGATACTGCCCGCTGGGTACGTCGGTCATGTGACTGTGGAGACTTGCCGTTATGACTCTAGCATGAGCTCTCTCGTCACTGATTTCCTCGTCGACAAGGTTGATCTCCCATTGAAGATCGTGAACGACCTGAAACTCACCCGGGTCGTGACTGACGCGGTGAGCCTGGCTGAGAACGCTGTGAAGGCTTATGGCCTGATGGTGCAACGCCAGCGGGTAGCCTCAGGTGAAGACATGGAGACAGCGAACGCCGAGAGGCAGACCAGGCAGTCAATCGCGTACAGGACAGTCGGGGACAAGTTCATGGAGTGGTTGCCGCAGGTAGCCAGCATGGATAGTCCGCTGCTGGAATGGTGGGAGATCATGAGTCGCAATGTCAAAGACATGGCTGAGGACTACGTGCGCCAGGCTACTCCTAACGCGATGGTAGGCAAGATGGTAGGCAAGACGTTGTACTCGGCTGCTGCCGCTAGGACGACGTTCTATGCTTCTATGAACGCTATGAGAAAGGAGATCAATGAGACAACAGCAGAAGAGCAATGAGGCTGCTGTCGTGGAGAAGATCCTCAGATCTTGGCAAGACGCGGAAGACGCGGAGTCAAGAGAATATCGGGGGAGCTTAGCTACGATAGGCAGACTGTACGGCAAACTGCCAACAGAAGACGTGCGCGCTACGTCTGAGGCTATGGGCTTGCTCTACCAGAATGGCCTTAGAGACAACGATTGCGACCATGAGGGAGGAGACGGTCTCACCCGTGGAGAACGCGCGTCTATCGTCGTGCTCTCATTGTATGCTGGTGTAGGCCGAACAGTCAAGCATTCAGGAGACGGTCTCACTATCGGTGGGGCTATCGGGGCTACCCAGCGGGGAGAAGAGCACGCAGAGTCAATGCACTCGTTGATGCGGTCCCTAGCTGCTGACGTCGACTTCAAGTCTGCCGTCTGGGACGCCAGCCGAGCGCTCAAACGATTCAGTGGGGACATCACGGTCGACTACGTGCGATTAGTAGACGACCTGACGGCATTGCAGTCAGACGAGTCGCGGTCAAGAGTCTTACTAGGCTGGACTGGAGACTACTGGTCTGCCCTGCTATGGCGAACCGACGAGAACGACACAGAAGACAAGGAGAACGACTGACTATGACTAACTATTTCATTGATTTCCATGCGTTGCAGACGGTGCCTGCAGCTAACCTGAACAGGGACGAGACGGGCTCGCCGAAGAGCATGACGTTCGGCGGCGTGCGGCGTGCAAGGGTGTCCTCGCAGGCTTGGAAGAAGGCTATGAGGGACTACTTCGTGGACAACTTTGACGTGCATGACAGTGGCCTGCGCACCCTAGAAGTGCCGGGGCTCATCGCCGAGGAGATCATCCGTCAGGCTAAGGAGTCAGACGGGACGGAGATCTCGTACGCTGAGGCGGAGCAGAAGGCAGTAGAGGCGCTCAAACTGGCGAAGATCCAGTTCACGAAGGCTAAGAAGGGCGAGCGCCAGCAGGTGAAAGCGTTGTTCTTCATCTCCCGTAACCAGATCAAGACGATCGCCTCTATCATGCTCAATGATGGATTAGACGAGAAGGAACGCAAGGAGGCCGTACGCAACGCACTGAGACGAGAGCACTCCGTAGACATGGCTTTGTTCGGACGCATGGTGGCTGACGATCCATACCTGAACGTTGACGCCGCGTGCCAGGTAGCCCATGCTATCGGAGTAGCCCCGGCTGTGCCCGAGTTCGATTTCTACACGGCAGTGGACGATCACTCGGTAGAAGACCATGCGGGCAGCGCTATGATGGGGACCATCGAGTACAACTCTTCTACTTACTACCGTTACGCTGACGTCAGCCTATCACAGTTGCAAGACAATCTCGGTGACACTGAGGCTGTCAAGCACGCTATCGCGATGTTCACTAAGGCTTTCATCGAGAGCATGCCATCAGGCAAGCAGAACACGTTCGCTGCGCAGACGCTACCATCCGCAGTCGTAGTCACCGTGCGTGCAGGCAGGCCAGTGTCCTATGCGGACGCTTTCGTGAAGCCGATCCGCACAGGCAATGACGACGCAAAGGCAGCTGAGGACGCTATGGTCGATTACGCTGAGGCTACGGCTAGCGCGTTCGACTTGAAGCCAGTAGCCAGCTTCGTGACATACCTAGGCGACTCTCGAGTTCGCGAGCTAGGAGAAGGCTGCGACGAGACGGAGCTAGTGCGCAAGGTGTCCGAACTTGCTGGCAGTCTTGTGGACGCTACTGTCTTAGATGAGCATGCGGAGGCCTGATCGTGAGCACTCTGCTGTTGAAGATCAACCCGCCTTTGCAGTCGTGGGGCGTCGACAGCAAGTTCTACCAGACCAGGTCTACGTCTCGCTATCCGTCTAAGAGCGGTGTGATCGGAATGATCTGCGCCGCTCTTGGATGGGACCGTACTCACGATTTGTCCGCGTTGAGGAAGCTGCGGATGGGCGTGAGGATAGACCAGCCTGGCAGGCTTGAGAAAGACTACCATACGGCAGCGGGCCATCTTGAGAGGGATGGCGTCGCTAACCTCAGTACGACTAAGGTGACTGAGCGCTGGTATCTTGCCGACGCTGCGTTCATTGTAGGCTTAGAGTCTACAGACACCGCATGGCTGAACGAGATCGCAGGAGCACTGGCGGATCCAAGATGGAACATGTTTGCTGGCCGGAAGAGCTGCCCCGTGAACTACGATCTCGTGATCGGCGTAGTGAATGATGGTCTGGAAGACGCCTTGTCAGTGACTCTGACTCCGCTGATCGAGTCTAAGACTAGGGGTAGCAGTCGCTGTCAGCACGATCGATGGGGGAAGACAGTCGAGTGCATCATCGAGGGAGTCAGTGGAGATGACGTGTTCGAAGCGAATGACGACCCATTGTCTTTCGATCCCAGCCACAGACTGTTCGCACCAAGGACGGTATCAAGGCTATGGTACAGCACGGAGACTAAGACTGCCCCGACTATGGACATTTGGGGCGGGGACGATGAAGACAAGTTGATGTCCGCTGTTGAAAGCGCAGGTAGAACTGATGAGATTGACTAGAATCAGGCTGAATCCACAACGCCGTTCCACCTGGAGACTGCAGTCTTCGATAGAAGCCCTTCACGCTGCCGTCGAGAAAGGATTCCCTACCGAAGACCATGGTCGAGTCTTGTGGAGACTAGACTCGAACAAGGTCGGGCCTGTCGTGTACGTAGTCAGTGAACAGACGCCGGACTACACTGGTTTAGTGGAAGAATGTGGCTGGCCGAGATCGTCTTATGGCGAGCAGGTGTCTACACTTGACTACGATCGTTTCCTGCGATCCATCTATGATGGTCAGCGAATAGCGTTCAAGATCCGGTTCAACTCCGTGAAGTCTGCTAAGAACCTCGGGAAGCGCCAAGTCAGCATCATCGGCAAGAATGCTTTGGACTTGATCTCCTCCAGGTTGAGCACAGTGATGAGCATCGAGTCGATACGGCAAGTAGATGAAGAGCATCCAGTACTGGTCAAGGCCGGGCATCGGTTCAATCCGACGATGCTCACATTCGAGGGGTCTGCTAGCGTCACTGACGCTGACAGCCTGCGTGCATTGATGGTCAACGGCGTCGGCAGGATGAAAGCATATGGCTGCGGCCTGCTCACAGTCACGCCGTTGAGGGAAGACTGACCATGGTCGCTGTCCCCAGGCCTAAGATACAAGAGCTTCCCCGCTCGATCGATAGGATGACATTCGTTTACCTAGATCAATGCTCGATCAATGTTGATGGTGGGTCTATCGTCGCCTGGCGTGAGAATCATAGACTGGCTATACCAGCTGCGTCTATGACCACTCTTGTACTTGGTCCGGGTTCTAAGATAACGCATGACGCTATCAAGCTACTAGCGCAGTCTGGAACCGTCATCGTGTGGAGCGGGGCTGACCAGACGAGATTCTATGCTGCTGGCCAGCCTCTGGCTTCTAAAGCTACGCTCATCAACCAGCAGGCTAAGATCGTGTCTAATGATCGTTTGAGGGTGCAGTGCGCGAAGAAGATGTATTCTGTCCGGTTCCCTGACGCTGACCTCAGTACGAGCACTATGCAGCAGCTCCGCGGTTGGGAGGGGACTCGCATGAAGGAGTTCTACAAGTCTGAGGCTAAACGTACTGGTGTTCCATGGAAGTATCGTCAAGCGCAAGTGGAGTGTCAGGAAGAAGACGATTCTCTGAATAAGAGTCTGACTATAGGCAACCAGGTCTTGTATGCAGTCGAGCAGGGAGTCTGCGCTGCGCTGGGTGTGTCTCCAGCCCTTGGGGTCATACACACTGGCTTCACTAATTCGTTCGTCTTTGATCTGGCGGACTGCTTCAAATGCGAGACTACGATACCAGTAGCCTTCGAGGTGACTAGGGACGGTGGCGGCCCAGGAGTTCTTGACTCTGAGACGCGCCGCAGGCTGCGTACGAAGTTCGTGGAGACTAAGTTACTCAGTAAGTCTGTGGAGGCGGTCAAGTTCTTCTTCTCAGATGATTTCAAGTACGATCCCAGGGCTACTGTGTTTGACTCTGAGTTCGATGAGATCTGGGTCGATGAAGACGGTGGGCTGTGGACTAAAGATGGCGTCATCCCCGGTAGCGTGAACTATTCAGAGGTGTGAACAATGATCGTCATCATAGTGTCCTCGATACCTCAGCAGCTTAGAGGCTATCTGACTCGCTTCTTGATGGAGCCATCTACCGGCGTTTTCGTTGGTCATGTGTCGGCTCGCGTCAGAGACTCGTTGTGGAGCAAGGTAGCTGACAACATCGGGGTAGGCAAGGCTACAATAGTCTACACAACTGATAATGAACAGGGCTTCTGCATCGAGTACGTCAACCAGGATAGCAAAACGATAGAAGACCTCGACGGTCTGTTCGCGCCGTCAATTGTGAATGAGAAACCCGAGTCAACAAGCAAACATGGGTGGTCTAAGGCTTATCGTCGCCGACGGTACGCGAGATGATTTTGTATTACGTCTGTTCCGTCTAATGTGATCTTGTAGTTTGACAAGTGAATAGTGTTGATATTATTGACTTATCTAGGGTATTCCCCGCCTATGCGGGGTTGATTCCGATCACGTGAGTATAACATACACTGCCGATGGTAGTATTCCCCGCCTATGCGGGGTTGATTCTATTATACAGAAGCTGCCTGTAGGCGTGCTGCAGGGTATTCCCCGCCTATGCGGGGTTGATTCCTAAGCTGCAGACCCTCGGCGGCAAGATGCAGGAAGTATTCCCCGCCTATGCGGGGTTGATTCTCGGGACGAGGCTGTTGATGAGATCGGTCATCTCAGTATTCCCCGCCTATGCGGGGTTGATTCCATACAGTGCAGAGAGCTCTTCTACTAGCGCCTCGGTATTCCCCGCCTATGCGGGGTTGATTCCGATCTCGCGAAGGACTCCGTCCAGAACGCCCTTGGTATTCCCCGCCTATGCGGGGTTGATTCCGTCGGGTTGATAAGGCGGTAGGGCTTCATGGCTTGTATTCCCCGCCTATGCGGGGTTGATTCCAAGCCCTTCTTCGCCGTACCCCAAGCGCCACTCAGTATTCCCCGCCTATGCGGGGTTGATTCTCAACGGTTGGCTCAGCGGCTTCAGGGTTTTGCTCCGTATTCCCCGCCTATGCGGGGTTGATTCTAACGACTCATCGACGAAAAGCACAGCCTTTGACCGTATTCCCCGCCTATGCGGGGTTGATTCTGCATATCTTGCACTAAACACAGATTAAGTACGCAAGTATTCCCCGCCTATGCGGGGTTGATTCCACCGTCCCTAGTCACCTCGAAGGCTACTGGTATCGGTATTCCCCGCCTATGCGGGGTTGATTCTATGCATCTAATAATCAAGGGGAACGTTCTTGTTTGGTATTCCCCGCCTATGCGGGGTTGATTCCG
>ERZ808240.3545-NODE-3545-length-15034-cov-5.118099_pt1 | contig 15034 bp, 6 predicted proteins | sample MGYA00521084_ERZ808240 | MGnify/ENA primary metagenome ERZ808240 (study PRJEB31516, sample SAMN03275571) | gut metagenome | biome: mammalia-associated habitat; material: feces | host: Papio cynocephalus | place: Kenya | collected 2012-08-06 ... | reverse complement strand
CGTTCCACGAGCTGTGCATTTTCCAGTTCGGTAAAAGAGCGCGTTATGCTGGAAATGCTGCATCCCAAATCTTTTGCCAGATTGGAAAGTGGGTAGACTACATAAATGCGGCCCTGCGCATCGATCCAGTTGTTCTTTTGGGATAAAGTTGCTCGGTCAAGCAGCAGGGTGTAGAGCAGCTTTGCCGTGTGGCTCAGGTCGGTATCCAGCAGAAACCGAGCATACGGCAGATATTGCGGCAGTGGGGTAGAAGCTGTTAAATAGTTAATGGGCTTCACCTCCATCCAGTCGGGCTTGTACCGTCTGAAGATAGGAAATCGCTCGCTCCATATATTTTTGCACCTGTTCCTTGTTTTCAGCATCGGTCAGCAAATCAGGGTAGTCAGAGAAGCAACGCTCCCAGCGGCGAGCGAAATCTTCTTGTGCGCCTTGAATTTCACACATCACAATAGCACCGCCATCCTTTTTAGGCCGATAAAAACGATTATCAATGGATTCCTGAAGCCTTTTCCGCTCTGAAGCTGTGAGTTCATGCCGATGGCCTTGAATGCTTTTTTTGAAATCAAGAGGGATACGATTGGGTTGTTCTGGTTTATCTTCAACAGCAGGCAGCTCATCCAGCGCATCACTCTCGGAAGTATTTTGAACGGTGAGGGTGGCTGCTGTTTCCGGTGTTTTACTTTTAGGCTGCCGTTCTTTTCTCGGCTTGCGCAGCTCATCAAGTGCTGTACGGATTTCCTTTTTCGACAGCTGTGCCAAAGCAATGATTTCTGCATCGGTTGCTTTGAGTTTTCCAGACAAAATTTCATTTTTCGCTCCGGGAACAGCTTCTTCTGCGGCATCCACACCTCTGGCATATTTGGCTGCACGTTTCACATAGCTTTCGCTGACACCCATTTCAGCGGCGACCCGTGCAGCAGTGGAAGTATAAATCAAAGGTTCATTTTGAACTTCTGATTTTGCTTTCTGGCTTTTCCGGTCACCGCCAACGCTGTTCTTTTCCGCTTCTTGCTGCCGCCCAATCAGAAATTTTTTCTGTTCGGGGGTCAGGTTGCGTCGTCCCAACTGATTTTTGCAGATCCATGCCAAAGCTTCAAAACGGTTGGCAAAGTCTTTTTCGATGACTTCAAATTTGATGAACTGGTGTCGATTCAGAATCCGATAACGAGTGTGACCGTCAACGATATAACCATTCCAAGTGATGATAGGATTCAGCAACCGCCGTTCTTCGAGAATATTTTGTTCCAACTGCTGTTCTTCATCAGCGGTCGGGGGATTGATCTGTCCCTGAAACTCCGGGTCGATTTTAAGCTGGCTCAGTTTTGTCATAGGCAAACCATCCTTTCTGAAATCGGATTTGTTTTTCTCGTGCCGTTCTCCTTGCACAGATTTCCTGCCCTCTCTCGGCGGCGTTTTCAGGCTCTCCCTTATGGGGTCATGGCCGTGTATCCCATGCAGACGGTCATGCGGTTTTCAAGGTTCGATGAGGGGCTTAAAACTAGATTAACACATCGACAGAAAAATTTTTAGGACACATTACGTCCGGTTTTTACGAAAACTGATTTGAATTTCTGATGAAAATCGGACATTCAATGCCTGAACTGGCGTGAAAGAAGTGAAGAACGTGCTGTTGTGGTCTTAGTGTACCACATCGTAAATTTGATTTTTAGGAACGGGTAGTTCCGGTTTTCAAAGAGTTTGAAGTGAATTTCAAAGAAAAACCGGAACTATTGGTTCCGGTTTAGCGTATCAACGTGATTTCAAATTTGGAGTGCCGTTCTCCCTGCATGGCCTTCCTGCCCCCTCACAGCGGCGTTGTCCGGCTCTCCTATATGGGGTTATCGCCGTGTATTCCATGCAGACGGTCATGTGATTTTCAAGGTCCGAGGGAGCTTGCAGAAAGCATATCACAATCTGACCAGTATTTTTAGGACGCAGTTGGTCCGGTTTTGGGTGGATAAACCGGACGTGGTAGGTCCGGTTCTTGTGAAACACTCTGGATAGAGCATACCATAAAGCTGATTGAATTTTTAGGAACTGATAGTTCCTATTTTTGCTATAAAACCGGAACCAATAGTTCCGGTTTCTCGTAATATCGTTTGAAATCCGGTTTCTCGTAATATCGTTTGAAATATCGAGATTTTTACTTGAACAATTTTTGCGTTTGGAGATTCATTCGTTTAGCGTCCGTCAGGATGCGCAGCCAGCGCAGTTTATGTGCTAAACTTCGGCTTTGGGCAAAGCCCAACAAGTGTTTTTGAATCTGAATTTGAAGAATCGGATTCAGAAATTGTGAGTTGGTACCAGCTCGCACTGCTAGCTGCGGGTTACCACCTCAAAAATTTTTTCGCAGAAAAATAACCGTCCACTTCAAATTGAACTTGAAAATGGACGGTCTTGCTTGAAAAATGATTTTCAAAGTTTGAAAGCACTCTGAAAGGCTTCGCAGCGGTAGCAAGCAGTGCGTCTGTCTATACAAACGCCCATTTTGCTTTGCAAAATGCTTGTTGGGAAATCCCAAACCCTTGAACTGCATCCGTTGGATGCAGGCTGTTCTGCGCAGCAGAGAACGGAAAAACAAACAAATTTCTTCTGGACTCTTTGGTGAAAATGCAGCTGTTTGAAATTTCTATTTCATTACAGGAACATTAGTGGTAATATTAACTTATCGCAAACTTGTGATTCACAGATGTGAAAGAGGAATATTATGGCATCACTAACTCATGTGTGCGTATGGTCAAAAAATGGTTGGAAGCGTATAACGCCAGAGGAAGTTGCGTATGAACATCCAGAAGGATCAATCTCTGGACATAGTGGTTTGTTTATGTGCGACCTTTGCAAACAGCCAGTTAGCTATGTACATAGACGTGACGGCTCAAATTATTTTGACCATTTTAAGATGGAAAGCAAAAGCTGCCCAGATCATTCAGATGGAAAATATATAAGCACCTATAAGGCGGGCGAATACAATCTTCCTATTCGAATTGTAAATGTGTCAGATTATGGATTTGAATTTGAAATGGGATTACTTCCGATTTTTAAAGAAAAACTGAAAGAGTATAGAGGAAAAACATTGTCAATATCTTCTTCGGAATTAGAAGAACCGATAATATATTCATTTGAAAGATTAAATGCAGATATCGTGACATATGTACCTATTGGTGATTATCTTTGTAAAGAATATAAGATTGATTCGTATGTAAGTGGACTATGGCCGCATAGAGTGGCCGGTATGCAGGGAGAAGGGGTGCTATTTGACTTGACAACCGGGCGGATGCTTACAGACGATGCAGATGTCCTGATAGGGGAAAACTATTATTTGCTGACGTGTAAAAGCATTGATAATGGATATGCAGATGTTACTATTAGATGTGTCCTAAAGAAAACAATTCAGATGTGCATATGGTACATTTACAAGGTAAAAGCTACAAATCCAACACGAGTAGCGGCAAATTTCTTTTTGAAATACGGTTATAGACTGACAGATGAACCGGTATCGATGCAACCTATCTGGCCGGTATATTCGCAATCACCGTATATAATTCGGAACACAGGGGAGATAACGTGGTTTCACATTCGTGGAAAGGGTAGAGTAATTACGAAAGCTTATCCTTCTGCACCTATGTTACAATACCCTGCGGATGAAGGAAATGTATACTCTATTGAGGTGAATGAAAGGCAAGAATTAATTTCTATCGGCCGAACAAAAGCATTGGAGTATATGTACATCTGGAAAGATTCGTTCGCTCAGAAGTTGAAGCTTCCTGAAATTCAGGTTTTTGATGTTGGAGGAAAAGGTCTTTTGCAGGGAAAACAAGAAAAGATTCCTCGGAAACATACAATATGTATATCGGCTATATACGATGGCAGTATTCAAATCAAAAGAAATAATGTTATTGTTGAAAGAATACCATTATTGGCTGGAAAGTATTTTGAGTATAATAATATACAGTATGGTATGAAAATCAATATCTTACAAGGACTTGATATAATATGGAGTGTAGAATATTGTCGTAAAAACGAGTATAAAGCTGATTTGGGTGATTTGCAAGTTGTACACGAGTTGATGAGTGCTCATGGGGCAAAAGTGCCGATTTCTCACACATGGGGTGCAACATTGTCCCTGCTGAAAAATTATCCGGAAACGAAAAAATGGATTTCTCAAAAGATACGGAGCGGATATATAGAAGAAAGGGCATTTGTATACTATAAACATTTTATTTGGTTACTAAAAACGGAAGGCAAGGGGAAAATATGAACTATCTTGAAAGACTTTCATCGGATGATGTGAAAATCATATGCGAGTTGATTGGTCCGAGAGAATTAAAACAGAATTTTCGAGCAAATTCAAATGGGTTTAGTACCATAAAACCCGGATTTCGTCCCAATTCCATTTCGGATGAAATGGCTGTTAGCCTTACAGCACAAAATGTGGCTATGCGATTTATATCCAAATTTTTGAATGAAAAAATTCAGTCGATGATGGATAAAATTACTGGTGAACAAGATAATCTGATTTCACAAGGTATTCCATCAGACGATGCAAGAATAATAGCTCTGGCAAATAGTTCATTTTTTGATAATATGGATCTTTATTTCCGCTTGGAACAGCCAGTGCGCTCATCAGAAGAAATAAAAGCATTGAAGATTGCTGCGCGTCTTGCAAAGGACATTTACCCACGTGAATTCAATGGAAATCATATTTCAAAAGCAGAGGATAATTTGGAAGAAGAGTCTTTACGTAAGGAACTGGAAGAGCAAAAGGAATACGCGCAGAAAAAGATTCAACAACTTCAAGGTCTTCTGAAAGACTCACAGACAGATGCACAAGAAAAACAGGATAATATTATCCAACTGCAAACCGAAAAGAAAAAACTTGAAGATGAACTAAATTCAGGACAAAGGGAACTTGCAAAATATCATAAATTAGAGAGATATTCTGTTAGTCAAAGTGGTACACCAGAGAAGAGCATATACCCATACTGCTCACTTTGTCGAGTCTATTGGTATGATGGGAAAATGCGGCTAAAGCGGCTATCTGACATCGAAAATAATGAAGTTCTTGATAAATACCATGAAAACTATCCATATCAGAAAGAACTGTTTACGAATCAAAAAACAAATGGCTTTCCGGAAAACTATGTGGGTGTTTGGAACTGGCGTGCAATTCCCAATGTGAACGATCCGAGCAAAGATTATATTGAATCTGAATATAGCACATCTTATCAGCTAACGCAGGTTATTATTCTTAAAGATTGTATTTCTATTGAACAAGTTATAAAGAAACTAGTAACAGGGGTCTCAGAAAAAATGTATTGTAATGGTGCGCTCTTTACATATTGGAACGGCCAAAAGTATGAAGGTGTACGGTGCAGGGAACGAGACCTTGACGTTAGGGCAGATAGACTCGTATTAAGAGAAAATGTTCTTGAATTGCCGGTTTTCGAAATCTTTCCTTCAATGCTCTATCAGGCAGGAGAATGTCAAATTTGCAGTGTGCTAAACTTTGGTATGCCGTGTAGGGTAGTAAAGGTAAAAGAAGCTGTAGAAATTTTGAAAACTCTGTTGCGGAATCGATTGACATGGGCGACATCAAAGCAAAAGGGGATTACAAAGGCAACTCACCAGCAGATCACGGCATATTTACAGGAACTTCCGGACAAAGAATTTGTGCAAGAACTCTCTGCACAGTGCAATTGCTCTGAGGAAGATGCACAGAAACTTATTCAAGAGTTTGTGCAGGAAGCCGATGCTTATCTTTCTGCATCAGACATTGAAGATGAAACTTTAAGCCAAATTATTCAAAGAAAACCGGAATTAGAAAAACGTTGCAAAGAGCTGCTTACAAAGGAATGGGCGGAAGAAAATGATGAAAAGCTTCGTGAAGCGGAAAACTTTTTGCATCAGAAAAAGGGTGAAGCGGAAGAAGCAAAAAAACGACTCGATCAGCTTAGCACAGAGTATGCAACATTGGAACAGAAGTTGAAAGAATCGAATGATGAACTGGAAAAACGAGAACAATTAGCAGCAGAAGTCGAACAACGAGTGGCAGAGAAAATTGCCAAGGCTCAAAAAGATGCAGCAGACTTTATTGCGGAACAGGCTTTTTTGCAGCAGAGTAAGAATGTGATTGGACAAAAAATAGATGAAGTATCAACATTCGTTTCAGGTGAAACACAGGGGAAAAACCTTGAGGTGCTTAAAACCTTAGATGATGTAATAGAAGAACTTGCGTACAATTTGGGTGAGGCAGGTGTTCAGGCAAGCCATACAAAAGCGTTGGCTGCATACCTTTGTTCTGCGTATCGGCATCGTATCCCGGTGTTGCTTGCAGGCCCGAATGGATTGGAAATCGCGCAGGCGTTTTCAATGACGCTGTTTGGAAAATCTACTGCAATTTTATCCTGTGTGGGTGAGTATTCTGAAGAAGTTTACAACGCATGTGAAGAATCGGATGATGAAGTGGTAGCAATTCTGAATCCATTCTGTGTAGGTTGGGCACAAAGATTACCGCTTTTTATGGAGAGTCTATCTAAGTTTTGCTTCTTGATTTCGCCCTATGCGGAGGATTTACAGGTGGAACCTCTGGGAATGTTGAACTACTTTCTTCCATTGGCGACGGAGTTCTTTATCGATAAAAGACCGACTGGTATATATACGCCGGATAAGATGGACATGGATTTTAGTGAGCTTCCGGTGAAAAAAGCACAACCATTCAATGATCTGTTCCTGACAAAATTAAAATTTAGTTCACTTGCAAGGAGAAATCTCCGGGAAATATTTGCAGACATGGAATACATGCTAAAAGACAACTCGGTAAATGAAACCGTAAATAAATATTTGTTTGGATTTCTTCCATTTGCATATTTTGCAGGAAAGTTTGAGTTGTTGTTAGAACGGCTTGAAAAAGATGTAGATAAGTTACCAAAGGATTTCTATAAGATGCTTCATGAATATCTTGGTGAGGATGAATGAATAGGCAGAATAATTTGATCCCCATTATGGGACGAGCATATCGAATTGAGAAAGGAACAACTGAATCCATAGAGCAGTGGCAAATGCGCGTGATTTACAGTGTGTTAGGGCAAATGGCATATGCTTCTCTTTGGGATATAACAGAAGATGATCAATCGATTTCAATTGTTCATTTCAAATCCCGCATGAAGAATCTTTTGGAAAGCTATTGTGGAGTATTCAATAGCCTGAGAAAGTCATTTGGGTATGATTATGAAAAGCTGTTAGAAGAAATTTATGCTGTGCAGCTCGAAGGAGGAAGAATATATCATTCAACGTATAGATTGAGTCCAGCGTGTTTTTCTGCTTCAAGGGTAGATAATGTGTTGTTTACCAGAGGTATGGCACCCGGAGAACAGCAATTTGTTTGTGGACAGGGAACGTACCAGCTTTCATCCGATGTTCAAGGAGCAATTCCTTTGTCAGAGATGTTTCAATTGCCAGATCGAACATTGGCTGAAACATGGCGTTATTTGATTGGAACGGCAAAATGGAATCAATTTCACCCCAATGATGCTGTTGAGTTTTTACGGATAGAACCGCCATTCAAATATGGATATTGGCAACGAGAAAAACCTGTAGGAGATAAAGTGACGCTTATTAGAATGGGAATGAACGGAAATAGATTCTATTATCTTTATCAAGAAAAAGACGGACAAGCGTTTGTTAGTCAACTTCCAATATGGATGACCGAAGGGCATTTTTACCGCAGAGTATCGAATGCACTACTATCTACAGAAAAATCTTTGCCAGCAGCAACATACCATGAGGATGGGGCAATTGTGGTGCTGAATTTGCATTATTTGCCACCAACTGAAGAGTTGAATCTTATAAAACTTTATAGTTGGCCAACTTCTTGTATTGAATTGCCGCATGATTTCAACCGTATTTTTGCAAAAGATGTGTTTTATGCTATAAAAAAGGTGCTTGAACCTATTGGATATCAATTTGTAAAGGAATGATAAAATGTCGAACGATGCAAATTCAATTCATAAAAAGCTCCGGCATGATTTGGAAGACTATATAAAGGCACAGTATTTTGGAAAGACACCGCTTTTGTTATCTGCGGTAGGACAACATCTGGACGATGAGGGTTTATTGTATCAAAAACCATTTATTGAGTCATCTCCTGCATACAAAAGTGTTAAAGACGGTATTTCGAGAGCTAAAATTCCAGGTTGGATGAGATCTTATTTTTCAGAACTTTCGGATGCATGTATTGGCGTTTATCTGACACCATTTGTTCACCAGATTCAGGCACTTGAAAATGCTGTTCAGGGGCGAGATCTGTTTGTTTCTACGGGCACAGGCTCCGGTAAAACGGAGTGCTTTATGTGGCCATTGATGGCGAAATTGGCAGCAGAAGCAAAAAATAATCCAGATACATGGAAAATGCGCGGTGTTCGCACGATTATCATGTACCCGATGAATGCACTCGTTTCGGATCAGGTGAGCCGTCTTCGGAGATTGATTGGCGATCCAGAAGGAAAATTTCTGAATGTTTTTCACTCAACATGTGGTGAAAAAGTGCGTCGGCCACAATTTGGAATGTATACGGGACGAACTCCGTATCCCGGAAATGATCCTGTGACCAGCGAAGATCGAAAGCTAGAAAAAACTTTGGCAAGAATGTCTTTTCCACAGACAGATTCTGAAAAAGTCTTTTTTGAAGCACTTCGTCATGAAGGAAAAATTCCAGCAAAAGCTAATATGCAAAGCTTCTTAGAAGGACTGCATAATGGACGTCATATTCCTGATCCGGAAGATGCAGAATTGATTACGCGGTTTGAAATGCAGCAATTCTGCCCAGATATTTTGATTACAAACTATTCTATGCTGGAGTATATGCTTCTTCGCCCAAGAGAAGCAAAAATTTGGCAAGATACAAAAGAATGGCTTGAAGAAAATCCAATGAATAAGCTGTTGTTTGTGATAGACGAAGCGCATATGTACCGTGGGTCGTCTGGCGGTGAAGTTGCACTTTTGATTCGGCGACTGTTTCATAAGCTTGGAATTACAAGGGAACGGGTACAGTTTATCCTTACAACGGCCAGTATGCCAGATCGAGATCAGGAAGATAAAGATGCTGTTTATAAATTTGCGCAAGAACTAACTGCGGCAGATAGCGCTGCGGATTTTTGCTATTTGACGGGAGAAAAAGAGCGGATTGATGAGGGTAAAATTCGTTCGATTCCGTTGCAGAAATTTCAGAGTGCGGATGCTTCTGCATTTGAAGAAAATGAGATGGGCTGTTTTCAAGAGCTTAACCGATTTTGGAATGGAGTCGAAGGTTCTGCTGCACCTTTTACAGACATGGTGGCAGCTTGCCAGTGGATGTATGATAATTTAATTACTTATCAGCCATTTCATGTGTTGATTTCAAAATGTCGGGGCAATGCAGTATCATTGGCGGAGCTTGCAGCAGAAGCATTCCCAGATGTCGGAGAGGAAGAAGCACTGAACTATGTCAGTATTCTACTGGCAATCGCACCTCTTGCCAAAAACTCAAAGGGTGCAATTTTATTTCCGGCACGAATGCACATGCTATTCAAGGGTATCAAGGGAGTTTATGCCTGTGCCAACGAAAACTGTCCACACTCTCATACGGACGGAACACTTACATTGGGAGAAATTTTCTGGGCAGACGGTCATTTGACTTGCCCTCACTGTAATAGTGTTGTGTATGAATTGTACAATGATCGTCGTTGTGGAGCGTTGTTTTATAAGGGCTATGTACTAGGGAATGCACTTGAAACGCATCAGAGAACGTATTTATGGCACTATTCTGGTCAAGTTCTGGATTCACAGATGAAAGAGGTCCATCTATACTTACCACCGGAGGATTATGAACTTCCAGAAAAGCAAGGGAAAAATGTAATTCGGCCGTGCTACCTTGATATAAGGAATGGATTCATCAATTTCCGAGATGATTCGGACGATGGAAAACCGAATGTTCGGAAATTATATTATTGCAATTTTGCACAAAAAAATCGTCCGCAGATTTTGACATTTCCAACTTGTCCGCATTGCAGGCATCAATTGTCGTCCTCGCAGATTACATCATTTAGTACAAGGGGCAATCAGTCGTTCTACAATTTGATAAAAACACAGTTTGAACAGCAGCCTGCTGTCAGCGGAAAAGACCATGATCCGGAGCGGCTTCCCAATGAAGGTCGAAAGGTGCTTCTTTTCTCAGATAGCCGTCAAAGAGCGGCAAAACTTGCTCGTGATATGTCGGATTCTTCGGATATCATGGCAGCGCGCCAGCTTTTTGCATTAGCAATTCATGACATGGAAAAATCTGTAACAGAATATTCAATGAATGAACTGTACGATTATTTCTGCTTGGCTGCTGGACGAAACCATGTCCAAATTTTCCATGAACCAGAACGCGAGAAGTTTCGACAGGATTGCGAAGTGGCATTGAGCAATTTTGAACGAAGTTCTCGGCGACATAGAGAATATACACCGCGATTTTCGATTGTAAATGCTCCCAATCAAATGAAGAAGGATTTACTGCGCTTATTTGCTGGTGGATATAACACGCTTTATGATTCTGCAACCAGTTGGATCGAACCAACTGATATGGCTCTTGTTGATAGTATAGATGAGCTTGATGAAAATGGTATCACTGTAACTGAAGATGAGTTCCTTGAGTTCTTTAACGCATGGATGACTTCGGTTTGTGATGATGCGACTGCTTTGGGACATACAATCTCGGATGAAATTCGTTTGGAGGTTCGTCGTAGTTTTGACTTTTACGGGCTATCAAAAGAGTGGAACTTTTCAAAGATTGTTCAGGAAATTATGGGATGGAAAGATTCTTCTCAAGAGATGGCTGTATGGAAGCGAGTACTGAAAAATAATTTTTTGGACATGGCGCAGCCAGACAATGGAAGACTGTATGTCGATCTTTCGCGTGTAAGGCCACGTTTTGATGTAACGCATATTTGGTATCGGTGCGAGCAGTGCTCGGAGATTACACCATATCTGTTGCACAGAAGATGCCCTAGTTGTGGTTTTGCCGGTGTTCATGTTTTGAGCGATGCGGAATATCAATCGCTTGATTTTTGGCGTAAACCTGTATCTGATGCACTGAGCGGAGATAGGATTCGTGTAATTGATACAGAGGAACATACGGCGCAGCTTTCTCATAAAGACCAGAGAATGGACTTATGGAGTCAGACAGAACACTATGAACTTCGCTTTCAGGACTTAATTCAAGAAGGGGAAAGTCCAATCGATATCTTGAGCAGTACAACTACGATGGAAGTGGGTATTGATATCGGTTCGCTGGTTGCCGTTGGGCTGCGAAATGTCCCGCCTATGCGAGAAAACTATCAGCAGCGCGCTGGCCGAGCAGGTCGCCGAGGATCCAGTTTGTCTACCATTGTTACATTTTGCGAAGATGGTCCACATGATACGCTTTATTTTAATAATCCTGTGCCAATGTTCCGTGGAGATCCAAGACGTCCATGGATAGATGTTCAGAGTGAGAAACTGTTGCAACGACACTTGAATATGATTGTATTGCAAGAATTCCTTGAAAAAAAGTATTCTAGCCTCGATCAAATGACCGCAGTACTTTTTCTGGATGAAGCATTAGATGAGTTTATAGAGTATCTGCCGACCTTTAAAATCTTACAGGGAGATTTGCTTGTGCCGACAGGAATAACGGTAGATATGGAGGATTTCTGTAAAGAACTTGTAACGAGTCTGCGAACGCTGCAGGAAAAGAGGAATACGCACCCAGAACAATTTGGCGCATTGCCAAATGTTCCATCCAATAAGCAAAAAACACTGCTTGATGCTCTATACGAGGAGGGAATCATTCCTACTTATTCTTTTCCTAAGAATGTTGTTAGTACCTATATTACAGACATGAGCGGAAAATTGCGCTATGAAGTAGATCGAGGCCTAGACGTTGCAATCAGCGAGTATGCGCCGGGACGTTCCATAGTCGTTGATAAGCAGACTTATCAGATCGGTGGATTGTTTAGCCCCGGAAGCGACCGCGTGCATGGTCAGGCAGCTACTCCAGCACGGGCGTATATGGACGACGCAAACTATCTGAAAAATATTCTAACCTGCCCGGAATGTGGGTGGTTTGGACTTGCAGATGAGCGTCCGGATGCTTGTCCTTTTTGTGGAAATCGTGCATTAGAGGAAGGCCGACAAATGCTCCGGCCATGGGGATTTGCACCTAAAAATGCAGAAGCAGTACCGGATGCTCAGTTGGACGAAGAGTATTCGTCTGTTCAGCCGCCGCTTTATTCTACACTGCCAGATGCGGAGGGTATTCAATCAATTCCCGGCTGCCAAAATATCCGAATGGCATCTCGAACCAATCAACGAATTATTATGGTAAATCAGGGGGAAAATAATAAAGGATTTATGGTATGCCCTGATTGCGGTGCAGCGATGCCCGGAGATGATGGAAAGGCTTTGGATGGGGTCCTGCGTCCATATAAGTCGAAATATGCGAGAACGAAATGTAGTCATGGCAACGCTAGAAATGTCAATATTGGCTATGATTTCATTACGGATATGCTGGTTTTGGAAATTAAGCTTGATGAACAGAAAATGGATATTCATCGAACGGATAATCCATGGCTGACGAGGGCTGCGCAATCGCTGGCAGAAGCTTTCCGTTTGGCAGCGAGTAAAGAACTTGATGTTGAGTTTACGGAACTTGTTACGGGATATCGAGTCCGCACAAATACTGCGGGAGCATTTGTAGATGTTTATCTGTATGATAGTTTGTCTAGCGGTGCCGGATATGCCGTTAGTGTGGCAGATAATATTGAAAAATTGCTTGGTCAAATTCGAGAGCTTCTTGTTTCTTGTGACTGTGGAAGTGCTTGCCATAAGTGTCTTAAGCACTATCGAAATCAATATGTTCACGGTTTGCTTGACCGATTTGCAGCATTAGAACTCCTTGAATGGGGAACTTCGGGGAAGTTGGCAGAGCCGTTAAGCGTTGAAGAACAGCAACAGCTGCTGCTTCCGCTGGAGTCGATTTTGAGGGTGTCCGGATGTACACTTGTCACTTTAGACAATGGCATTTTAGTAAAACATAAAGGAAGAAAGGAGAAAAAACTTGTAGTTTATCCGGCCATGTGGAAAGAACCGCAGCAGGAAGATACAGTGTATGTGAGCAATGTATATATAAAGTATGCAAAGCCATATGCCGTGCAAAAAATTCTAAATTCCTAATGAAAAAGCCACACTTCACTGAGCTGGTTGAAACAAGAGTGAAGTGTGGTTTTATATTATAGTGCAAAATTTAGATGAAAAAGATCATTTATTGACTTTCGAATTTTGTCGTCGGGTATATTGTAATGCTTTAATTGGAGAGCATAAATAATATATTCTAAATATATTAAATCTAACAGTGACAATCCGATGAACTCTTTGCTGAGATCTCCATGAGCAAAATGATTTCGCTGATCAGCTAAACGTTTCCCCATTTCTTCATAACGAAGTTCTTGACCATTCTGATTATAAAGACGTCTTCCGAAAGTGCCGATGAGATCATCAAAATCCTTTCCGATTTGAATAATCTCGTTTTGAAGAGAATCGGCGCGAATGAGTTTCTTTAGAAATTGATATTTATGCTTGACCTTGCCAGTACTTTGGTTAATCAAAGATTGAATTGCACATTCGACTTCGGACTCGGCTCGAAGTGTACTTTCCTTTTTGGAAAGTCCATCCGGGTATGCACGTTTGAATTCCCATTCAAAGGCAGCTGTAATCATAACGAAGCGAGCTTCGTCAATATGGCGACCATTTTCGTAGCTAGATGGAAGATGACGCAGGTAAAGTGTATTGTTACAGATGTCCGTTAAAATCTTTCCTTCAGAACCGGAAAGATAAGATATCTGGATGAGTTGATTATTTTTAAGGGGAGAAGAACTTGATTTATTTTGATCTTGTAAAATATATAGGGTAGCAAAAGACTCATGCTGTCCATTGCCAAAAGGCGTAGATAATGTTGCTTTAGGAAGATAAACATCCTTACGATAGCATAGAAATTGAAGAAAACGCTTGGCAAAAAACCACAACTGATAGACAAAAACGTAATCATTAGTTGGTTCAAATGTGAAAGACATCACAGAGGACAGAGAAATAGGAACGCTATCTATTCCTGGATGGAATCCACGTGAAATGCAAAATTGGACATAAACCAAATGGCTGTCTGAATAAAACTGCTGCTTCGGAGTAGCGGTTGTGTTCGAGTCTTTTGTTGTAAATGTAAAAACACCATCTTCTGAGAAATGCTTAGGATCGAGAGAAATCATGTAAGACTGTCGGAGCGGATGAACTTTATCAATTTCTGGACAAGAAAAAGTAATACGATCAATTAAATCGGAATTACGACGACAATCGATGTAAGCGAGAACGGGGACTGTTAAAACAGAATTATAACTTCCGATATTGGCACCTTTCTCGGTAATAAAAATGATGGTTCGACCAGTTTCACTGCATTTTCCGGTTAGAAAAGGAGACTCCATTTGTGGGGAGGCAGAGGTATATGTGCCTTCCCCGATAGGAGTTAAAATCCAATTAAACTCGATTTCAGAAGATTTATCGGCGGGAGGTATAAGGCGTAATTCAGAACCGTCAAAAACAAAGGTAAACAAAATATCCTTATAGTTAAGCTGTCCTGTATAGGTGTCTAGCTCCAATAACGCCATATAAAATAGCACCTCCCTTTAGTTTGAAAATCAATCAAATCATCTGAAAATGCTTTAAGGCTTCCACGATCGCATCTTCTTTTTCCTTCGGACATTTAGGCTGCTTTGCATTTTCACTTTTTGCTTTATGGTAATTCTCGCGCTCGATGATGCCGTACTTCTGCTTTACCTGCGCAATGTAGAGATTGGACACCTTTAGCTGATGGTGTTCCCACACATAATCCCGAATCTCATTGTAAGTCGCTTTGCTCTCCGCAGCAGTCACATCCAGCTCATCCATGCTGACTTCCACTTCGATATGTCGCTCGACATTGAGTTTGGTC
>ERZ808240.3544-NODE-3544-length-15035-cov-3.091522_pt1 | contig 15035 bp, 8 predicted proteins | sample MGYA00521084_ERZ808240 | MGnify/ENA primary metagenome ERZ808240 (study PRJEB31516, sample SAMN03275571) | gut metagenome | biome: mammalia-associated habitat; material: feces | host: Papio cynocephalus | place: Kenya | collected 2012-08-06 ... | reverse complement strand
ATGGTAATAAAAAATACGTTCATTTTGTAGTTAAAACGATACCCATCCTATTAAAAATATTTTTAATAAATAACAAGGAAATTATAAAAGAAAGGCATAAACTATGGATCACAGAATTGTCGACTTACACGTACATTCCACCGAGTCCGATGGAACTTTTACGCCCACAGAACTGGTAGCCGAAGCAAAACGAACCGGTCTGTCTGCATTTGCACTCACCGACCATGACACCTGCTCGGGTGTCAGCAAAGCAATGCCCTGCGCTGCTTCTGCCGGAATCGAACTGATACCGGGCATTGAACTCTCCACCGATTATCATGGAAAAGAAGTCCATATCGTCGGTTTATATATTGATATCGAAAATGAGCAGCTTCTGAAAAAGACAGCCGAATACCGGAAATGCCGCAGTGAGCGCAATGCTCTTATGGTGGAGGCTCTCCAGAAGGAAGGGCTTTCCATTACCATGGAAGAACTGGTGGCTGAAAATCCAGATTGCGTTATTACCCGCGCCAACATTGCACGTTTTCTGTATGAGCATGGGCAGATCAAGAGTGTCCGCGAAGCCTTCAACCGCTATATCGGCGATCACTGCAAATGCTATGTCGGCAGATTGAAAGTCGCTTCCACCGATGCCGTGCATCTCATCAAAGAAGCCGGAGGAACTGCAATTTTAGCTCATCCTCTGCTCTACGGACTGAGCAACACCAATCTCCAGAAAATGATCGATGAGCTGAAACCGGCGGGACTTGACGGGTTAGAAGCAATCTATTCCACTTACACCACCGGAGAAGAACAGCAGATGAAACGGCTTGCAAAAGAAAACAGACTGCTTATCAGCGGCGGCTCTGATTTCCACGGCTCAAACAAACCGGATATCGCTCTTGGCAGAGGACGGGGACATCTGTATATTCCTTACTCTGTTTTAGAAACAATAAAAGCCAACAGATAAAAAAAGGGAAACTTACGTTACTTATCAACGGTAAGTTTCCCTTTTTCTATAAAATAAACTTCTCGATCACTTCCGCGATTGCATCATGATTATTATCATTTTCCGTAACATAATCAGCGGCCTTCTTGATATCATCAATCCCATTCTTCATGGCGATGCCAATATGCGCGGATTGGATCATCGGAATGTCGTTCTGTTCATCTCCGATTGCGACGGTGCTGGTATGTGGAATATTTAACAATTTCACCAGATACTGTGCACCGGTTCCTTTGTCCGTGTTGACCGGACAATACTCCAGATACTCTTTGCAGGAGAAAAAGGAGTTGCATTTTCCTTTCGCCCAGGCAGCATTTGCTTTCTGGAAACGTTTTAATTTTTCATCATCCTCCAGATGGATCAGAATGACTTTCTGAGGTTCCGAATCCAGACAATCCGAAATTCTTCTTGTGAGTTTGTAGGTCATATGAGAACGCTCCACATAATAATCCAGTTCTTTTGTGTGTCGTTTTGTCACAATGTCTACGGTATTGTAGGTCTGCGCATAGATGCCGGCTTTATGCGCCCGGTCAAAAATCTCCTGCGCAACCTCGATTGGAAGTGCACTTTTATAAAGCACACGGTCTGCCGCACAGTCATAGATCACTGCCCCGTTAAAGGCGATCATATAACATCCCGGACTGGTCAGCCCAAGATCTTTCACAACAATTCTCCCTGACTCTACCGGTCGTCCGGTTGCCAGAACAAAATAGTGTCCACGCTCTAACATTTTCTGTATTGCAGCCCGGTTCTTTTCAGAAATCGACTTATCATCACACAGTAATGTACGATCCAAATCCGCAAATAAAATTTTATTATTCATAGCCCATCCTCCCTCACAAAATAACTTCTCTTTCGTAATGCTATTTATTCTACCGGTTCTGCCGGAATAAACACTCTTCCCTGATATCCGTGAGATGGTTTTGGAACAGCTTCCATTGCTTCCTTACAGAAAACATCCTGAGATGATAATGCTGCTTTTCCACGTCTGTCTACTTTCTCGTAATTGCCGTCAGCATGCAGTACATGTGCTTTTAAAGTATCTGCCAGCTCCACATCCAGAATATGTTTGACGCGCTTTTTCAGTTCATCATCTAATACCGGGAATAAAATCTCTACACGTCTGTCTAAGTTACGCGGCATCCAGTCGGCACTTCCCATGTAAAGTTCCTCTTCTCCATCATTGAAGAAATAAAAGATCCGGCTGTGCTCCAGAAAATTTCCAACGATCGAACGGACTTCAATATTCTCGCTCACCCCTGGGATTCCGACTTTTAAGCAGCAGATTCCACGGACAATAAGCTGAATCTTAACGCCTGCTGCAGACGCTTCATAAAGGGATTCGATGATTCCCGGATCGCAGAGTGAATTCATTTTCGCAATGATTTTTGCAGGTTTTCCCTCCTTTGCATGCTTTGTCTCGCGGCGGATCAGCTTTGTGAACTTCGTGCGAAGCCAGATCGGTGCAACCGCAAGCTCGTTCCATGACAATGGTTCTGAATAGCCGGACAACATATTAAATACAGCAGTTGCGTCCTCTCCAATCGCACCATCACAGGTAAAAATACCACAGTCTGTATATAATTTTGCGGTGGAATCATTGTAGTTACCGGTTCCAAGGTGCACATAACGGCGAATACCATCTTCCTCTCTCCGGACAACCAGCGCTATTTTGCTGTGGGTTTTCAGTCCAACCAGACCATAGATAACATGACAGCCTGCCTGCTCTAATTTTTTTGCCCAGACAATGTTGTTTTCCTCATCAAATCTCGCCTTTAACTCCACTAAAACAGAAACCTGCTTGCCGTTTTCAGCCGCCTGTGCCAATGATGCAATGATTGGTGAATTGCCGCTGACACGGTAAAGCGTCTGTTTGATGGCAAGTACATCCGGATCCACAGATGCCTGACGGATAAAATCAACCACCGGATCAAATGTCTGATATGGGTGATGCAAAAGGATATCTCCTTTTCGGATTTCATCAAAAATATTCTCCCCCGGTACGATCTCCGGCACACGCTGTGGCGTGTAAGGCTCATTTCGCAGGTCATCACAGCCTTCTAATCCATACATTTTCATCAAAAACGTGAAATCAATCGGTCCGTTGATCTGGAAAATATCCTGTTCTGCCACTTTTAATTCATCTTTTAAGAAGTTTAATAGCTTTTTGTCAATGCCGTCCTCCACTTCAAGACGGATAACCTCGCCCCACTGACGCATTTTTAACTGTTTCTGAATCTCTTTTAACAGGTCAGCCGCCTCATCCTCATCGATCGACAGGTCGGCATTTCGCATAACACGGTAAGGATATGCACAGAGTACATCGTAGTTTAAAAACAGTTTATCAATGTTTCTCTCAATGATCTGCTCCAATAAAATGAAGGTCTTTTCATTTCCATCTTCCGAAGGGATATGTACCAGTCGTGGCAATACGCTTGGAACCTGAACGGTTGCAAATTCAATTTCCTCTTTTTCTGATTTTCCTTTTTTCCTGGAAAGAAGTGCTGCAATATTCAATGTCTTGTTCCGGATCAGTGGAAATGGTCTTGAGGCATCCACCGCCATCGGGGTGAGTACCGGATATACATTATCTTCAAAATAGCGGTCTACAAACGCAGCCTGTGACTCACTCAGATCTTCAAACGCATCCATCACAACAATTCCATGCTGGTGCATAAGCGGCACAAGAGAACGGTTATAGGTATTGTACTGAAGTGTGACAAGCTCTCTCGTGCGCTCATTGATCTTCTCTAACTGTTCCGATGCCGTCATTCCGGCAATGTCTTTTTTCTTATAATTGGCGTGTACCATATCCTTCAGGGAAGCGACACGCACCATGAAAAATTCGTCCAGATTTGACGAAGTGATACTGACAAACTTTAATCGTTCCAGAAGCGGGATGGATTTATCTCTCGCCTCGTTTAATACGCGGTGATTAAATTTCAGCCAGCTTAATTCCCTGTTTTCATAATATTCCGGTTTTTTAAAATCCTGTTCTTTCTCCATAAGATAAACCTAGCCTTTCCATTGGTTGTCTGTCAGCCGTAGACTCTCTTCTCTTTGATCACCGGCTTTATGCTGAATACATTTTCAAAGTATGCCGTTTTGGCATCAAACAATGCTTTTTCCAAAGCAATATCATCCATTGTCTCAATTGTGATCACAAGTTCTCTTCCCTTGACTGCCGCCTTCACATTCTTAAACTTCTGTTTGTGGCTGCGGTCCATCGCATTGGAGACACGCAGGATCGCAGAAAGTTTTGCAACGGTCAGATAGCTGTCATGATCCAACTTATCTGCGAGATCTTCATAGTCAGGTAGCGGCCATGTATTATATAATACTGTGTTTGCAATGATTTCACGCTCTTTGTGTGTCAGTCCGATGATCTCGGAAGCCATAATAATGTCATAGGAGCAGGAAGGACCATTGGCAAAACTGATATATTTTCCGCAGTCATGCAAAATGGCAGCCACCTGCAAAAGCAGCCGTTCTCTTCTGCCAAGTCCGTGTACTTTCTTCATCGTATCGAAAATAAGCGTTGCCATCTGTGTCAGTGCATCAATATGCGGGGTATAACTCATGTAACGCTCAGAAAGATTTCTTGCGGCAGATAAGACGTCCGCCTCAAAATCATGTTCTACCCGGATCATGTTGTTCTTCTGTGCATAGTGGAATGCAATACCATCGCTGACATTCGTTCCCGGTGCCCAGAGGTTTTCTGCGCCGATGCTCTCCGCCATGCATTTGAAGATCATCATATATGGAATGACAAGCGCATCACTCTCATTGGAAAGGTTCAATTCCTCTGAGATTTCCTCTAAGGTCTTCTTATCCAGCTTTTTGATGTACTTTAAGAACTTTGCCACATCAATGGTGTTATCTTCCTTATTTTTTTCTACTTTTCTGCTGATTTCTGAGATATAATCGCCAATGATGATCAGGTATTTGATTTTCGTCTCCTGAAGATACATTGCCTTAAAAACTTCGAGTTCCTTGTCAACAAGTTCTTCTACCTGAAGCTCATACTGCGCCAGATTGTTACTTTTTCTCGCAAGCTGCTCCCGCATACGCATGGTGCCGAGCGCCAGATGCTGTGTTGTGACTACTTTTCCCTTTGAGAATACCGTGATCTGCATGCCGCCACCTCCGGCATCCACAACTGCTGCACCTTTCTGGATCATACGCTCAAAATCTTCCCGCATTGCAACCGATTTATAACTGATAAAGCGATGCTCGGAGTTGCTTAAAACTTTTACGGAAAGTCCTGTCCGGATGCGGATCTGGTCTAAGATAAAAAGTTCATTTTCAGCGTTTCTTAAGGCTGCGGCAGCATACGCTTCGTAACTGTCCACCCGGTAGCCGTCCATAATCTTTTTGTACTCGGCAAGCGTATCACAAAGTGCCTCGACAAGCTCGTACCCGATACTTCCCTTGGAATATGCATCTCTTCCGAGTTCAATCCTGCTTCGGATATAATCGATGTCACGGATTTTCTTCTTTCCTGAAATCTCAAATATTTTAATACTTACTTCATAAGAACCGATATAAATTGCTGCGAATGTATGAATCACCAGATGTCTGCCTCCTCATCTTCTTTTGTTCATTTCTGTATATCTCTATTATACCAATTTTTTATTCTTTTCCAAGTAAATAGTTGATAAATTGCTGTGCAGTTCTGCCGGATAATCCGCCGTGGGAAAGCTCCCATTTATTGGCCTCGGCAAGCAAAGTCTCCTCATCCATGGAAACCTGATATTTTTCTGCAAGTACTTTGACAATGTTCTGGAATTCCTTCTTGTTTGGCGCACCAAAGTAAATGGAAACACCAAATCTTGCATACAGGGATAGTTTTTCCTGCACGGTATCAGAAGTATGCATATCCTCGCGCACTTCCTCTTTATCTGAAAATTTTTCACGGATCAGATGACGTCTGTTGGAGGTGGCATAGATCAGCACATTGTCCGGTTTTTTCTCAAGACCGCCCTCAATCACTGCCTTCAAGTATTTATATTCGATCTCAAACTCTTCAAAAGAAAGATCATCCATGTAAATAATGAACTTATAGTTACGGTTTTTAATCTGTGCGATGACATCATTCAGATCACAGAACTGGTGTTTGTACACTTCGATCAGACGTAAACCTCTGTCATAGTACTGGTTTGCAATGGCTTTGATGCTGGTGGATTTTCCGGTTCCGGCATCCCCATATAACAGACAGTTATTTGCCTGCTTTCCATTGACAAACGCTTCCGTATTGTCAATCAGTTTCTGTTTGGCAAGCTCATAACCAACCAGATCATCTAATTTCACATGGGCAATATTCGTGATCGGCACGATCTCCACATCTTCCTTTTCCCGGTGCTGAATGCGGAATGCCTTGTGAAGTCCGAGTTTTCCAACACCAAAATCTTTATAAAATGCCGTCACTGCGTCTTTAAATTCAGAAACATTTGAGGAAGCTTCCAGCTTTAACTTCAACTCATTGATGCGCTCCTTGATCCTCTTATTAAAAATTTTTCCACTCCCTGTCATGCTCTGATAATCGGTGATGGCATCGATACAGTCCATCTCAAAATAAGAGGCAAGCTTTCCAAAATCGAAATCAAACAGAGATTTGATAATTTCAAAGTCATGTAATACGATCTGATTGATGGAGCCCTCCACTTCGCCGCGGATCTCACAGGCTTTGCTGTAAGCATTCTCATTATTTACAAGAATAAATGCCAGAAAACTGTGCCACAGTTTTCCCTCGAAGCCATGGCTTACTGCCAGCTCCATTAACTGGTTCAGGCTCTCATACAAAAGAGACTCCACATCCTCTTTGTTGTAATAATCATTTTCGTAATTCTCCATGATCCAGGTCATGTTATAAAATAATTTACCATTTTCAAAATCTTTATATAAAATCAAATTCTTTGGACTTTTCATCAGTTTATTCATTCCCTTCTGCACTCACATAATTGCCAAGTATTTTCAAACGGATCGTCTCTTCTGTCAGTCCCCGCAACGCATTTTGTACGGCTGCATCGTTGAGATTTCCCTCAATATCAACAAAGAAACGGTACTCCCACGCTTTTCCCTGCACCGGTCTGGACTCAATCTTGTTCATATTGATTCCGTTATAGATAAAATGAGACAGCTTATGGTACAGCGAACCGCTCTCATGAGGAACTTCAAAAGAGATACTGATCTTATTGGCTCTCGATTCAAAAATCTTCTTGTTTGCCACAATGATAAACTTTGTGTAATTGTTTTTGTTATTCTGGATTGCCTCGTCCAACACTTTCAAACCATAAATGTCCGCCGTCAGGGTGCTTGCAATCGCTGCCTTATTCTTTTTTCCGTCCTCTCTGATCTTCTGGGCGGACATTGCAGTATTTTTCAGACTGTGCTTTTCCCAGTCTCTGTGGTTCTCAAGGTATTTCGAGCACTGCATCAGTGCCTGCGGGTGGGAGTAAATGTCGGTAATATCGTCCATGGTTGCTTCCGGCAGACCCAAAAGTGCATGGTCGATACGGATGATCTGCTCTCCTACGATATAATTATTGTATTCCACCATAAGATCATAGTTTTCGGAAACAATTCCGGCGGAGGAATTTTCAATTGGGAATACAGCGTAATCGGCCTCTCCGTTTTGGATGGCTTCCATCGCGTCCCGCCACGTATCCACGTGATAACTGTCTGCATTCTCCCCGAAATACTCATTCAGCGCAAGCTGGGAATATGCGCCTTCCGTTCCCTGAAATACGATTTTAGCATTTTTGTAATTCAGATGATCTACTTCTTTAAAATCTGTTTTCTCCGTCTGACCATGTTCTGTCAGAAGCTGATACTGGCGTTTTCTGCTCATGGACATGATCTGTTCGAACAGTTCACGGATACCATGTTTTAAAAATGGCGTAGTTCCCTTTCTGCTCAATGTCTCCAACTTGGAAACCTCACGCTGTTTGTCAAATACTTTCTTTCCCACAGCAATTTTATATTCTGCAACTTCCTCAGAAATTGCCATTCTGCGTTCATACAGATCCACGATCTGACTGTCGATCTGATCGATCTCATCTCTTAGTTCCAATAAATCTCTCATAAAAAATCCAAGCCTTTCCAATTTATTATTTATAATATATTACATTCACAGTTTGCTTGCAAGAGAACACTTGCGTGATGGTATACAGAAATGCTATACTTTTTATAGATAAAGATTATAAATCAAAGGGGTGATTTAATTATGAAAAAAATTTGGAAATGGCTGCTTTTTGTGTTGGCGATTCTTCTTGTTGCCGGTGGCATTTTCCTCTATCGGTACAGTAACCGTATTCAGTATAATGATGGTTATGTCAACGGTAACACCGCGGGAAATCTGTACAACGAAGGATATTTCTGTGAAAAGGATGGTGTTGTCTACTTTGCCAATCCATCCGACAATTACTGTCTGTACTCCATGAACCCGGACGGCACGAACCTGAAAAAGTTAGAGGATCAAAGTATCAGCTACATCAACGTGGATGACCACTACATTTATTACTGTAAGCTCCAGGGAAAAAGTGATACTTCATTTTCTTTCCTTCCAATCAATACCAACAGTTTATGCAGACTCAAGATTGATGGAAAAGGTGATCCGGAAATTTTAGATGACGATCCGTGTATGTACGCTTCCCTTGTAGGAAATTATCTGTACTATCTGCATTACGATACCACCGATGCCACTACACTGTACAAAGTCAAAATTGATGGAAAGGAAAAAGAACAGGTAGAAAAACAGTCCTACTTTACCGCCAGTACCGATGGACAATATATTTATTATAACGGCCTGACAGACAACCATAATATCTATGAGATGGATACGACAACAGACCTCTCCAATCTCATCTATGAAGGCAACTGCTGGATGCCGGTAAAAGACGGTAACAATCTTTATTTTATGGACTGTGAAAATGATTACCGCATTGCCAAAGTCAATCTGACAAACGGTGAAAAAACACTGATCACAGACTGCCGTGTTGACTGCTATAACGTTGCAGGCGATAAGATTTTCTTCCAGAAAAATGATAAGGCAAATCCGGCAATCTGCTGTATCAACACAGACGGAAGCAATTATCAGGAATTGAAAACCGGAAATTATACTGCCATTAATGTGACATCCACGTATGTTTATTTTAAAGATTTCACAACAGAAACCCCTTATTATACATCTGTGGCTGCTCCGGGCAATGTACAGATTTTTAATCCATAAGCAGATTCTATCACAAAACAATTTTTCACAATTTAAGGAAACAGAAAGCGCCAGGAAAATCATACTTTTCCTGGCGCTTTCTTTCTCTGGCAAAACAAATGTTTATGCAAAATCAAATAACGACAACTGATTGGACTCCGGCATATCACCGAGCAGTCCAAGATCTGCCATAAGATCAATGGTAGATTTCGTTACTTTGGTTCTCTGACGGAAATCATCTTTGGATAGGAACTTTCCGTCTTTTGCTGCTTCCGCAACCGCGATCGCAGCATTGTCGCCCATACCCTCGATCGTATTTAACGCCGGCATAAGTTTTCCGTCGATGATCTGGAAACGATCCGGCAGTGCACGGTAAATATCAATTGGCGTGAAATCAAAGCCTCTCGCATACATCTCCTGCACGATTCGCATATCACGGTAGACATCCTGTTCTTTTTTGGAAAGAGAATCTTTTCTTCTCGTGTAATCCTTATAAAAATATTCCAGACGCTCTTTTCCCTGACACATGATCTCATAGTTGAAACCGGTCGCACGGATAGAAAAATATGCCGCATAATAGGCAAGCGGGTAAAAAACTTTGCAGTACGCGATACGCCACGCCATCATAACGTAGGCAGCCGCGTGTGCTTTCGGGAACATATACTTAATTTTTAAACACGAATCAATATACCATTCCGGTACATTATGTGCCCGCATCTCTTCCTTCCATTCTTCCTTTAATCCCTTACCTTTTCGAACAGACTCCATGATTGTAAAGGACTGCTCACTGTCAAGTCCCATACTAATCAGATAAATCATAATATCATCACGGGTACAGATTGCAGTAGAAATCGTTGCAATCCCCTGCTCAATTAAAGTCTGTGCATTTCCCAACCACACATCCGTACCATGCGAAAGTCCTGAAATTCGGATCAGATCCGAAAATTCGGTCGGTTTCGCATCAATAACCATCTGCATCGCAAAATCAGTTCCAAACTCCGGGATACCCAAACATCCCAGCGGAATACCGTTGATATCTTCCGGTTCTACTCCCAGTGCAGAGGTATTCATAAACAGCGACATGACTGTCTGATCATCCAAAGGGATCGTCTGTGGATCAAGTCCTGTCAGGTCCTGTAACATACGGATCATGGTCGGATCATCGTGTCCGAGAATGTCAAGTTTTAATAAGTTATGGTCGATGGAATGGTAATCAAAATGCGTCGTGACCGTTGCGGTCGTCATATCGTTTGCCGGGTGCTGCACCGGAGTAAACGTATTGATTTCCTCTCCCACCGGAAGTACGACAATACCGCCCGGATGCTGTCCGGTCGTTCTTCGGACGCCGACACATCCCTGTACAATACGGTCAATCTCGCAGTTTCGTTTGTGGATTCCACGCTCCTCATAATAGTTTTTGATATATCCAAATGCAGTCTTATCCGCAAGTGTACCGATCGTTCCGGCACGGAAGGTCTGTCCGTAACCGAAAATAACCTCACAGTAAGCATGGGCTTTACTCTGATACTCACCGGAGAAGTTTAAGTCGATATCCGGCTCTTTGTTTCCTTTGAATCCAAGGAAGGTCTCGAACGGAATATCAAATCCATCCTTCACCAGTTTTTTGCCACACACCGGACAGATCTTATCCGGCATATCACAGCCGCTCCGACCGGAAAATGCTTTGACTTCCGGGGAATCAAAATCGCTGTATTTACAGTATTCGCAACGGTAATGCGCCTGCAATGGATTTACCTCCGTGATACCGGACATGGTCGCTGCAAAAGAAGATCCTACCGAACCACGGGAACCTACAAGGTATCCATCCTCGTTCGACTTCCACACAAGCTTCTGGGCGATAATATACATAACCGCATATCCGTTGGAAATGATGGAATTTAACTCCCTGTCAAGACGTTCCTTTACGATTGGCGGCAGTTCTTCCCCGTACATGCTGTGCGCTTTGTTATAACAGATATCACGCAGCATCTGATCCGAGTTCTCAATAAATGGCGGACACTTATCCGGTCTTACCGGTGCAATCTTCTCACACATGTCCGCGATCTTGTTCGGATTTGTAATGACGACCTCTTCCGCTTTGGCACTTCCGAGATATTCGAATTCCTTTAACATTTCCTCCGTTGTCCTGAGATATAACGGTGCCTGCTCGTCAGCGTCCTTAAATCCCTTTCCTGCCATAATAATACGGCGGTAGATTTCATCTTCCGGGTCAAGGAAATGCACATCGCAGGTAGCCACTACAAGCTTGTTAAATTCTTCCCCAAGTTTGCAGATCCTGCGGTTGATATCCTGCAGCTCTTCTATCGTATTGACCGGCTCTTTCTCACTGCGGAGCATAAATTCGTTGTTTCCAAGCGGCTGTATCTCCAGATAATCATAGAACTTTACAAGTCTTATGATCTCTTCCTGCGGTCTTCCACCCACAATTGCACGGTATAATTCTCCCGCTTCACAGGCAGAACCCAAAAGAAGCCCCTCTCGGTATTTGACAAACTCACTCTTTGGCACACGCGGTCGTTTGTTATAATACGTGAGGTGCGAAAGTGAAACCAGACGATACAGATTGATACGCCCGATGTCATTTGTCGCCAGAATGATCGCATGGTAGGTTGGCATTTTCATGACCGTTTCCGGAGAGGTGGAAACCATATGGTTCACATCATCGAGATTTTCCATACCACGTTCTTTTAACATCTCAATAAATTTCACAAAAATTTCTGCCGTACAGCCGGCATCATCCACCGCGCGGTGATGATTTTCCAGTGAGACATTCAATGCCTTTGCAACGGTATCGAGCTTAAAACGGTTCAGATTCGGCAGCAGGATTCTGGCAAGAGCCACCGTATCTATGATCGTAAACTCTCTCCCTATCCCCTGATCCTTGCAGTTTTTCTTAATAAAACTCATATCAAATTCTGCATTGTGGGCAACCATGATCGCCCCCTCGCAGAACTTCATAAATTCTGGCAGAATCTCCTCGATCTTCGGTGCATCAATGACCATATCATCCTTGATCGAGGTCAGTTCCTCGATTCGGAATGGAATTGGCACTTCCGGGTTTACAAATGTCGAAAAGCGGTCTGTAATGACACCACCGACTACTTTCACTGCACCGATCTCAATAATCTTATTCTTATCGGGGCTGAAACCGGTCGTCTCTAAGTCAAACACCACAAAGGTTTCATCGAGGCTCTGTCCTTTCGAATCTGTGATAATATCTTTCAAGTCGTCCACCAGATACGCTTCCACACCATAGATAACCTTAAAATCATCATCCGGACTCAGTGCATGGTTTGCATCCGGGAATGCCTGTACATCGCCGTGGTCGGTGATTGCGATCGCCTTATGTCCCCATTTCATGGCACGTTTTACAATGTCTTTACACTCGGACACACCATCCATATCACTCATCTTTGTATGACAGTGCAATTCCACACGCTTCTCCGGACTGGTGTCCATACGGATGGTCGTAAAGTCAGCAATCTTCTTGATTCCAACGATGGAACCGATTGTTAATTCACTGTCAAACTTATCGATTGTCGTGACACCTTTGATTTTTAAGAATGCTCCTTTTTTCAGATTGCCAAGAAGCTCATCCCTGTCTTCATTTCTTGTAAATATTTTCAGGACAATGGAATCCGTAAAATCTGTGACAGACATGATAATGATTGTCTTTTCGTTACGGATTTCCCGCGTCTCAACCGTCATGACCTGACAGCGGATGGTAACTTCACCCATCTCACCCACGATTTTCTCCAATGGAATGGTTTCTCCATCCTCAATGTCACGACCGTAGATCACATCTGGATTATCGGATTTTTTACCTCCGCCAAAGCCACCGCCATCATAACGTTTTTTAAACTCTTTCCGTGGTCCGTCGTATGGTTTTTTTGCAGTATTTCCTGCACCATTTGCAGATTTTGCATCGTTTTTTGCAGGTTTTACGGCGTTTCCACCACCTGTAGAACCACTGTCTCCAGATGTTGTAGTCTGACCGGAAGCTGCACTTTTTTCATTGGCATCTGAAGCAACTGCAACTGTCTCTCCGTCCTCATCCTTCAAATTGATATTTTTTAATATATTTTTGATTTCAAACTGAATCTGGAGATCACTGTTTTTCTTGTATTTGCTCTCCTTTGGCTCCTCAAAGTCAAGGTCAACGATCAGGTTCATGCCACAGCGCTCACATACGATTTTCTCTAAAAATTCCACAATCTCATGAGAGCGTGTCTGTGCAATGATCGTATTTTCCAGCACAAGATGCAGATGACTGTCATCCGTAAATTCCATTTTGGAGGCACGGAGCAGATTGTATTCCATCAGACTGTAGGCTTTTAACTCCTCTAAAATACTGTCCTTATACATATCCATCAGCGTGCGGGCGGTATACTGCCCGGAGAGCTGATACTTTTCGATAATACGGACATTCATCCGTTTTCCCTTAAATATCTGCTCCTCAATGGATTTTTCTAACTGTGTAATGTTATTTTTATGTATGAGATGACTACCCAAAAGATAGACACGGATATGATCTCTCTCATGATTCATCCCGACCTTGGTAACTTCCATCTCAGATAAAATTTTCTTCATATCCCCGGACACATCCAGTGTCGGAAAGACATCAAAAAATAGTTTTGCCATAATTATTCATTCCAATGTAACAGTTCATAGCGGAGTGCCTCTAAAAGTTCTGACTCCGGCACTTTTTTGAATACTTCGCCATGTTTGATAATAAGTCCTTCGCCGATTCCTCCGGCAATTCCGATATCTGCTTCTTTTGCTTCTCCCGGACCATTTACAACACATCCCATAACGGCGACTTTAATGTCAAGCGGAATATCTGCAACCATATTTTCCACCTGATTTGCCAGCTGTATCAGATTGATCTGTGTTCTTCCGCAGGTTGGACAGGATACTACTTCCACACCACCTTTGCGGAGTCCAAGCGTTTTTAAAATTAATTTGGCAGATTTGATTTCCTCCAACGGATCACCTGTTAAGGAAACCCTGATCGTATCACCGATTCCCTGATGCAGGATCAGTCCAAGTCCGATGGCAGACTTGATATTACCACTGATAATCGTACCAGCCTCCGTGATTCCGACATGCAGCGGATGATCGGTCTTGGATGCAATCAGTTCATGTGCTTTCACGCACATCATAACATCCGAAGATTTGATACTGATGACAAGATTGTCATATCCCATATCTTCAATCAGTTTTACTTTATCCAAAGCACTTTCTACCAGTCCTTCAGCCGTCACTCCATGATATTTCTCCACCAGATCTTTTTCTAAGGAACCACTGTTAACTCCTACACGGATTGGAATGTTGCGCTCTTTTGCGGCATCCACCACTGCTTTTGCACGCTCCGCGCTGCCGATATTGCCAGGGTTGATACGGATCTTGTCCGCCCCATTCTCCATTGCTGCAATTGCAAGACGGTAGTCAAAATGAATGTCTGCAACGATCGGAATCTGCACCTGTTTTTTGATCTCTTTTAACGCTTTGGCCGCATCCATGGTAGGAACTGCACAGCGGATGATATCACAGCCTGCGGCTGCAAGCTGATTAATCTGTGCTGCAGTTGCTTCTACATTCTCTGTTTTTGTATTGGTCATAGACTGGATCAAAATCGGGTTGCCACCGCCAATGATGCGGTTGCCGATCTGCACTGTTTTTGTCATAGTTCTTCTCCCTTTCGTATAAATTCTTACTTAGACAATTGCGAAACTCTTCCTACTCTTCTTTCAATTGTTCAAAATCAACAAAAACATTCAAGACACGCTCCCGCTATGTGTCACTCGCAACGGTACTAAG